>Ga0163217_1080723_pt1 | contig 10764 bp, 17 predicted proteins | sample SynspAceP_FD_185933 | JGI IMG/M metagenome (GOLD analysis project Ga0163217, IMG submission 185933) | Saline lake microbial communities from Ace Lake in Antarctica - Synechococcus sp. Ace-P (PacBio error correction) | ecosystem: Environmental > Aquatic > Non-marine Saline and Alkaline > Saline ...
AAAGTCAAAGAAAGGGGAAGAAAAATCCCCCCAAAATCCCCAAAGGAGGCGGCCCCGTGGGGCGCGCCCAAGGTGGAAAACCTGAAACGAATCCCCAGGGGCTAATATCGGAGAACGGCTTGGAATATTTTCCCCCGCCTTCGCAAAAAAGTTTTGGGTCCCGCGGAAAATCACGCGGAAATGGTGGAAAAAAAAAGGGTTTGAACCCGGCCCGCCCAGGTTCCGACCGCAATGTTATGCCCCGAGGTTTCTCCCCAAGAAGACCGGAAAAAGTGGTCCCAAAGAACGCCTGCCCGACGAATGACCAAGGCGATCCGCAAAGCTTGCAAAATGCGAAAACAGGTGCTGCGGTGTTTGGCCGCTGAAACGCTCGATGCGCACGGAGCTCGCGCCGCTTGGCAGCGCAACGGGTGGAAGCCCCTTGGATGAAGGCCGCCGGTGATCAAGAGCGAAAAAGCCGCCACTGAAACCAGGTAAGCAAAGCCGAACCGCGGCCTTGTGCCCGAGGTTCAAAGCGCTTGCGAAGCCAGACCCCAAAGCCGGCGCCCCAGCCTGTAACCGAGATCAAGGAAGCGCCCCAGCCCGGGAGGCTGTGTCCCGTCCTCAGAAGGCTTTGACCTGAATCCAGCGCCGTCGAATCATTGGCGGGGTCACGGGTTGCCCCCTGACGCGGGAATCGCCGGTCCGTGGAATCACGTCCGTTGGCCGCAAGAGGGCGCGACCGATCTTGGAAAAGCTGGGATCATGAATGTCCGGCGACCTGCTGGACTGGCGATATCGACGAGGACGCGGTGCATACTGCTGGAAACGGCTCCGCCACATTGACGCGGGAAGGCGCTGACAGCTGGCAGACCAGTCCGCCGGCCTGATGCATGGGATGGCCGGGCCTGCCGGCGTGCATGATACGCAAATCCACTCGTGGCGCCGAATACGCAACGCAGCTGACCTTCGCGGCTGCCTCGGCGCCGGGATGTTTTCCTGTCGGCGATGGACTTCCTGACGCGCGCGCAGGTGATCGGGGTGCTGTGGAAGATGCGCGAGTTCGAGGAACAGGAGTCGAAGGGCTGGATAGCATGGCGGCAGGCGAGCGCTGCCTGATCAGAGCCCGGCGTTGGCGACAGGCCGGCCGCCGCGAATAGATCGCGTCGATTGCGGCCAAATCGTTTTCCCGACAGCATCCCGGCCGCCGGTGAGCGCATGCGTGCGTCCCGCCGCCAAGTCACGTCCAGGACGTGACCCGGAGCTGGTGGTCGTAAGTGGTCTGGCCGGGGGCAGTAAAGTGGTGCGGTTGTCGCTGGGGCCGTCGATCATGGTGGTTGATCAATGTGGCCGCGATGGGGGTGGATCGGGTTTTTTGATCTCCTGCTGGCCCGCGAGCCTCGACCCTTATCCACGCATCAAAAAACTTTGTATCCGGTGCCATCGTCGTTGGATTAGATCCGGTTTCTCCGCCCGGAAAGCGCAGGTCTGCGGCCATGCTTGTATCGACGCCCTGGGCGTCGCAATGGGCGGGTCGCTGAGACGATCTCGGGCTCGGTGCCCGACCACGTGGCGCACACAGGTGGACGGGATAGCAGCCGAAGGTCCATCAGCGCGCCGAACCGCCCACCTCCAGCGTGTGGCGTAACTCGCCCCCGGCCTGTAGGGGATCGTCACCGTCAAAGGCGGCATCGACCCGCGGATCATGCAGCCGTCCGCTGCGCACGATATCGAAGACGCGCTGGAAGGCCGGGTGGAAGCGAATAATGGAACGCTTCGACAAGGCACCGTCGGTGCGCTGTGCGGCGTCGACCATGCGGGCCTGCTTCGATCGCATTCATGGCGAACGGTTTTCCTCGCAGAGCAGCGGCTTGCCGGCTTTCGGAGCGCGGCGATGGTGAGGTCGGCATGACGGTGCGGCGGCAGGGCATTGAGATGAGGTCGATATTCGGTCCCCGCGCGATCAGGGCTTCGTAGGAAATCGGCAAATATCGCGAATGGCCGATGCCCCTGTTTTTCAATCGGCCCACGACCGGGCGCGCGCCCTGTCGCGGCGGCGGCAACGGCGACGACTTCGCAAATCGTCGCGCAGCCCGGGCCGGGTTTTAATGAAGCGCAGGCCGGTGCAATTTTTGCCGCGCCGAGGATTCGATCCTGATCAATTGGAAGTGCCCTGTTTTTGTTTCAGTCTGATTTGCGATCTGTGGGACAGTGAGTTAAAACACAAAATTCACGCTCCTGTTTACGCCCGATACCTAACAGCGCTTAACGTTAAACGCAAATCTGGCTGTTTGCGAATGGTCCCGCGTAACGAAAACGGGAAAGCATGTGGGGAGGTTATGGGGGTTTCGCGGAGCATTAATCCTAGGAGTGCACGCTAAATGCTGAATGTCTCATTGCGCAACATCGCTAAAATCAATGACTCATCGGAACCTACTGAAGACGGCGCTGGGATTGTGGTTTTTTTGAATTCAGCTGAGCGACAGGCTTCAATCCTTCGCACCGCATGGTTTCAAGGCCCATTCCCGGCGCTCGGGCACTCGCAGCCCGCACAGGCTCAGAGCTTCGGCGCGCACAGGAATCATTGCCCGCCTTAATCGAGCAGACTCCCGGGCGGCAAAACGCGTCGGTCGCACAGACCATGAGGCGGCGGTCGCTTCATACGATCGGCCTGGACCCAACAAGGCGATTGCCACCTGCTGCCATCCGATCTCGACCTTCATGGAAGAGAATTTAACGACATGGCAAGGCCTTCAGGAACATCTGGGCGACCTGATTCGGCCATGACATGGATGCGGAAATCAGCGCGGCCAAAGCGGCTGACCATGCACTCCCGGACTCGCACCCGAACAAAACAAAGCCGCCTGACAGGGCGGCTTTTGATTTTCCTGCCTACGCTTGTCCGACCCGCTTTGCCAGGGCCGTGCATCTTTTCTTTGTCCGCCGCGTGTGGCTACAGCGGTGGCCAGCCTGAACAATTGAAACGAGGATACGAAAATGCGAACCGACACCCGGAACCTGGCGCGCCGCGAAGCACTGCAAACTTGGACCTGATGGCTGCGATCCCGCGCCGACGCCGAAAACGCGTTGTGCCCGCGGACAAGTGGGAACTCGTCCTCCGTGACAATCGACGTACACTGTGCTGACGTGGCCGGAACGCCAGTGTTTCAATGCCCGGGTCGACCGCAAGACCCGGCACAGTGGCTGTTCACCGGCGCTTCGCTACGTGCGGCGACGAGACGTGATGACCGCGACCGCCGTTTACGCCGGATTGTTTAGGCCTAAGCCTCATCGGCCGTATCCGCGCAGTTTTCATCATCCGGGAATTCCGGGTCGCGCGTTCGGGCGCGTGCCGCGAAGGCTTCCTGCAATGTGTTGGCGGCGGGATCAATGCCCGGCATTCCAACAACACCGATATAACGAGCGTGTCGGGCCGTGTTGTGGTCGCGCCCGTAATTGATTCAGCGTCTTGCAGCCGTCACCGTCAGCGGGTCTTTCGACGCGAATCCTCTTTCGCGTCGCCAAGGAACACTGCCCAGCACTTCTTCGTGCGTTTCGAAAACGTCGTTCAAACTAAGCCGATTTCCTTGGCTTGGCGGAAATCGAATGCGAGGCCCGTTATAGGCCTTTTCCTTGACCCAGCCCTTCGGAAATGTAGCGCCTGCCAGGCGCGGGAATGGTGCCGGACAATCGGCGTCATCGCGATATTTGGTTTCCATGATCGTGAAAGAAGGCGTTCCTTCGTGCAGCAGCGAATGTCGCCGGCGGAGATCAGTCGATGGCCGCCGCCGTGACGCCGCCGTGAAGGGCGAAGAGAACCGGTACGCGGGCCTCTTCCAGCCGCAATTTGAAGCTGGCTGGATCTGGCGGGATGTTGGAGCGGAGGGCTTTGGCTGCGACGTAGCGATCGACCTTTCCGCCACCCTCGCCTGAGCCCGAAGACGGCCAAGGTCCAATGCGGCCCGAGAAATGCTTGCCGGTGGACGAGATGAACGATGCAGCGGGCACGCGCATTCATATCGATATCGCGGACAATGGGCGGGCAATTCGTTTCCAGAACGCGCTTTGTTCATCGTTGTTCGATCGCCTCGGGGCGGTTCATCCTTGATGTGGGGCGACCTTTGTCATTGATCTCGAACGGTGAAGGCTTGTAAATGATTTTCTGGCAGCAATGGGGGCGTTTCCTCGATTTTACCGAAGGCCACCTAGCACAGGCCAGTGCACGCCAGAATGTTGAAACGCCTGGGGAAGCACTCAAGGGTGGCATCTTCCTCCGACCAGAATGCCGCCCGGCTGAACAGCTCAAACGGGACCCACACGCGCAAGGCGAGAAAGCCGGGCAAAAGTATGGCGGGCCGGACCACGGATCCATCTGGGCAAAGGAGGCGGCCGCATATTGTCCGCTCCTGGTCATCATCCATCCCATGCGGTGAACCCGTTTCTGCAAAGCATGAATCATGATCAGCTTGAGCCATGAAGAACAGAAGCATATAACCGGCACTTTTTCAAATGAATCTTGCCTCCTTGCCGCCTGCGGACAGATGAACGGCGAATGCGGGGCGCGCTGTCCCGGCAGGCGAATCCTCAGAAATCGGATTGCCGGTGTCGCGTCCGTTATGACGGCGACACAATCGAGATACACCGGGCAGCGTATCCGCCTCTCCGGGAATTTGGACCTCGCCCGCAGCGCGGCAAGACCTGCCTGGCACCAATGTCTACAGAAGGCGGCGCTTTACCTGTTCCGACAGATTGGTCGCGCAAACCGTAACCTGCCACCAGCACCCGGAAAAAGGACTCGTACGACGCACCCGTCGCCACGTGCAATGTAAGCGGCGCCGACCTCGCGACTTGGTAGGCGCTGGCTGGGCCCGCCGACTGGCCGAAATAAGCCAGGGTGCCATAGCGGATTCGGAAGTAAACGAGCCCGCGCTGGGCGCGAAAGGGGAGTTTGGAATCTTGACTTGCCCGGATGACCTCTGGGGCAATCGGAAATATGACTAGGGCGGTTCCTTCCTGTGTCCTGGACCGCTCCAGAACAATGTTTATCTAACGCTCAAACTTGGTCCTGCCTGTCCGACATCCGCCGGAGGGGCGATTCCATCCTGGCCGAAAATATCGAAATCTGTTTTGCGCAAACGGCGGCAGCAATGCCGAGGCAGCAGGTATGCCAGAGTGCGATGCGGAGCGGATCGAGCGATCAACATCCGGTCAGACCAAAAGCAAGGAATTCTACCAACTCTGTTCGTACAAAGAAGATGTTGATCTGGCCGAAAAAGTTGGACGAATGGGAAACGCTTCTATAACTTCGCACAGGCGCAAATGGCGCCTTCGGCAAGAGAAAAACACCTTACGGGCGCTCCGAGAACGGCTATAATTCCTGCCAATCAAGGTGTCTCGCTGATGGCTGAATATTACAACCGGTGTCACCAGCATCAGTTTTTTGCGGCAATCTGGCGTCGCTGCAGTGCTCGTCGAGCAAGCGTGCCGTCCCGGCAGCCGGATCGGTTTTCCTCGCGGCTGTCCCAGGCGAGGAACGGTTCGGGCCTTGTTGGGCCGCATCACAGCAGGGTCGTTGATGGCGTCCATCGACGCGAATGTCACCCCTTCGATGACGGCGGCCAAACGGCGGCGCAGAATCGGGCCATGTCGACGGCCGGTGCTTGGCGCGAGCTTTGGCGCAGGACCGGGGCGGTGGCGACGCCTCGGTGACGCTGTTTGCGGGACGCCAAGATCTGTCGAGGCTTTCACGCCGCGCCCTAAGGGCCAGGCCGCAGCTCATGGTTTGCGCCGAGGTTTCCGACGAACACGTGAGCACCAGGTCGCCGAGGCCCAGACAGCCGGCCATGGTTTCGCGCTCGGCGCCGAAGCGAGGGGAGCCGGGTATTTCCCGCTGCGCGAGCGATCAAGGGCAGCATGCGCCGACCGGCCGAGCCCCTTGCCGAGCGCGATGCCCGCATCGCGAATGGCGAGCACGTTCTCACCGCGCCCGCCAATCTCTGCGCCAAAGGCAGGTCGCTGGCGAGATATGGGCCCGAATAAAGTGGGCGTGGAAATGGCCTGGAATGAGTTCGGTGCCGATGGCTTCGTCTCGCGGCGAAGTGTCACCGCGTTGGAATTCCCTTGGCGACATCGATCGCGAACTGGGAACCGGACATGACGGCGGGGCTGGCCTCGGGCCAGTTTCTCGACAGGACATCTGTCATAGAAGTCGCCGGTGGCGAGTTTTTTTCGATCCCCTTCGAACAAGAGGACCACGGGCCGGTGCCGGGCCTTGAAATATGCCCCTTCAACCGCGGCCAGCGTGGTGCGTGTATGCCGGGCCGGCGCGAACAGCAAACAGGGCGTCCTGATCGCGTAGAGATCGGACAGGCTGGTCGTGCGCGCAAGGGCGGGCTTTTCAGTGGCACCCCGGGCAGGAAGACCGTGTTTTCGTGGGTGTTATGATCGCCTCGGCGACCTCGGCCTCTAGGCACCACAGGATCACGTCCTGCCCGTCGCGGCAAAAGATAGCAATCTGGGCGAATGGCCGTGCCCGCACGCGCCGCCAACCGATTAACGCCTATCCTGTGGGAAGTGTATCGTCATGTGCCGACATTGGGACATGTTTTGCGAGTCCGGCGCAAGAAGTCCGGTGGCGGTGATCCAGGTGGGCCGGCGCGGCATCAAGCATTGAGACTGGACCCCGCCTGAAAACCAGCCTCATCAGCGCGCAGGGCGGCGAAGCCGGACCGGCAAGGAAAATGTCCGCCTCCGCTCCCACCTGGTTCCCAAGAGAGCCAGCTAATGACACTGGCAAAGAGCATCGCGATACCGGTTCCGCCCAGATTGAACAAACCGAACGCTGAAACACGCAGTTGTTGCCGGGCGCATGATTCGGCGACAAGCTTGGCGAGCAGGCCCTGGTCATCGCCAAAGGGGGGGGGGGGGGGGGGGGGGGGGGGGGGGGGGGGGGTGTGCAATCCCCAGAGCGCTGTGCCGAGGAAGGGCCCCGACCAGACCCGGAAAACATAGAACGAGGCAGAGGTCGGCAGCGGGATCAGCGCGAGCAGCCCCCAAGAGCAAACAGGTGGCTGCGGGCGTTCCGGTCCTGACAGGATGCCTGCCGGATAAGCGCGAGCGAGTAGACGACATTCATCACCACGAGGACGGCGGAGGCGAGGAAGAAGCGGGCAGTCCGTCCGCATGTGGCCTTGAGGATCAGGAAGGCTTCCGCTGAACCCGTGCGAGCCGTGAAGGCGACCCCGATTGCGACCACCAGTCCATTAATGCTTGGCGAGAGCAGGCGCAGCGCCCTTGAAGGTCGATCGGCGGGCCTTCGCCCTGGGCTGGAGTTCGGCACCCTCATCAGGCCTCGCGGAACTCCGAGAAGGAACCACAGAGACAGCCAGCAATGCCGGGAAATGACGGCAAACCCAAGAATACGGCAACGGATGTTTGGAGGCAAAAAGTGGCCATGAAGGCGCGATAGCGAGCAGGGGAACCTGCGAAAGCACCGGCGGTATCCCATTGCCTGACGCAAGCCGAAGGCGCGCCCACGGTGTCTGCCGAGCGTGACCAACGGCAATCAGCGGCGTCCGGCCGGCGCGCCGCGAATACCCTTGCCGATCCGGTCGCGAACGGGCGCCCGAGGACGATGAAGGGTCCGCCCGCCATGGCGAAGAAAAGGGCTTGGTAAAGGGCGCCCAGGCTGTTCCGAGCAGGATCAGGGGCTTTCGGCGTCCCCCGATCTTTGTCAGAGATGTTAACCCCGAAAAAATCCTTGGAGAATGGCCGCCGTCGATTCCGCAATACCGTCGATCAGCCCGACAAGGCGACGCTTGCGCCAGCAGGGTTCCCGTCAATGGAACTAGGGCAGAGCGAGTGGGATCATCTCGCGCGAGTGTCCATGAACAGGCTGACCAAGGCCCGAGTGCCCACAAACCGTGGAGGTATGCTGGACCTCGCAAGCCCGGAAGAGGCGAAAGGGGGCTTTCATTGCCCGACGCTAGCGGCTCCCAACAGGCGAATCCCAAGCGCAATTGCGCGCCTTTTAAGAGGAAACGAGGTCCCCGACCTCGTCTGCGACAGTGAATCTTCACCCTTGCGTCGACGCGGCCTCACTTCCTCACGCAGCACGGCAAAGGGCTGCAGGCGTCGCATTGGCGAGCGCCGCGCGGCCATTCAGCGAGGCGGGCAAAGATGATGCCTTTTTCCGGACCCGCCTTGCCAATGCGTGGACGAGGTGAAGGTTTTTCGAAAAGCGTGCCGTTCGATTTTCGGTTGTCGCAAAAGCGTGACCTGGCGGCCTTCGGCTTGGCGGCGGGCCGCCGCCGGCGTGAAGGCGCTTGGCCGGTGGTTGAATAGACACCGACAGCTTCTTTCGTCATCCAGCCCGCCATTGGCGAGGACGAGGCCATCGGCGCTCCTGGTGCAGCGCGCAACACGCGCACCATCTCTGCAATTCCCGTGCAGGGAAGTAAATTGTTCCCCGGGGGCCTCCGAAGCAAGGCCAAGCCGCCGGTCAGAGGTGAGGGGGCGCGTTGGTCCTTTTTTCCAAGTCAATGCCCATGGCAGCGGTCGACGAGAAAGACGGCGCAGGAAAGCAGGAAGTAAGAGGTCGGAAGTGCAAGGATATCGCTGCTTGTGACGCCTGCTTGTGAAAGCGCGCCGATGGGTTTTGCCTGTTCCATCGCCCAGGAACCCGTCGAGGCGCGGGACGGCTCGAAATGTGATCAAATCGCCTGCCTCGCCGCCGCATGGAGGTACACCCCGATTTGTCCCTTGGGTACGCCCGAGCCTCATCGCCCTTGGGATCGCTCATGACGATGCGGCAGCGCCCTGGTTCACGGCGTCCTGCGCGATGAACCATTTCAGAACGGGTCGGCATATTCGTAGTTTCCCTCGGCGCGATAGGCGTGGCGAGGAAGTCGATACTGTGTTCCACGGGAACTGGGAGAACGGGTTTTTCGCCAGCGACGGCAGAAAAGGCTGAACAGTTTTCCCGCCATCGGCGCGCCGATGCTGGCTGCGGGTTGCGGCCTTCGGCCGGGCGGCAATGGCGTTCTCGAAAACAGGCCGTAAAAAATAGGCCGCCCGCCTATCAGGCCGTGCTTGATCTCGCCGCGGCTGAGCAGCATCCGGGCCCATGGCGCGATCCTCGAAAGGCGCGGCGTCGTCATCGGCCCAGTTGATCTCCGACACCGTTGCGGCGGGCGCCCCCTTTGACGCACGATTGGCCTCAGAACCGGAGATCAGGGCCACTTCGACTCGCCAGCATGGATTCGGCCCAGCATTTCGTTTGAACGGGGCCTGCGGGCTCTGGCCGCCGACACTTTCAATAGATGAGGCGGGCAGGCTTGGGCGCAAGGTCCGCGGGCGAGCGTGCCCCGGCAGGTTCATTGTGGCCGCGGAGGGTGCTCGGCGCGGCCAACGAACACTCAACGATCGAGTCTTCGAAGAATGCGCACGACCGGCGATCGTGTCGATGGCTGCAGCGGATGTTGCCTGGCCGCAATTGGCCAGGGCTGCTTTGAGGCGTCGCGCATCAAGCGAAAAGGCGGGGACGGCGCACCGCCGGACCGCTCGTGCCGTCCCCACCTGCTGAGGCTCTGTCCGACGCCGACGATACCGGCAAATGTCTCCCTTGGCCATGATGAATGCTTCTTGCTCCTCGATAAACTGTTGCTGCCCCCGGGCTTAGGCGTCCGCGACTGAATTTCGAGACGCGACGTTGGGGAAGCCCCTAGACCGCCGTGGACGCAACCGGTCAGGGCAAATCCCTCATATTGTCGTTGGCCACGACGGCTTTCGCCATCGTTCGCGAATACACGCCGACACCGCCCGGGAATAAGGCATGAAGACGCGTGGCTTTTGCCGGGAATTTGGCGCCCAGGGTACCCAAGGAATTGGCTGCAATGTAGAGCGTCCCGGCAGCGAGTTCCATTGACATGGGCGACCATGTCTTCTCGCCGCGGCGTACGTTCGATGACCGCTGAACTGGCGAGAAGGCGAGATGGTCGAATACAAGTCGGCAAAATGAAGTCGCCATGCTGTTCGATGGAGACGATCATGTTCGACAGAGACGGATGGCGAGCCCGGCCCGCCGTGATCGTGAAAGAGGTTCGGGAAACCCGCACCATAAAGGCCGCAGATATGTTCAGCGGACCCTCTGCCCACTTATCCTTTGAGTCGCAGGCCGCCGCGTCAGCCGAAATGTCGATACGGTCAAGCGCGCCCCGGTCATCGCATCGAAGCCGATGGCGAAGAATGATGGACGAACGCATGGTCCCGGTCCACGGTGCGGATGCCGGCCGGGCGTGATCGTCTCGAATCGGGCGTCTCGTTGAGATCCGACGAGCGAGATATTGTCCCCGTGTTGTTACACCCTTCCGAATAGCCGTATCGGAGGGACCGGGCAGATGCGCTTTTTGAATGCGAACCGGGGGTAAAAGGGTTCTTTTCCGGAAATGGGAGGGGCCCCGGCCTTTTCCGGGGCCGACGTCGGGGATTTCCCTGACCGATGGCGCCCTGCCCCCGTATATCTTTTTCGTGGCGAATTGAAAAAGTCGGGGGACGGGCCCCGAGATTTCGGTTTTTTTTTGGGCCCGTCCAAAAAAAAGATTCCGGGCACGAATGTCGGCGAAAAGGCCCGTCGCGACGCAGAACCCCGCCCCCGGGCCCAGCGGTTCCCTCGAACACGGCGCTCGCGGTCCTTCCCCGAGAGGTTTCGGAGCGCAAAGGCTTCGCTTGGGTCAAGCGCCATGATTGCCGATGCCCGGACTCCCGCCTCCATCCTGCGAATAAAGT
>Ga0163217_1084752_pt1 | contig 10764 bp, 8 predicted proteins | sample SynspAceP_FD_185933 | JGI IMG/M metagenome (GOLD analysis project Ga0163217, IMG submission 185933) | Saline lake microbial communities from Ace Lake in Antarctica - Synechococcus sp. Ace-P (PacBio error correction) | ecosystem: Environmental > Aquatic > Non-marine Saline and Alkaline > Saline ...
AGACGGGGGAAAGGAAAGAATTTCCATTTTTTTAAGAAAACCCGCACCCGGGATCCCAGAACCCCAATTTTTTCCCCCGGACTAAATAAACCTAAAAGGGTAAATGCGTTTGGTCCCGGGGACTTTCCGGCTCTCATTGAGGTTTTTTGTTGCAGGGCGAAAAACGGTTCCCCCGAATCCTGGGGATTGAAAAGCCCGGCTTGAGGGCGGAAATTTAAAGACCAGAAACTCTACACTTCTCGACGTCATGATGGCTGGAACATGGGAAGGGGAAGAGTTTTCCTCGCTTATCGTGGAGAAGCGAGGCCCCGAATGGAAGTGGCGCCCTCCGGCGATTTTTCCACATTGAAACTGCTCCGCGCCTCAAGACAATGAATTAGCTCAGCTTCCGCGTAAAAATGGGATTGCCTGGGCCGTCCATCGTCCCCAAATCATTCGACCCATGTCCTCTTCAGTAAACGAAAAATTGGAGGAACATGGTAAATCAAGCCGGCTTGAAGGACTGAACAAGCGCAAGCTTCGGTTTCAAAGAAACCCTCACATCCTCCTCGAAGTTGATCTTCAAGTCCCAACTTCGCTAGGTGCACATCTTGATCGCAAGCTCAGCCGAGTCGGCAAGCCCTTCGCCCAAAAGTTTGAGGGCCGAGTGTAGATGCACCCCTGCAACTCTGTTGGACATACGCCCCGAAATTAAATCTGGTCTGGCTTAGAGCTACCATTTGGAAATTTAGCGCAACGAACGTCTTGTCCTGAACCACATCGATACCCGTTTTCCCGAGCTTCCGCCTAAGAACCGATTTCGTGTCTTGCTAAGACAGCATTTTATGTCACCCATCATTATAGTCAACCCATCATACGGCCCTCCTTGAAGCGGCCCCCTACGTATGCAAGGGCTGGCCTCGGGGCATCCGTATCACGGCAAGCCTCGAGGGCCTGAAGTGCCAAACCGAGGGCCAGTTTAAGAACTTCAAATTCAAGAAGGTAACAAGTTGTCCATCTATGTAATCCGCGGCGGCTTTTTGGCCTATTTTTGGTCGTTTAAGGCATTTTTCGGAGTTTTTAATCGGCTGGGGCAATTTCGATGTGAAAATTCAAACCGACAACCCACAAAGACGGCCGTCTTCCGCTATAAGAAACGACAGGTTTTTTTTTGCATCGCAAGCTATTTTGTTATCAATCCAGCGATATGGCGCAGGATATCCACGAATTCCTTCCTTATCACTAATAATATCTTTACGCTCCTAAACCCTAAAGAAAGAAATAGTGAAGCAATTCCAAGAAATAGAATATCAAGTCCCGGCTTAAACTGGAATACCATATTCTGGAGGTTTGAGGAAGTTCAATTGACGTTTTGGAAACCTGATCGACAATTAGTGATATCGGTACATCCAGAGCATTTCAATCGCCTAAGTTCACCTGTCCATCTGAGTTGCTCTGTTGAAGCGCGGGTCATCCTTGCGGAACTGCTCAACCCTTGCCGGCCAAAGCTCAAAACGTGTCCCTAAGAGGCTTTGTTACAGTTCAAGTTTGCCCTCCCGGCTTCAAGAAATGCAACTGAAATCCAGTCCTCTGGTTTGCCGGAACGTCAGCATTATGATTCGGAACGCTACGACAGGTCTCAATGCGCCGGATTGCGCCGGCAAAGTTCCAACGCCGAATCCATGTTCGGGCAAAATCTGATATCAAAGAAGGATGCAATCGAAAACCTAGCGTATCGCCCGAAAATCACAAACCGAACGCTCTTCGGGCACTCGTTACACAACACAATTTTCTTTACGCCAAGTTCGTTCACCTTAGCGCTTAGGGACCGCTAGAAAATCTACATCATCATCTACGCAAGATACGCATCTCGTCCTCCTTCTAAGTGTCACGGCAATACGGTCGGAAAAGACCTAAGTTAGGGCAATTTGGCGTGCCCGAGATTTAGGCGGAAACGAAGTGTGCTCAACAGATACCTTGCTTTGGTGCGTTCACACCTAAATAACGGTCGTGTACCAGTAAGCGTCCGGCAGCAATTCGGTGACAACCCCAGACTCACAAGGTACCATCCCAATGGAAATTTCAAGCACTACGCGTCACAGAGTAATGTCACAGAGGTTTAAGCTCTATGGCGGCGCATAAACTATGTATGTTGGCGCAACACTACTTGTCGCTTATTTTCTCTTCTGTGCCACTTGCACTGGTGTGTTTCTTTTTCCTTATCTTTACTGAATTGCTTGATCTATATTTCGCACGGGCGGTTTCCTTTGCGTCAATAGACAAAGTGAAGCGGCAGATGCATTTCGATATCTTTTTGATTACTGCTGCAGCAAGCACAATAGCCGTTGCTGGCTATGCCGTGCCGTTGCGCGGGCTCAGGGACCCGGCGGATCACTTTAATGCCAATGATATTTTTGCTTTGCAGCTCATAATTCGCGGGCAATGACAATCACCAGATTATTGAAAATCTTTTTGGTAAAGGCTTTCCATCTACGGTCTAGCCTTTTTATTTATAATTCCCTTATCGATATCATCGCTAGCAATCCGCCAATGCTATCTAGTCAATGCTGCAAACCTCATATCAGCTATCTTCATTCTCTTTTCGTAAATGAATATATTCAATTATTTTTACAGCTATACCGAGAACGCTGGAGCAACTTTCTAAGCTAGAGACGAGAACCGAAGGGCGATGCAGCTTTGTTTGACTAAGGAGCGCCTGCTTCTGTCGTAACTCATGGCTCAAAACACCCATAACTGCAGTGTCTGGATCACTAAGAACATCATGCAGGGTGGCACTGCAAAATAACTGCCTGAAAGCATTTTCTTATTGCTTTCAGTTGCACGCAAGAAACGCGGCTGCGAGTTTCGACAATCGTTGGCGATATGCTTGACTTACAGGACTTGGAGAGCGGCGACTTTGCGCTCGTGAGGGAAGCCAAATTTCCCGTCCTGGAATTTGGTTCGCGGCGTTGCTGATCGACGACAATGAAAAGCCTATGAAAACACCAATGAGGTTCAGGGTCGAGGATCGCACTAATGGTTCCAAGCTTGTCGTGATGGGACAGAGCCAGGTTGACTCATGCAATCGATAATTTTGGTGTCAAAATGCTGGAAAGTTTTCTTGAGGTAAGTCAGGAAAGTGGCATCGTGGTCAGCGCGGCCGCGTGAACCTTCAAACACGTCTTATAGCTGTGACCGACACTGGGCGTCGGCAATCGAGAGAGCAAAGCTGGGCAATGCTCTTTGAAAAATTTGGACAAATTGATGCAAGTGCTACCAGAACAGACCGGCCGGGCCTCGGAATTGACCTAAGTATGGCCAAGCTTTGTTGTGGACTACACGATTGGGGCAACTACAACCGCAACCAGCCGTCTTAGGAGTAGCTCGACCTTCGCCAATAATTTTGCCTTTAGGGAGGCCGAGCCAATGATAGACCTGTCGGCAGGCTAGTTAATGTAGGCTTTGGTTGTGTCCATGGAGGCAACCTGCGTTCTCATCCCATCAATAATCATGAATGGGATCCGCACTCGCTTGAATATTTGAATCCGTTTTGGTCCAACGTTTTTCCCAACAATGGCTGGGACTAAGCCCAAGCACTTCTTTTGCACCAAGCTTCTAGCTTGGATAATCATTTCGTTCATCAAGTCTAAGTGCACCTTGGATCGTTCACTGGCAGGAACATCTGGATCAACAAAGATACGTGAAATGACTCCATATGGTTGAATCTGATTGGGAGCTTCAGCAAACAGTAGCTGCCTAGGAATCGACGGTAGTAAGCCCAGTTGCGCCATCTCTTAATCATGTAATGAATAATTCACCGCATCTTGGCGGTCGTCGGGGTGAGTCCCCGTATTCCCCCAGCCTTTATCTTTCCGCGTCATGGACCGCGATCCAACGACTCGCAAGGAGTATCATATGGTCATATTCCAATGCCGTCAGAATGTCGGCAAATCCCAATTTTGACCATCAACGAAAAGCCTTCTTCCGGGCTCTGAGAAGATCAGCAAAGAGATTCCCAATGGCTCGCCTAAGCTAGAGAATGAAATCATGTTGTTGCATTTTGGGCCCCCATTGCGTTTCCTGTCCCACAAGCAAAATACACTGTTACCCAACACGCGTTTCTTAACAAGTGGTCGCTTGCGTTGAGGTTCAGACTCGTGGCTTCTTTATGAAAATAACCTTAGTGAGCCACTATTAATGTAGCTGGCCACTGGTTCAGCGATCAGGCGCTTTCGGCAATGCTAGATAGCTCAAGTCCTAGTTGATTAAAAATAGAGGCCGGTATGACAAGAAAGCAGCAAAGCAAAGATTGTGCCAGGTGGAAGCTTAGAAGAGAAGGCAGTTACAATCGCTCACCAACTCAGAACACCTATCAGCATCGCGGATGGTTACTGCAGGATCGCTGCATCGAAGCTAGAAGTGCTCTGGTCGTGAAGAACTAACGGATACAGGAGCTGAGCGTCTGTTCCTGAAATTCAAAGGCTTGTTTTTGCGCGCGGCGATAGAGGTAATGGGCGACCTCAGTTCATCGGTGGACGACCTCGGGAGTAGGTTATAGTAATGCAGATTTAGTTCGACCACAATTTCGGAATCCACGGACCCTCCGAAAAATCGTTGAGGAGTCTCATTCGAGAACTAAGTTGGTTGCCGAGCGTGATAACAAGGAAGTCTTGGTTTTGAAGGTCCCGAGGTGTTCTTGTGAGGTGTGATCCTCGCTAGATAAACAGGTCGTCTTACAATTTTGATACTCCGCTCTCGTGGTCGTGACGGGGCTTTTGCTAAATAAAGTTCGTTTTTAGGTTAGATAAGTCATCTCGAGAGGCATCCTCTTATCGCCGATTGGGGGCTTCCTATACTAAATGAAGCCAATTGAACGATGATCTTTTCTAATTCCGACACAATGTATCGGAAACCGGAAGTAACGTTCCGTAGGACCAGTGGTTGGACTTACCAATTGCCCAAAGCATAGTTACGTCACACGGTGGAGTCATGACAATCACCTCCTCTCATGATAAAATGGTAAATGAGATCAAGATTAGGATTCCGGCTATTTCCATTGGTCTCGGCCCTGCAAACGGTGCTGGCCTACTCGCTCGAGTGATGGTCAGGTTCGCCTTTGTAGAGGTTTGTGGCGGCGACGAACTAACTTCGGCTGGCGCATAAATTCTCGCGTTATTTTTATGTGGAAATCAGGGTTTAAGGTGTTTCTCGGCTAAATCCTGTTGGCCGAGATTTGTTATGGATGCGTAGCGAACGCGCGAACGCTCGATCAACTGAACTAATATTGATCAGGAGTTTCGGTCGGAAACGTTTCTAGTCATGCGGTCGACGCTGAAGTCGCTTTCAATAACCTTGCACGCAACCACCGTGGTCCGCAGTTTCGGGGACACCAAATGGCGCAAACAGTAAAAATGGACACTGTATCAACCAGTGTATTGTAAAGTTTGAAAATTAGGTATTAGGAGAAACTAAAATTGGAATGAACAAGAGTTGGAGAAAGGCTTAATGGGGAATTGAGTTGGGGTGCCTTTCGGGTGATGAACTTGTCCCGCGCTAAAAGAGAAGATGCCGCAAGGCGCTGGCCGGCGCTTTGGATGCGCGCAAATCCGACGGAAGCATTTGAAACCGCTGAAGGCGGCTGCGCGCGTATCACGCCTTACACCGTTGAAAGAATTGATGAAAGCGGTATGCCGCCGCTCCAAAGTCGGCGGTGTCGCTAAATAACGCCGAACCCTGAAGATACAAGGCAAACTTGGGACTGAAAGGTCGTCAAACCTAAAATGGGTTTCAAAGCGGCATTGACTGCAGGGAAAAACCGCGAACGATCTGGAAAGTGTAAATTGGGGCCGCCGAAACTTGGATGGCAGAAGTTTGACCAGGAATGGTCCACCGTAAAAAATTTACGAAAGTTGCGGAAATTTACGCTGACTAAAATACGGGCTGCAGTCGTACTATTGTTGGTTGGCTGAGGCTTGTGCACGCCAGCCACCCAGCTCCTGAAGTCAGTGAGTGTCGGTGGGGGTTGCTTCTGCGACGCACAAGGCGTTCATTGAGCCAGTCCCAGCACTTCAGTCTCAACCGCGCCGCACCCCGGTCGGGCCTAGCTGTACCTTAACGGGAATGAGCCACCTTCTCTAGGCGTGCGATGTGTTGCGGTGATACAGACCAACTCTTTGACCTGAACGTTTTGAAAAGTATCCTCATCACGAATATCTCCTCAATTGAAGAGCATCCGCGATGCTCGGGTTCGCAAGTTTTCCCGAGAAGCCTAGACCTTAGCAGTCTTCGCCCAATTTTGGCGAGAATATTTCGTCATATGTCGCCACTGCCGACCCGCATTTCTTCTAGATATGTATGGCCGATTGTATACCGCAGCAACGCCGCTGATACGTCCTGAGACATGGTCAATAGCTTCTCGGTAACGTGATCGGGGTGCCCAGTTTGCATGTGTTCGTTGCAAATGTGCGTCCGCGTCGTGCAGTGTGTAAATGGCGCGACATCCGCCAATTGTTCATCAAACGTGACTTGCTTTGCCCCAGCCATTGAACACGGTGCGCCCTCGCGCTTGAACGGGAAAACGTTTGGTTGATGCGGGGAGGCTTGCATAACGTGTCGTGCAGCAAGGTCCGTTGGCACGACATGGATGCGACGTTCTTGGTCAGTTCAGCGGGAAATGGTAAATCGGGCCGAATTCAGCGTCGTCGAATGAAGTTCCATTCAATTGAACAGCCTCGTTCCGCGCAGTCCGGTCAGGAGCAATACTTGGACGATTGACGCAAACGGGAAGGGCGTGGCGCGCTTCTTGCCATACTGTCCCCGTAGCTCTTGTTCATCTGAGCACCCCGTTCACGGTCCTGAGCAGGCTTGAAGCCGCGCCACGCCTTTGCACTGGGTTTCAAAAGACAACAGGTCTTCGCGCGCCAGCCCAGTTAAACAAAGCGGTGCGAGCAAGCCCGACAAACGCGTGGGTGATTGTTCGCTAGTTTGTTCATCCCGATGAATCACATTTCCTCCCGGATCAGCGCTTTTCAAGGCAAGATCGGTCTGAGGGAAACTTCGGGACCGGGGAGCCACCAATAGCGATTCACTTCACGCAAGCACAACGACGGGGGGGGCCAAAGGTCAGGGCCGCAATCCAGGCCAGCGATGATGCCGAACGGCGCTTGCGGAACGTTTCGGAAGTTACCGGCGCCATCTTTGGCGCAAGCGAGACAGCGTTGGGATCGCAGCCACACGCCCGCACCTGCTTCAGACACGTTGAACGCCGCGCAGAAGCGTCGCGTGGCCTTGCGCAAGACGCTGCTGGTTCTGCTGGCTGACTGTGGCGGTGTAGCCGAGTTTCTGAACCCGAACGCCTCGCGGTCTGGGCTGGACCGTTGCTTGCGGGCGCATGGCGTGGGAACCTGCGCGATCTCACGGCCAAGGAACAGAAAGCCGAAAGCACAGCGCTTCAGGCTTATGAGCCTGGATTACATCCATATCGACGTGAAATACCTGCCTCAAATGGCCCGATGAGACCTCGCGCCGCTATCGTCTTCGTAAGCGATTGATCGGGCGACCCGCTGGGTTTTCATCAGCGTCTTCAAGCCAAGACCGCCGCAAACGCGCGCCGCTTCCCTGCGGGAGTCTGGAGCGCGCCTGCCCCAATCCGTATCGCGCACCATTCTTACGGACAACGGCAAAGGAGTTCCGGAAATCGGCTCTTGGCCTGCGTAAGCGGGCGCAACTGAGCCGCATGAGTTTGCCGACTCTGCCGTCTTGGACATCGAACACGCGCCTAACCCCGCCGAAATCAACCCCAGAACCAACGGCATGGTGGAGCGGCTTCAACGCCGCATCGGAAGGAGGTGCTGCAGACCACTCGTGGCAAGAACTGGGCGGCTGCACCCGCTATGTCTGGCTCTACAACCAGCAGCTTCCCGCAATCAGCCTTGGGCAGCAAGTCGCCCTTGCAGGGCCATGAAAGACTGGCACAAACTCAAAAGCCGGAGCTGTTTAGGAAACAGCCATACTACCTTCCGGGTGTGACAGCTAGTTGAAGTCTTGATGCGGCGGATGCGTTGCAACACATCTTGTTTGGATAGTCTGGAGGTTCCGCTGGCCAAATTTGAAATGGGTATCAAGGCGCTTTGGCGGTAGTATGTGACGGTGTTGGGCTTGTTCTTGGCGCTCGCAGTCCCTTGAGGAAACGTTCGCGCGCGACTGCCACGTTACCGAGGCGCATGCGTGTCCAAACCAAGGGTGCACTCAGCCTAGCAGCTCCTTGGCTTTAATCTCGGCTTGCTTTGAGGCTGTGGTTGGATAACGCCGAAATAGTTTTTTGCGCGTTCGGTTTGGCCGTAGAACCAACACAAAGCTCTTTGCACCGCCTTGTGACACCGCACGCCAAAGCCTGACTCACCTGATCCAAATGTTGTCTGGCCAGATTGAGGTGTATCACGGTCTATCAGGGTTCGGTCGTCAAGGGGCAGGGATGTGCATTCTTAGGCTCCGTATAGGCTCAGAAAATGCAGGCCGATTGGGTGGTTTGGAGTGTTCCTGTTATGTTCAAAGAGAAAGTTCGGTAAAAATATAGTGTATAACCAGTAATGTTGCGTGTGTCATGTTTTTCAGCTATGGGAATCTAGTCGAAAGGGATTAGAAAATCCTCGTGTCGGTGGTTTCGATCCGGCCCCTGGGCACCCTTAACTCATTGTTAGTTAAAGGTTTTTAATCTCGGTTTTGTCAATTGTTATGAACCTCATGGTTTGACAGTTTCTGAAAATGGTTTACAAACTCGCCTTCGCCGCGTGTTTTCGCGCTCAGCGCGTCCCACGGTTTCAACGGTTTCTTGTTCGCAAGGTTTTGCCGACCGTGAGTAGTGCGCGTGCGCCATTTGAGGGGTCTTTTGGCCCAATAGGCCCTGCGATACGCCTCCTCATCAAGCCAGCCTTCCCCGCAGAAGTGGTCCGCCACTGTGTGTCCTAAGGCCCTTTGAAGGTAAGTCCCGCCTGAATTGAACGCCTGACACTTCAAGTTCGTTTTTGAAGCGGTGCCAGACCCGTTGAAGAAGCCGTTATAGGTCCATGTCTCGCCACGAGAGTTGGCAAGGATAGTTGGCGCATCGTGAAACTTGTAGCTCTTCCAAGGCTTGCCCTTAGCGTCGAACCGATTGGAATGGCGACATCGTTTCCCGTTTTTCCCCAGCGAAACGCTCCATATCGTGTCGCCGTCGAACTGGTCCTTGCGAAGACTCAAACGCATCCAGAAAGGGTCCCGAGGCCAGTATTCATCATAGCGCCCAGTGCGCCTTGACGTGAGGCGGAGCGGCATCGAGAACAAAAACTGGACTCTTGGGTCCGTCCACGGGTCGATTACGCGTAAGGGCCGGTCCTTTGGGCGAGGCTTTAGGTATGAACACCCTTGGCCATAGTTCCTCTTGATCAGACCCTTTGGGGAATGGAATGAACGAAACACTTCAGCTCAGTACGGAGCGGACCAATATTGGCCTCGCCGCCAACCAATCGGAAGACGCCGCTTTGGTCATGAAATGGCGGCCAACGGGGGTCGTGATGACATAACCGGGGTAATCAGAAATCGGTCCAGATAGTCCTGTACAGGCCCGATAGTCGCGCTTTCGTCGTCGGAGCGAGGTTCTGGAAGTGCTCTGTTTTCGAATAACCCTTGAATCAGGCCACCTAAGGTTTCCGCGTTTAGGAAGTGAGCTGCCTGTTGGCAATCAGACGCCGCGCGTATAGCCCTCGCACTCGGCAAGGAACTCGGCGGACCCAATCGGCGCGCGCCAAAGATCGACCTTTCTTGCCGTCTGGCGTGATAGCAATCGCATCTTGCCAATGCCCGATCTTTGAAGAACCCTTGACCCTTTGGCGCGCACGTAGGTCATTTGAGGCCCGTCCAAGAAATGTTGTCTTGCGTGAAAAGACTGCTCATCAGTTTTTTACGGAGTCGAATCCACCATCGAAGGTCGCGCTTGTCCCAAAGCTTAGTTCCGGGCTGCATTCAAACACGGGGCGAAAACCGGGCAGAGAGAATTTTTGAAGTGCTTTGCTGCAACGTCCAGTGGTAGCTTTGCCGGCTTCGCCAAGCTTGAAGCAGGCTACTTCGGCTGATTGTGATGTTTAAGTTTTCGCGCTACTCAATCGAACACGTGTGAAGCAGTGATGTGCGGTAGTGGCACGAATATGCGTAAGTGCGATCTTGGCCCTTAGATAGCTGCTCAGCCACGTGCTTGAGCACACCAATGGCAAAGTTCAGAAACTGATTCTGTTGACGAGCTTGTTGTTTCATTAGAAGCTCACGTCAGGGTCTGGCAGATTTTGCAATGGGATCAAATGATTACATGGCGCACATTTGGTGTCTAAGCAAAGGAACTTCTTGTGAGCGAAGACGAAAATCTGTTTGGTTTCGAATTGGCGCGCGTCTTGCGAATCCACGAACGAACTTGGGAATGTCCAGAAGCGGCAAATGGGCGGATGCCTCTCCGGGCTTTTCCCGGCGGGCCTACCAAATAGCTACGAACGCGGAACGCGCTCGATGCCTATTGGGAGCCGTTGGTCACGAATGAACAGCAAATTCGAAGTTGACTGAACTGGATACTTCTGGGTTCGGAAGGCGGCACGGAGTTGAGCAATGAACTTAGGGCCTTTGAAGGAATTTGAGGTCCTTGCTCGATAGCCTAATTGTTGAGCGCCAAACCTGTTATACGAGGCGAAAAGCCGCGGCGCGTTGTTTGAGCGCTGGTACAAAGTCTTGATCGAGGGCACGAATGCCGCTTGCTGAATTCGC
>Ga0163217_1042219_pt1 | contig 10763 bp, 4 predicted proteins | sample SynspAceP_FD_185933 | JGI IMG/M metagenome (GOLD analysis project Ga0163217, IMG submission 185933) | Saline lake microbial communities from Ace Lake in Antarctica - Synechococcus sp. Ace-P (PacBio error correction) | ecosystem: Environmental > Aquatic > Non-marine Saline and Alkaline > Saline ...
AAAAAAAAAAAAAAACGAGGAAAAAAAAACAGAGCTTTTTTAATTTTTTTTTGAAAAAATGGGTAATTCCTTATTTTCAAGGTTTTTTGATATTATATAACGGCTAATTAATTTGTTTTATGTTTTTTTTTACATAAAATAACCGAAGTTAAAATAATCAAACAAGGGGTGAAATTAAATGAAAGTATGGAAATATTTTTTTTACTGATACTTATTTTACCACAAATAAAGGCGGAGTAAGAAAGCCAAGTTCGATTAGAGGCCATTAAAAAGAGAAACTTGAGCGACAAGGAACATGTTGTCATCATTTTTTTTACTACTAACTTGAGATCTCTAAATGAAAAGATAACGAGGAAGGCATTAAAATCCGATATGGCAAGTTTACTTTTTTTTCTTTTCATTTCAGATCGTGATTGAATAAAAGGGTTGCATCGAGCAGCATCAAATAGCCTAGAGAACAAGCTTAGAATATTCATTCAATCACTCAACAGATTTAGTCGGGACTAACTGGTAAATATACTTGGCACACCAATAAAAATTCATGTGTCATACTTTAACACACATGTATGAGATTTATTCAATTACTTTGGCGAAAGGAAAAAAATTCCCTTCGTCCGAATCACATGTTAAAATTGCTTCAAAATTTTTTTTGAAATATCTACTTGGTATTATAGTCACGAGTAAAAAGACAAGCACATCAATTATTAAATTCATGACGTTTTCAAAGCTAGTAATTATATCCTACTGATATTATTTTAGAAATTTTATTTAAAAAAACACAAGAGATTATAGGACAATGATTTTGTCTTTGTATCGGTGTACTTTTGCTTTTTATCTTGTGGGGAGAGTTGCTAAGAAAAGAGTATTGATAGTCTTTTTAGAACAGTATTCCAGAAGTTTAATTAAAAAAGACCCGGCAAACAAAGTTACTTATTGTGAAGATGGTCAGAAAAGACAAAGAACTGGAACGTTTAGTGCAAGAGTTAAATCTGACAGTCAATTTTTTTTTCGTAGGAGAAGTAGAAAATATTCTCAAGTACCAGCTACTCCAACTGCTTGATTTATTAGTAAGCGCTTCTGATTTCGAATCACAGGATGTATACATATATTGGGGAGCTCGTAGCATCTGAAAGAATATTGGTGCAGAGACACAATGATAAACAGAAATGATTGACTCATAATGGGGATTTTGGACAAAACTTTTTTAAAAATGATATTGAGAATTAGCGAATACTACTTTATAGGAATTGGGAAAAAACGTTAATATAATACTCGAATATAAGAAAACCGAGAAGTTATTTGAAATGTTATAATCAGAAATTATTTTGAGAAAGTGATACGAATTTTAAAAGAAATGATTCGACAATATGTGATGAAAAATTTAGCGGATTCTTTGAAACACGATAACAAGATAAAAGAGGAGAAATTAATCATGAATAACGATACATGTTTTCTCATGCATAAGTAGCTGGACAATGGGTAGGTAGATGCTTATTCAGAACTAATCATTTGTTTCGGAGAAAGTATCATGCAAAGAGTTGAAGTTTAAAATTAATCAGTACTATAAAACAGAACATTTAGTCATTATCCACGATTGAATCTACTTTTTTTTGAGTACTTTTTAAAAAAAGGTTTGGTAGATGAATTGGGTACGTGCAATTTTTTGCGCCTTTAAAAGGGAGTAATTCATTGTGCGCCTATTGTATAGAATCGTTTTGTTATAGCTATACGTGTACTTTTATATAGATTGGATCATATTAGTTGTAGTCAATCCTTCGTTTATTTTGAAGAATTGACAAATTATTGAAAGTGACAGGAGAAATATCTCCTAATATTCCGAATTTTGTTTTCAAGAAAAAGTTTATCCTATAGAAGCAGAAAAAATGAGAAAAAAAGAGATGTCATAGATATTTCAGAAATAAATTGTAAGTTTTGGGAGCTGGTACAATCAAGAGCGAAAGAGAGTAATAGATTTATCAAACTTGCAAGAGATGCCAATAGTAAATTTCATATGGTTTAGATGGGTTTTATTTGAAAAATAACGATGGTTATGATAATTCATAATTAATAGAACATCCATGAAATATATGGTTTTCCATTGAATGAATAAAATAGAAGAAATAATGTGTAGGTTTATAGACCTAGCGATATGTCCTTTTTATTGACATCGATTTCGATGACTTTTTCCATGTGGTATTTTTAAGAAGCTTTCTCTTGTGATAAACGGTTATCTTGAGGATTTGGCTTTGGTACTGTGCCGATCATTTAAGAAGGTTACTATTGAACCAGCAATTCTGATCGAAAGAGGATGATAGAAAATATTAGCAATAATGATGTTATCTAGCTCAGACTATGTTCAAGATTTAGTTCAATACAATTTGCCGGAAGTAGATTTATTCAGAAGAAAGACTAGCTGAAAATATGGCTGATTTCTATAGACAATAAGCTAAAATAAGGGTGATTGTTAAATTCCAAAACTTATCTTATATAATAAAAGCTGATTAATAATAACTTTAATATATTAGTTTTTTTATCTAAAATTTATAGCTGATTACTGTTATTTTTATCTGAGGAGTGGATTATAAAAATGAGAAAAATTGACTTTATAGAACAGGCGTATGGGTAGCTCCATTCGGATGGAAACATTGATTAAACTGATATGAAAGTCAATGGTTTTTAAATAGAAAAAGAGTAAAGATGAAATTAGTTTTTCTTGTGGCTGTTTGGTGTGAAATATGCAGTGGTGATAAAAAGAGTGAAGGTTTGTTATTAAGATTTGGTGGTACTCCCTCGAGTAGAAGAAACGGTACTTAGGGAAATGGAGTTTTTCCATAAACAGCAAACATCAAGTCATATATCATAAATTAATATTGAACTACTAGCATCGCTACTTTAGCTGTAAATTATATAAAGAGGGGAAACAAGAAATATCCCTGTATTAGATTGCTCCAGTTTTTCTGTGGATATTTGGATGCGCAAAAAGGATAATTAACTGTTTATGTGTGGTGGATGGATAAAGATCATTTGAAAATAATGGATACCTATTAACTTGTATTTTCAAGTAAAGGTGTAATTTACAGGGTTCAGCGGGTAAGGACAACATAACAAAAATAGGCACCAATTATGGTACCGGGACTATGACGGTATGACAGAAATGGTTGGTATGCTGAGCAGCGACTTAATTTAGAAGAGTATTTGATGACGGTAAAGTTGGGTGTAGTGCTAGTAACTGTCATTAGTAAATTAATGGTCCTAGAATTATTAACGAAGATTTTCACACAGGTTTTTTTTTTGTAACATTTGGTGAAGGGATTTGAGTTGCTTAATGATAGCAAATATATGAATATAGATCTATCCTTTTACCTTTAGCAGCAGTTGTATGAAAGATAGAAACGGAAAGGTTATGCAATGATGAACTCAAGCTTATAGTTAACTGTGGTGCGAAGTGGAAAAGATAAATCTTAATGATGATTTTTAAGCAGTCTAAGAGCACTAGATTTAAATAAAGAAAAAAAAAAAAAAAAAAAAATTAAAAGGGTTTTTGGGGTTTTTTTTAATTGAAAAATTGAAATTATTTTAAGAAAAAGGATAACTTTGCTGTCTTTTAAAGAAAATCTGTAAATATGACTGAGCCTAATTTTTGAAAGGGGTAGAGAATGATGAAACCTTACAATTACAGGCAATTATTCGCGCGATTGGAAGCTTATGCTAGAATATAAACGATTAGTGAAGTTCCAAGTCGTAGATCATTTGAAAAAGAAGGCCATGAAGCTGCTGATTTCCATATGATGTAAGACTCCTATAGTTTGATTAGAGAGACAGTTCACAATCAAGTTTATCATTTGATGATTTAAGATTTTAGTTGCAATTGAGATTTTATTGAATTTATTGCAAGAGACTGATAAAAGATAGAGAATGAGCTTAGTTAAACTAGCTATTTTTTTTTTTTTGTTGAAGATTCTAAAATCAAAACTATGATAATATATAAGTTGAAATTAAATTTAGAATTATCATGTAGAATAAAATGAAGTATAAATATAGTTTTTTAAACTTTATAATTCTACCATGAATCATTCGTAGTATTTTACAGAAATATTTTTTATAGTCTCGAAGAAATAGTAGTTTCAGAGTGCAGAGTTCATGAAATTATTTTTTGGAACTCTTCTTTTTTCTTCTTTGCATGTAACAGATTTAGGCATCACGTTTAGGTTATTGTCTTTATTCAGGAAAATATTTTAGACTTATTCATTCGTGAGGAAATGATCTTGTTTTGCAGGTAAATGATGGGAGGAATAAGTTCTTTTAAATGAATCTAGTCGCTGCAATTAATTCATCATTTCTTGTTCGCTGATGTGGCCAATAAACATGATACTAACGAAGCTTTCTTAAGTAGTGCTGTCCGTCTATTTTGGTTCTTATACGATTGAAATTGAAAAGATATTTTAAAAGGTTATTTTAAAACTATTATCCCTGATAGGTAAGGTTTAAAGAAGTTGTAGCAAAGATTCAGTGAGTTCGTGTTTAGATGGGTGTGGATTACTTTTCTATTAATTTTTTACTTCTGTTAAAAAAACGAATAAAAAACAATCTCTGCTAGATCATGTTAACTACATAGGATTCGTTTTTTTGATTATATTATGTTTTCCTCAAAATCTTGCTCCGTGAAATTTTATTGAACCTAGTAATGATTAACAGCTTTGAAGCGAATTCTCATTCTGTATTCGCTCCTGAATAATGACTATTACTAATCTGATTGCATAATCAATCTACTTTTTTTAAAATGGACCAAGTTGTTTTCGATAGGCTGAGTAGATTCCTCATGCGTGTTAGATACGGTTGTAAGCTGGCTCACTACCGGAAATCGATTAGCGTTCAAATTGACGTCGTCGGATCGTTATATAAGCCATGGTGAGAGTAACTGTTAATCCATGATTCTTTCAATTTGTTACAATTGCTCTTCATTCTAACAATTTTTTTCATCTAAACGAGCACACTCCAATCCATACGTAACGGTTTTAGCTTCATGATATATATGCATTGTTTTTTAATTAAACATCATTGTATACAAATATATTCACACGTGGCGGGATAATTGTCATCACAGACAGAATGTTCGCTACTATAGCTAAGTTTCTTTGCTATCATCCGTTTAGGTGTTGTCCACGCAGATAAATAATACACAGTTTCGACCGGATGTGCACGCTTGGCTAATAGATGATTGGAAAGATGTATAGATTCTTTCAAGACATTCTTTAAGAACCTTCTATTCACTTCCCATTTTTTTACAACTATTTGTTAAAGTATACATGAAAAAATAAATTAGTTTAAACTTTCCTTTATTAATATATGATAGAATTCGTATAAATAAAAATGAACGTTAGATTAACAAATAAATAATTAAGTAAGTGAATTCAAAAATGGTCTTATTTTTTTTTTTAAAAAAAGATGTAAACTTTAAGCTGGTTATTAATGAATAATTGTTTGTTAAAAATTTTGCGGACAATCCGTTAAAGACGAAAAACGTCGTGCTGCAGCGAAAAAACCTATTGTTCTGCTATTAATCTTTAGGATCATAAAGTTATTGTAGTTTTTCAAGTTATTGGACGTTTTGGGGAGATCGTATGCAAATGATTCTTTACCTTTCCAAAACTAATTGGTGGAAATCGTAGTTAATTTAGATTTACGCGAAAAAGAATATGCCTGGGTTTCAGTGGGAGAAACAATTTTCCACAGCTGTTTTTTTTTTAACTAATGTTGTAAAGAAAAAGGGGATAGCACAGTTGTTTTAACCGGGTCAGGATGCTGGAATTATTATAACGATAGATCTTTTGGCAGCACGCTAAGTAAAAAGAATAGCTTAACTGCATTATATTTTTAGTTAAATTGAATATGTGTTGTAAGTTACGGGTTTCCAAGGAGTGAGTGAAAGTGTGACAAATCACCACAATTGGGCGTGGTGGAGCGATACCCAAACTGCAAGCTGCTTTTTAGAGTGCTTCTTGTGGGCTGGAAAGTATTGACTTTTTTACAGATAGTTCTCGTGGATGATGACTGCCGTCTCTCGTTAGGTTGTAATGCAACAATATCTAGAAGTTGGTAACTAGTCGAGAAGTTGGTAATATGGACATGAAGGACAAGTAATTGAATCTCGAGCTGTTAAATTGCAATGACAAGCTGAAGTACCCTTGCGTACCGAATCAACCGAACAACCATTTACGAAAACAGGGACGTAGTGACACATATCGAAAGTCAAATAGAAAATTATACGTCAGGTTACTGGATTGCTCATGTTCCAAACTTAGTACAGTTTTACAGTTGAATGCTGATTATGAGATGCGGAAAGATAATCTTACGTCACTAGTTTATTACAGAGATAGTCGTTGATTTTCATTAATATCTTTTTTGCAGATCATATTATTTTTACGTTGCCCCTCAAACATCAGCTTTAAAGATGCTCAATGGCGCTATTATGAAAAATCAAGCCGTTTCATATACTTGTATACAGAAGACTGTGCAAAAGTTGCAATTGTTGGAGCAGGTTCAAGGTGTTCCGGAATTGTTTTCAAAAATCCTGACAAATTAGCATATGCGTACTATATATCTCCATACAATGTAGTATAACAACTGCGATTGATAGATTGGTCCGCGATTATTGTAAAGTTTGTCACGTATTTTTGAACGAAATTCTTGGTACACTGTGATACATGCTCAACAATTGCAACTTTTTGACATTTTCTATACAGTATAATGGAAAGCCTTGTTTTTTCAAATAGACGTCTTGAGCAATCTTCTAAACTGTTTTGAGGCAACGTAAAAATAATTGATGCTGGAAAAATATTAATGAATCAGCTAATCTGTAATAAGCGTGACTAAAGATTTTTTTCCTGCTCTATATATCAGCTCAACTTAAATGTACAATTTGGAACATGAGCAATTTCGTAACCTACGATAATGTTCTATTTGACTTCATATGTTGTCTAAGTCCTGTGTTCGTAATGGTTGATTTTGTTTGATGATTCTGCAAGGGTATTCATTGATTGCATTTAACAGCTCGAGGGATCAATTTACTTTTGCTCCTTCATGTGCCATAATTACTAAATTCTCGATAGTTACATTCTAGAAATTGTGCATTATCAACTAACGAGGATTCGGCAGTCATCATCCCTGACATCTTAAAAAAATGTCCATTACTATTCAGCCCAAAAGAAGCAACTAAAAGCTGCAGTTGTATGCTTCCACAGCCCATTGTGGATATGTCAATTTCACTCACTCTTGGAACCCTAAAAAAAAAAATACAAACATCATTCATTAAAAATTAGTAATGGCAGTTTTATCTATTTCTTTTTATTAATTTAGCGTTGCCCAAAATCTCGTTAAGTATTAATTCCAGATCCTGACCGTTAAACAACTGCTGCTATTCCCTTTTTTCTTTAAACCTTAGTAACTAACAGCTGTGAATTGTTTCTCCCCACTTTGAAGCAGCATATCTTTTTCGCGTAATCTAAATTAATACATTCCACCAATTAGTGAAATAGATCAGTGGCATACGGAAATTCTAAACTCCAATAGCTGACACAAACCTCATACTTTATATCACTAAGAAATAGCATGAACAATATGTTATCTTTTTCTGCTGGCAACACGCATTTTTTTCTATTTCGTCTTAACGTAATGTTCGCAATTTTTGACCAAATTTTATTATTAACCATCCTTTAGTTATCTTTAAAAAATTCAGATCTTCCTTTGAATCACTAACCTTAATTATTTATTTGTATATTCCGTTAATTTTTATTATAACGAAGTCTTTACATTATTCATAAGTGTAGGTGGTAACATATTTTATTTTTCATGTATAATTTAACAAATTTTGTAAAAAAGGAGTGGAAAGAATGTATTTATAAGAAGTTGTTCTTGAAATTATACATCTGTTTTCCATAGCTATTGCCAAGGGTGACATAGATCGAACTGTGTGATTATTTATTTGCGTGGGACACACTAGAGGGAGTAGATGCAGAAACTTACTTATTGTAGCGACATTCTGTTCCTTGATACAATTATTCCGCCCGTTGTGGAAATTTTTGTTTACAATGATGTTGAAATTAAATATGGCTATGATATCATTGGAAGCTAGAAATCCTGGGATTAGATGGAATTGTAAAGTGCTGTTTAGATAAAACAATTGGTAGATGAAAGGCTGAACAAATTTTGAAGAATTATTATGGATTACAAGCTTACTTTTCACGGCTTTTGATAACATTTCGCAGCGAATTTGAAGCTATGATTGTTAGTTGAGCATCGGCGTACAAGTATTTAACTGGAGAATAGCTGATCAGCCTAGAAACAACTTTGTCATTTAAAAAATTAGTTGATTATGTCAAAAGATAGATCGGTCATTATGCAGGAAGGATACAGATAAAATGCTAAAACTGTTTTTATGTTTCTTAGGTGTATCATAAACATGAATTGTTTCACAAATGGAGCAAATTTTTAGGAACTAAATTATGATCAAGAAAACGAATCCTTGGTAGTTACATGTAGCGAGATTTTTTTTGATCGTTTTTTAAAGAAGTAAAAAATTAATCAGAAAAGAAGTCTTACATCCATCTAAACCGAATCCTGATATCAGTGCTAAACTTTTAACCGTCCTATCAGATATAGTTTTTAAAATGACCTTTTTTAATCTTCCATTTCAATTCTGGTAAGTAACCAAATTGGCGCATACTAAGAAGTTTCGTAGTTATCATGTTTACTTGTCCAACTCTTAGCGACAAGAAATGATGGAGATTAATTTTGAGCGTAGATTCATACTAAAGAACTTTCCCACATTTTACAGTAACAATTCATTTTCCTCACGTAAATAAGTCTAAAATATTTTCCTTGATAAAGAGAAAATAACTACACGTATGCTTAAATCGTGACATTGGACAAAGAGAAAGAATTAAAACAATTTTGACTTGCACTTTAAATCTATTTTTCGATATATAGTAAAATATTTTAAAATATACAATGATTCATAGACTTATATTAAAAACATATATCTCTTTTTCTAAGCTGATTATTCTAATTTAATTTCAATTATTATTTAGATCATGTTGATTTAAACTCAAACAAAAATAAAGAATAAGCTATTTAACTAAGCCCATCTCTCTTTTATCATCCTTTCCTTGCAATAATTAATAAATTCAATTGCATAAATTAAATCATCAACATGATAAACTTGATGTGTTGAATGTCTTCTATTCAAAGTAGTATCTTAGCCATAATATGGACAGGACAGAGTTCATTGGCTTCTTTTCAATTACACTTGAACTCACTATCTTTATTTCTAGATAGTTCCAATCGGCGAATAATTGACTGTAATTGTGAGGTTTATGATCTCGACCTCAAACTTGCTCAGTCATATTTTAACCAATTTTTCTTTAAAGACAGCAAGTTATTTTTTTCTAAATAATTTAATTTTTCATAAACAACCTATCTTTTAGAATCCAATCTCTAGACGACATTAAAATCATCATTAAATTTATCTTTTTCTGGCCACCACAAGTTAAATAATGCTGACGTCATCATTGCATCTTCCGTTTCAGTCTTTCTACAAACTGCTGGTAAAGCTAGTAAAGTTCTATATTCTCTTTATGCTCATTTAAGGAATTTTCAATCTTAAAATGTTTCAAAACTGGTGATTTCGCTTTAAATTCTAGGAACATAATTTACTAATGACAGCTTAGCACTACACTACTTACCGTATAATACTCTTCTAATTAAGTGCTGTTCAATAACAACATTTTGTCAAAAAAATACTTCTAGTTCGGCTTACCATAAATGAATTGAGCAATTTTGTAGGTCCTTACACGCTACTGTAAATCACAACTTTACTATTGAAAATACAGTTAGAATAGTTAATTATTCAAATGCTTCTTTAATATCCACCACCATAAAGTAATGTTCCTTTGTGGCACCCCAATCTCACAAACGGGCTCTAATACAGGTAATTTTTTTTCCCTTCATCTTTATATAACTTAACAGTAAAGTGATGCAGTAGTCTATTATAATGATGGGATTGCTGTTTGAAAATCTTTCCCTAGTACTTTCTCTACGTCAGTGGGAACCCACATCGTATAACAACTTCACTTTTTTTAGTACCATGCGGATTTTCAACAAAAAACAGCAACAAGAAACTAATTCATACTGTTTTACTCTTTGGTTCTACATGTACAACATATTATCAATCACTTTTAAAGTAGTGTTTCACGATGGAGCTACATTAAGCCTTGTCCTATAAGCCATTTTTTCCATTTTTATAAACACTCCGTCAGATAAAATAAATTAATGTAAACATTTAGACTAAAAACTAATATATAATTTCTTTATTAATTTTATTAGAGATTATGTTTGTGGAATTACAATCATATTTAGCTTGTTGTCTATAAAATCTGCATAACTTTCGCTATTCTCTGAATAATCTTCAACTTCGGGGCAATTGATTTTGAACTAACTTATGATATGTTGAGCTAGACTCATTTTCTAATATTTCCTTTCTCTTTTCGATCAATGCCCGGTTCTAGTACTCTAATATGGGCAATACATCAAATCCCCTTAATAACAGTTTATCAAATAGAAGCTTCTAAATACACATTGAAAAGTCTCGGAAATGATAAAAAGACATTGCTAGTTATAATAACTAACACATATCCTCCCCCTCTATTATTATTCGGGAACCTAGAATTTCAGTGAATTGTTTAATTAATTATTGAATTCTACATACC
>Ga0163217_1047813_pt1 | contig 10763 bp, 12 predicted proteins | sample SynspAceP_FD_185933 | JGI IMG/M metagenome (GOLD analysis project Ga0163217, IMG submission 185933) | Saline lake microbial communities from Ace Lake in Antarctica - Synechococcus sp. Ace-P (PacBio error correction) | ecosystem: Environmental > Aquatic > Non-marine Saline and Alkaline > Saline ...
CCCACACGGACCCACACAGGAAAAACGAATTGAAACCGGGCCGGGGCGAACCGTTCCCCAAATAAAGGATGCTTTCTTTAACCCACAAGTCCCGGGGTTTTCCCAAGGATAACGCGAGGTGGAGTCCGAGCGCGGGGTCAAAGCGGCCCCGGGGTAATGCCTTTTTCGAAATTGGGCCCCGGTTTTAAGGGTCGTCGTTTTTTGCATCCAAGTGCGCAAAGGACTTGCAAGGGGTGCCGGGTCCGGTTAAGTCCATCGGCTGGCCACGTTAAAGCATCGCCCTGATAGAACGTAATGGAAACTTTATGGTCCGAGGTGATGCCGTTTCCCTTGGCATCTGGCCCATTTCCTGGTCGCCAAATGTCGCTGATAGCCCACAAGCGATGGGGAAATAACGGCCTAAATACGCCTGACACTTTCCGGAAACCCAGCTTGCGTGAAGCGAAGATATTATCGACGAAGAACAGAACGTCTTTGCCTTCTTCGTCGCGAAAATATTCCGCCCGTGACAGACCTGTCAGAGCAACACGAAGCGCGGGTCCGGGTGCTCGTCTTTCATCTTGGCCATAACACCAAATGTCCCGCACGCGATTCGCCCGTCGAGGTTGAATCACGTTGGATTCGATTCATTTTCATGATAGAGATCGTTCCCATTCCGGGTTCCCCGCTCGCCAACACCCGCAAACAGCGAGTAAACAACCGAACAATTTTGGCAAAATATTATTGACAATTCCATGAATCAAAACCGTTTTTGCCCAAACACCAGCAACCGCCGAACAGGCCGAATCTACCGCCCTTTGGCGTAAGGGCAAAGCAGATCGATGACCTTGATCCCCGTCACGAGAATATCCGGTATCAGTTGCCTGAACCACGAAAGGTTGGGGGCGAATTTGTGGATGGGCGCATCATTTTTCGAATTAATGGGCCACGTTCGTCGATCGCTTCCCAATGACGTTCATGATGCGTCCGAGCGTTTCCCGCGTCGCCACAGGAACACGTAATCGGAGCACCCAAATCTGTGACGTTTGCCTGACCGCGCACGCAGGACCTTCAGTCGCATCATGGCAATGGTAGCGGCTAGTGCTCTTTGCCGAGGTGCTGAGCCACTTCGAGCACCAGACGCAAGCCATTTATTATCCGTTCCAGAGCAGTTCTGGAATTTCGGCAATTCGCCTCAAACACCACGTCCAACAACAGCGCCGATGACTTGCTTGTTTTGCCAGTCGCGACGCCGGGTTTGGCGTTAGCCGCTTTCTTCGGTGCGCGCTTTGCAGGCGCTTTCTTAGCCGGAGGCCTTTTTGGCCGGGGCTTTTTGGCAGCGCTTCTGGTTTCTTCGCCGGTCGGTTTTCTTAGGAGCAGTCGCCATCGGTCTTCCTGTCACTACTTCGTTAAGCGCTTCGGCGCCTGAAATGATTTCAATGAGTTCGGAGGTAATCTTGGCCCTGACGCGTCCGGTAAAGGTATCGTTAGATCATCGCACTCAATCTCGCCAGCGTTGCGGGTCGCATTATCCATCGCCGCATCTTAGAGCCCATACTCTCTGCTTGGTTTTCCAGCAGAGCCCTGAGAAAATTTTGCGTGTTTTTGATGGAGCGCGGGAGAGCACGCGTAAGATACCGCTTCGTCAGGTTCGTAGGTATAGATCGCGCCGTTCAGGTCCAACCAGACGGTTGCGTCATCCGTCACTTCGATAGACGCATTGGCCGGATATGATCGCTGAGCGCCCGTTTCTTGGGTTCCATGAAACATTTTTGAAGTTGGCGAAGACCAGCTTCGCAACATCAAACTCACCAAGCTTCAAACATGGAGTCACATCTCGCCAAATTATTGGCGCGCAAATTGGCCCGCAATGAAGCGTGCGGCTCTTCTTGACGAAATATATATTGAACGATAATGGTCGCGATAGAGGCGGTTGAGCTGGTCCATAGCCCTTTTTACCGAGTGAGGTAGAGCCTTCACAGTTTTGCCAAGCTCGCTCCAACGCCACAATCTCTTCAACGCGCCTTGCGCACGATGTTGGTGTGAACCAACCGCAAAGACCGCGATCCTCCGCCGTCGGCCACAACAAGAAGAACGGTCTTGTTTGCCGGTCGACGAGGAGTTTGAGCGTCGCCGCCCCACCCAATCGAATTGGCGAGATTAGCGATAACGCCGCGAATACGCTCGGCATAGGGGCGCGCCGCTTTCAGCGGCTTCTGCGCTTTTCGGCAGCTTTAGCCGCCGCAACCATTTTGCCATGGCCCCCGTGAATCTTCTGCGTGTCTTACACCGGCTGGAGATCCGGTTTTTTTGAGCTCTTTGAGAAAGGCCATGGAGGTTCCCTAAGCCTTGCGCCGCCGTATAGCACGGATGTGAAACGCTTCTCAGGCACGTCCTTCACCTTGCCCTTCCGATCTCGTCCGTCACGCTTTTTTCTGCTTCGCGATATCGCTCAGCAAAGCCCTTTTGGTCAATTGCGAAAAGGTGGGCCAGCAATTTGCTTCATAATCCTGCAACGTCGCCGACGCAATTTTGGCGAGATATGGCCGCCGCGTGCCCAGCGGTAAAGAACAACAACTTGGCTCTTCGACTTCGAGCGGTGAGAATGCGGCTTGCTTGAGCAGTTCTGGAGGCGGTCAACCCGGGCCAAAGAGCCCTGGAAGTGAGGCATCGAGATCAGAACCGAACTGGGGCGAAGCCGCCATTCGCGGTACCTTGCGCCAGCTCGCCTTTAATCGTGACCGGCCCACCCTTGTTTCACGCTGATCTGCGCGCAGAAACCCAACGAGCACCAACTTGAACAGACGACATTCAAGCGCCGAGGGCGGATACCCTGGACGAACAAATACAGTTTTTTCGAGAAATATCTGGCCATCGTATGAAATCACGTTGGTCGAATAAGGCCGACAAACATCGTTAACCCTCCTGTGTTTTTCGATGATCGCAGGGCCGTCAGCGATCCAACCGCCATAAGGCGTATCCATCTGGCCGCACGCTCAACCAGAACGGGAGTGCAGATAGAAAAGACGTCACCCGGATAAGCTTCGCGGCCGGAGGACGACGCAGCAACAAGGACATCTGCGGTAAGCCACAGCCTGTTTGGACAGATCATCATAAACGATCAGGGCGTGCAATGCATTAATCACGGAAATATTCCACGCCATCGGCGCAGCCAGAGAACGGGGCAAAAGACTACAGTAGAGGCGCTGGCTCAAGGCTCGTCGCGGCGACAACAATGGAGTAATCATCCGCGCATTTTCTTCGAGTGTCTTGACTGAGCTGCGCCACGGGTGGAGAGCCGCTTCTGGCCGATCACAACATAGATACAATAAAGCTTGTCATCATCCCAGGTCGTCATCGAACGCTGATTTCTGGTTTAGGATCGCATCGATCGGCTTACAGCCGTCCTTTCCGGTCCTGACGTCCCCACATAATCAGCTCGCGCTGGGCCGCGGCCTAATCGGATCAATGCATCAATGCCTTGATACCGTCTGAACCTGGCTCATGCAACAGATTTTGCGCGATGATGCCCGGTGCATTTGACGTCAACACGGCGGCGCCTCAGTGGCTTCAATCGGACCTTTGCCATCAATTGGGTGGGCCGGAGCGGGGTCAACAACGCGCCAAGCAGGCCCCTTGCCGAAGGCACGTCAACAATTTCGCCGAGAACGCGGACGAAAAACTTGTCGCCTTCTTTGATCGAGCGTCCATCGCCCGAGATCACGACACCGACATTGGTCCGTTTCGAGTTCAGAGCCATGCCCTTAATACACCGGGGAAATTCGACCATTTCGCCGGCCCGGACATTGTCCAAGCCGTAAACGGGGGGAATCACGAGCGATCCCGCACCGACGGAGAAGAACGGCCCACATCAGAGAGCTTTGGCTTCTTTGGCCGAAAGTCCTGAAATCTGCTGGCTTCAAGGATTGTGGAAATTTCAAAGCGGCGCGAATGTCCATGAATTGAAGTTCCTCTGCCGCGTCTTACGTGTGCGCGTCAGGCGTCCCTTCAAATTAGGCCGAATTGGGATTAGGCGAATGGATTAGGCGGATTTTAGAACGAGGCGCATGTCCTCGAGTTTCGTACTTCAGTGAAGCCATCAAACAGGCCGACCCTAGCTTGACGACAAAACCGCCTAGGCATTCCGGATCGATGTCTGTTTTCGATTCCGACAGGTTGGCCCATCTCAGCTTTGAGCTTTGCTCTTAAGCTGGGTCAAGTTGCGCTTTGTGTAATTTGGTTTGCCCGACGTCACTTTGGGGGCGATTTGACTGCCGCGAAGCAGGCGCAAGTTTTGTCGTTAAACGCAAGCGATGAATGGGACGGACGGTCGCCAGCGGGCGATTCGCAGCGACGACGCGGAAATTGTTTGGGTCAACGGCGGCTTTTACAGCTTCGCAATCGCTGTAGAGCGGTCATCTTGTCCGTCCGTCGCAAAGACAGGACTAATCCGCCATGCGGCGTAGATCGTCGCTATCCCTAAATGCTTTGAGGCGATAAGATTTGAGGTCTTTTTTTTCCACGCGATTCAATGACTTGGGTCACTGGCCAAGTCAATCAGCGCTTCAGCCATAGCGATGCGGGGCTTCCGCCCGTGATGACATCATCTGAAAGTCGCACGTTTTGGGAGTGTCGCGTTATCAAAGGGCCGAAATCGTCCGCTAGCGCGTGTTCTACACTGGCAAGTATAACCTGCCCCGTTTGGTCGCAGCGCGCCTAGCAAAGGCCTGCGGCCTTTTGCCAACCATGATTGCCAACCCGGGGCCCAATGGCAAAAAAAGCCCCCCCCACATTTTTTTTTTCAATTGAAAAAAAAAAAGCCAAGAAACAAAAAAAAACGATCCGATATGGCTTCCATGGCGAATGAGGCCTAGGTTCTTAATATTTTAGGCCTTATATAGGAGTCGCGATGATTTTTGGACGCTCGTTTGCCATCTTTCGCGCCCGTCGCGATCCACGGCTTGCCGCTCGGCCTGGCCGCACGCTTCGCCCAGATCAGGCGATCGAGCGCGTGACTGCGCCGCTCTTCATGCCCATATTCTCCTTTGGGGTGTGATTCGGACTGCGGCGCTCTTTATATATAGGGGCTTGGCTGGCGGGACGGACCTTGCATTGGCGTTTGCTATTCCTGGCCTGATTCCGGATCGTCATCGGTGGCGTTCATTGTTCTGGAGCTCGGACTGCGCAGAGGTATGGCGCGCGTCCGCATATGGCGAGCCAACTTGACCGATCGTGGGATGGATCGGGCCTCATCCCAACCCAAAGGCAAAGTGACGCTCCCACATCTGGCCCCCGCTCAGTAAAGGATCAGCAAGACTAGCCTCACCTTCGCCTCGCTGGCTATGACCCGCTCAATGAACTACATTAGACGCCGCTGACGCCCCGCCCTGCGCGATGGGGCCACAAAACTCCACGGGCCATCGGTTTTGAAGGTATGCGCAAAGGCTGGAACGAACTGGCGGCGAATGGTCTCGACCACCTCGCGCCCTCGTACAGCCCGGCGTGACGACGGGCGAATTTGGATGACTGGGCGCGTAGTTCATTTTAGACCAACGGCGCGCCTGCCCGCCCCACGATGGGCTATGCGTGCTATAAAACATCGCTCTGCGACCTCGATCAATCCATGTCCGTCTGTCACGGTATTGCCGGGCCAAACCCCTCAGGATGGCGATCATACTCAATATAGATGTGACCGTCATTGTTGGGATGGTTGGCAAAATGGTGATACATCGCGCATGTATGCGGCAGGCGAACCCAAATCGCGCGCAGAACGGCTCATGGGCATTACTTATGATGCGCTGATGCTCGGGATCGCCCGCTGTGAAGCCGGGCAATACAACGGCGCGACATTGGCACGCTATCCAGAGCTTTGTCGACAGGCGAAAGTTATTCAGTGGTCGAAGATTTCTGTGGGCATGGTCCTGGGCAACTGTTTTCATGAATGCCAAATATCCTCATTAAGGTCGACCGGGCGATAAGCGAAAGAAAATCCGTGAAGGCATGTTCTCACCATCGGAACCGATGGTCCAATTGGGCCGGCGGGCCGTTAAAATCTTGTCGATGGGTTGGGACCGCCGTGACGCGCCGACCGGAAACTGACCCGCAGACAATTCGAACACCTCGATTTGGGGTCACGAAGGAATGGCTGCGAGACTTCACGCTCTCCCCCCAACCGGATTACAACAAGCCCTAATGCGCCTGAGACAGGCCCGCACACAAAATTGAACGGGCGACGAAAGCGTTCGAAGCCCTGTTCAAAACGGCGGCAACGGAAAGCGCGGACAATACAATAGAGCCCGAAGACCTCTCGAAAGAGGACATCAAGAGCCCCCCTAAAGCTAAGTCGGTCAAGACGCGAAACCGGCATTATCACGGATCAATCGCGACCGATTACGCGACATAAATTCGTACGGCGTGGGGACTGATGCCTTCGACCGATTACGAGCTGCTCGAGCTTGATTCTGTTTCAGGTCCTGCCGCGCAAATCGACACCAAAACCATTGCCAAAAGATCTTGATTGCGAGTTTTGGCAATCTTGCCGAAGTCGTTGCAGCCCCTGTTGAGAAGTTGGACGAAGGTAAGAAGGGATCGGCCCCAATACGGCCCAGCATTTAAAGCTGCTCCAGCAGGTCAGCATCCGCATTGGCCAAAAGCTCTGTGGTTAAACCGCCCGTTTCTATCCAGCTGGAACCGCCCTGCTCGATTACTGCCGTGCCGCCATGCAATTCGAAGGGGACGCGAGCAGTTCCGCGTTCTGTCCTTTGATTCGGCAAAGAATCGCTTACTGGCCGAATGAAGTTATGGGCCGCGGCACGGTTGATCGCGCACGCCTCGTCTATCCCAGAGAGATTGTGCGGCGCGCCTTGGTTCACGAAGCGACCGGCGATATATCCCTTTGCGCATAATCACCCTTCGGCGACCCAACCCGTCGCGCCAGGACATCGAGCTGACGCAAGTCCACATAGGACCGCCAAAGCCATGACGTCGTCGTTCACGATCATCCTTGGGTGATCGGACGTGAAGAATGTGGCGAGCTTCAAGATGCTTGGATTGGATGTAGGCTGATTGACTCGTTTTGACTCGGTTTGACTCGTGTGGCGCTTGCGTGACCCACTGGCGATTTGCCTACGTCCATGCGAAACGTTCGGGAACCCATGACAGTCAAACGCCGCCTAAGCCCGTTTAAGGGCCGAACGATTGCCGCTCTCCTCCTCACAACTGGTTTATGGGTTGCAACCTTTATTGATCGGCAGATCGTCGGGATTCTCGCGCCATTCATTCAAGCTGATCTGAATCTGACTAACACCGCAGCTTGTCTTCTGATTTGGCCTGGCTTTGCGCCTTCTATAGCGGTTATGGGATTCCCTTGGCGTTTCTTGCCGACCGTATGAACCGGGTCACACGTTCTGTCCCTCGCCCTCGCCCGTCTGGTCGGGGTTACGGCACTCACTGGCCTTTTCTCAGAAATCACGCACATCGCGCTGGCCCGATTCGGGCGTCGGTGTCGGTGACACAGCCCGGGTGCGGAGCCCACCATCAACACATTCGATGATCTCAATTTCTACAGTAAGGAAGAGAGAGCGGGCGAACTCGAATTTACGCACTGGGCCATTCCCACTGGCATTAATGTCGGCCTAATTTTTATGACAGCGGCCTCTGCTTGGCACCGGATCCGAAACCGTCACTGGCGTTCTGCATATTCATCATCTCGGCATGACGTATACCCTTAAAGCGCATCGTCCGTGCGTGTGGTTATCCGAGAAACCAACGGCGCGGGCCATCGGAAACAGACCTTCATCCGAGGCCTACCATCTCAATTCCTGAGTTCTATAAAAGCTTCGAACATGCCGCCCCGAGTCCATTATTCTCCGCAGGCTTGCCGTCCTTTTGTAGCGAGCTTCATGACTGGCGTTATCAGTATACTGGTTCGTCGTCATCCGCCGCAACTTTTGATAGCTTCGGTTTTTCTAACTGTCACTGCAGCCATCCGTTCCGTCTACTTGTCGATCCCATCCCTGGTGTGGATGTTGTCTCGGCATCGCTTTGCCAGTTTTCGCGTCATACGCTTTTGTCTCCGGATTTCAAACGAATACCTCCGCCTACTCGATCGCGGATTCAATTTTCGAACGATCGTCATCTGGATCGGGATTTTACGGCACATTTCTATGTGGCGGGCAACAATTTTTGGCGCAAAAGCTCGTCGATTGGCGCGCCAAAGACCGGACATTCGCGCTATGGAACAAATTCCGGCTATATCCATCGGCTGGCTTTGGCATTTGCATCGCCACTTTGCCTGTGCCTTCGGTGGCAGCACACCTTGCCATTGGGCCCGCCCTACAACTTTTGGCTTAGCGCCGTCTAATCTTGGGCCCTTTTGACTCACTCTGCTCAGACGCTTTCGCCCCATTCGAAATTCCGCGCCATGTCGACGGCCCTCTCTTCTCATTCTGAACATGATCGCACTTGTGGTGGGACCCGACCTTTGCCGGGCGCAATGGATTGACGTCTTTCCTTAGCAACTCGAAGCGTGAACTCATCGCGAACGCGCTTGCATCGTACACGAATTCGTGGCCTATGCCTTTGCCATGGTCGCCATCTGCTCGTCCGTCGAACCTTGCCTAAGGTTGGGCCGCCGCAGAAGCGAGAAAATTCGGGGAAAACCTAGGGTCTATCCCTTTCTTCTGCCCGCGCTTTCGTTAGATACGCGGGCATGATAGAGGGCTAGCTCCCGTCCGAAATGTCTGCGATCTGGGTGCAAGCTTCAAAAATACCGCATTTTGTTTGAAATTGAGGCCGCATGGCTGCGACGGCCGCTCGCCGACTTGGGTGTGATTCTTAGATCAGCGGCCAAAGACAATTTGGGAAAAAAGGCGGGGCCGGCTAAGTTTGAACGTGGCGCGGATCGATGAGATTCGAACGCGAAGGTCCAAACATGATGTTATCGCTTTCCTGACAATCATTTGCCGAGTTTATCGGACGATGCGCCGTTGTTGCATCAGGGCTTCCACCCAGCTCCGACATTCTCGACACGACACTATCTTGTCAGCCTGGGCCCGCGCGAACGGATCTATTGCTGGTCGGTATGGACCGCGTTCTGGCTGCCCTGAAATCTCGCGCGGAAGAACAATAAGCCACGATACGATTGGACGCAGCCACGGCCATCTTCACGCTGAACCGACGAACAATGGGCATCCAAGCCTGGCCCGTTTCTATGCCGAAATTTGCTCGCGGCCGGTGACCGCTGGTCAAGGCCCGTGAAGAGATCGCCGTCTGCGCCATTTCTGGCGCCATCGCACATTCGCCAATATTGGATCCACTCAGTCGAAGAACATTCGCTAAAGAAATGGGGCTCGCGATTGAACCTGTTTTCACATCGCAGAATCAATGTCCGGCGCGACCGCCACGGGACGCTATTTCGCAGCCTTGGGCGTGATTGCTTCGTCCCTATCGGAACATTGCTGTCGAAATCCGTCACTTCAACGCACTGAATGCTGGAAGCCAAAAGAGTTTTTCTCCAAGGGTCAGAAAGGGCAGCTCAGCGATGCCGCATAAGCGCAACCCGGTCCCTGGACGGGAAAATCCCTGACAGGTCTCCGCCGCGGCTCGTGCCGGAATGGCGTTATGCTGCAATGGGAGAAGTTGCCTCTGTGGCATGAACGCGATATAGCCACTTCTCCGTCGAACGGGGGTATTGCGCCCTGATCCGACCATCCATCTCGACTTTGCTTGGCACCCTTGCAGGCGTCAATCGAGAAACCTGGTCAATCTTTATCCGGACAAGATGAAGTCAAATATGGACCGCCCTTTGGTGGTCTCAAATAATCAGGCAGCGCGTCCTTCCTGGACTGAACCCAAGCCGGAGAACAAGCGGCGGAAAGCGCCTACGCCTCGTGCAACGCAATGCGGATGAAAGTCTGGGAACTGTCCGAACAGAAGGCACTGCGGGGGACGGGAATTTCGCGATCTGTTGCACAAAGATCCAGAAGTAACAGCTCTGCTGTCGGCTGAGCAATCACGCCCATGTTTCGACGACGCCTATCATTTGAAACATGTCGATACGATTTTTAGCCGGTAATTTTTCCGTAACCTCGGCCGTCAATGGTGTTACACGCGTTTTTAAACAAATCGACCACGACTCTATGGGTTAGCCGAGTTTAAAAAACCCGACCCTGTGAGACCGGGTTTTTTCGCGCCGACTGAAAAAAGTTCGACAAAATAATTCTTATATATATTTGAGTGACTTGGTCAGAAATTAACTGTCTGGAAACCTAATCTGAATCCAGCCTTAACCGCGCGATTCCCATTTTTTCACCGTCCTGCGTCACATCATTGCTCAACTTAAGAACACCCCGTGCCAATTTTGACCTCTAACACAGGACTCCATCACATGGAACCTTCGTTCCGCCGCAGCCGTTTTTTCCGCTCTTTCTAGCTTGCTTATTGCTGTCCTGCTTTGCCGCCCCCGACGTTTATGTTCGTGAACTCCGTCACGCTGAAGACGCGACCATCTCTAGAAGCTTGATAGCCAATTGGCATCAGCGCTCGAAATGGGCGCGCGTCAATGCCCGAGAAGTCGTGATGATAACAACGACAGCGCGAAGTGGGAAAAGCGGCCTCATGGCAACGCCTTAACCGCGACATTGTTCCAGTCTTCAAAAAATGGGTTGGGCCTGCCGGGCTTCGCCGCTGTTTGTGGATGCGAATAGCAAAGACAAGTCACGGCTGCGTCAATTGCCAATCCGTCCATCCCGACAGAGATGGCGCGCGAGACTGCCAACAGGATG
>Ga0163217_1102586_pt1 | contig 10763 bp, 4 predicted proteins | sample SynspAceP_FD_185933 | JGI IMG/M metagenome (GOLD analysis project Ga0163217, IMG submission 185933) | Saline lake microbial communities from Ace Lake in Antarctica - Synechococcus sp. Ace-P (PacBio error correction) | ecosystem: Environmental > Aquatic > Non-marine Saline and Alkaline > Saline ...
AGCCCTTTGAGGGCGGGCGGGCGGGATCGTGTCGGGCGCCGGGGACATGATACGGATGGTATGCACATTTTCCTATCAGCTTCGGCGCATATATTTGGTGGGTTCGGTGGCGGTGGTGGCGGCTTTAGTGGGTTTCCTTTCTCAGGATTTAGCGGCGCGGGTGGTCAAAGTACGTGTTAAGGGAATAACTGTGCTACAGAATAAGGGTTAAGACTAAACCATTCGGAGGAAATTGCCAAGTGTGTAGAAAAAAATTAAGGTAAGGGAGAAAGATTCAGGCAGAAGGGGTTACCTACCAAACCTGTGGCACGCTGTGGGGGTCGTGGCATAACCAAAATCCCAATACCAATTCTGGGTAGAATGCAGACGGCAGCTACCTGTAAGCACTTGTGGGGATAGTGGACAATGATCGATAAGAAGACCTACGATTGCGGATGCAATGGTTTAACCAGTTTCGAGGAACTGTAAGTGTTATATTTCCCGCAGGAGTTGAAGGACGGGTATGCCAGTTTAAAGTGGCTCCAATAAAGGAAATCGATGCTCGGGAAATGGGTTCCGGCGACCTTTGTTGGTGGCTATTGAGACGGAAGAGCAATGAAACGCCTAAAGGAGGGAAGGCGATAATCTACATTATCGACCTTTATATCAGTATTTCCGAAGCTGTAATGGGTACCTCAAAAGAGATCGACGCTGTTGTGTAAGGTGAAGGATCAAATTGGGAGGCCAGGGATATCAATCTGGCAAAAATTTGCTAGTTAAGTAGGTAAAGGTATTCTAGCTTAATGATATGGCAGTGTGGTGATCTATTGGTACACTGTCAAATGTCTGGAACGCCCAAGGAGTTATGAATAAAGAGCAAAAGACTTTTTTTGAACGTATGCAGAATGAACGAAAATTTTGAACCCATACCAGAGAAAATCGATAAATCATTCTTTGAAAAGGTCAAGGATTGTTTTCTCGATAATATGTAAGTAATTACGGTGAAATAAAAAATCGTATATTTGAGTTAATGTTGGGTAAAACAATATTATTTTCTTTTTCATCAGCAATTTTTTTTCCCATCCTTGATCCGTTAAAGGGTGGGTTTTGTTTTTTTAGTTCAACCCCATTTTATATAGCTCAAGGAAGCGAAATAAAGAATGGATGTTGAACTAATCCCCCTTTGGCGGGATCTTCACGTTACCCCCTGGTGGGTTATGTTTAGGTGAAACCCGTTTTTATAAGCCCCGAAAAGGGGTGCAATAACGCGGCAGGTTGACTAAATCCCCTCCTTGGGGGATCTCTTTGTTGTAGTGTCCGCAAGCCCTAAAGGGGTGCAATAAAGATGGATGGTTTGAACTACATCCGCCTTCTGGCGGATCGTTTCACGTTTACCTACCGGGTGGGTTATGTTAGTGAAACCCGTTTTTATAAGCCCCGAAAGGGGTGTAATAAAACGCGGCAGGTTGAAACTAATCCCGCCCCTTGCGGGGATCTCTTTGTTGTAGTTGTCTCGCAAGCCCGAAAGGGGTGCAATAAACGCGGCAGGTGAACTAATCCCGCCCCTTGGCGGATCTCTTTGTTTGTAGTCGTCCGCAAGCCTAAAAGGCCGGAAATAAAGATGGATGGTTTGAACTAATCCGCGCCCTTTGGCGGGATCTTCCACGTTACGCCGTGGGTTTTGTTAGTGAACCCTGGCTTTAGAGCTTCAAGGAAGCGAATTAGAAATGATGGTTCCCTTGGGGATCTCAACGTTTTTTAACCCGGTAAATTTTTTGCTGTAATTTGAATAGTTAGTTGTTTTTAGGAGGGATATGAGTCCATTATCGCTTTCAATTTATCTTCTTTTTTATGGATTTTTTATTTCCAAATTTTCACTTGGCCTATAGCTTATAATATCCTTCTAGTCATATATAAAGCTTTAAAAGGAAATAATTTAATAATATCTCCAACCTATCTCTTAAATAGCAATTATATATCTTTGAGGAAATTGCGTGCATGAAATATATATTGGTCGCTAAAGAGGTTTCCTAAGCAGTTTGGGGAGCCATACTAGCTTCAACAAAGTTTCCATTAGAGATTGCCCCAAGACTAGTATCCTATGGCTTGCTTGGTCCTACGGAGCAGGGAAAGACTACTTTAATACGGATAGATTCAATCAAATAGATCTATCCGGATCAATGGGGAAATGTTTATTTGATGAAAGCCCTTTGCCCCAATCACATATTCCATGATCGGGTATTTTGCCGGAGGAAAGGGACCTTTATAAAAGTATGAAGTAGGCGAGCAAGGCTCCTATAATCTGCCCAATTAGGGACTCTCCAAGGCAGATGGCAAAAGCGAGATAAAATATTGGTGTTGATCGTTTTTGAAATATGGGGATTGGTGGAACAAAAAATTCAGGAACTTTCAAAAGGAATGGCGCAAAAGATCCAGTTTATCGTCACATGTTTTGCACGAACAAAGCTTTTAATTTTCGATGAGCCATTTAGTGGGTTCGACCCTATAAATTGCCAATCTTATAAAGGCATGAAATTCTCTGCTAGGGAAAGGGCACAGTCCATCTATATTTCCACACATAGAATGGAATCTGTAGAGGAATTTGTGACTATACGCGCTAATACACCAGTTCGAAAATTATTGGATGGAAAGGCTTAAGTGATATAAAAAGCATATAAGAACAACATTTATAAGAGTAAGGTTTGGGGGTGCCATTAAGCCCCAATGGACTTTCTTGGAAGACTTAAAGGATAAATTTTCAAATTCTTTCCTCGGAATATGTAGACTGGCCGGGCTACGTTAAACTCAACCGTGCAACTGCCGCACAGATCAAATCAGCCCCTTTTAATCACAATTTACTCGGGCAAGGCAAATGTCAAGTAATTTCCTCGGAAAATTCCATGGCCAACGATAATATTTTAGAACCGTTCAATCCAAAGTAATATATAGGGCATAGTTGTCACTGCATCATAAAACAGAGTATTTAAAAGGTTAGGAAAAGTCCTTTGTGATCATGAATTTTTGAAGTCCAATCCTACATGGTGGGGATGGTTGTTTTCTTATTGTTTACCTAATCTAATAGGTTATGATAAAATTGAAGTAAGGACTATTGGTAGTACTGAATGAGAGTAATTATTTTTTCAGAATCAGATTTTCAGGGTACCGAAAGTACCTCTTTTGTAAGACTTAGGAAGTATAGATTGTGGAGGCTGCCAGGATTCTGTTTCAAAAGATATGGGATTTTCATGGGATTGCTTTATTCCCATAACGAATTGGACTTGGAAAAAGGTTGGCTAGTAGGTCCTTCTTTTTATACTAAGGCCTCTGTACTCAATGTTTTGGACAATTTTGGAAATGTATTGAAAGACCGTCTTACGATTAGCGAAGATTACAGGAATTAGGGGTTTCGGTATCCGATTTTTCGAAAAGTGGCGACAACAATTTTCAATATATACAGCTACCTATTCCGCGGAGATCAGAACCCTGAAGGTAAACCGAATTAAATGGCCTTTATAGGAGGGGATTTTGGGTACTAATAATGAGTTCCTCCATTAAATATGGTATGGATTTGTTTATGCGCCAGTGTATTGAGGAAAAAACATCTAGGATAGATGAGGGTTATTATTTCCTTCTGTAAAACCTTTTTCAGCTTATGCTAGGGAAAATACTAGGGAACTTCTTTGGCTGGAGTTACCGCACAAGTTTGCTATTTGGATCATTTCGGCTTTCCTAATGTTTGGAGTGTTTGATTCTGGTTTTCGATATTGATTCCTTCAGGCTTTAATTTTCGGACAAGCTGCACGCCCCAGGCTGATGGGCAGCGGTATATGGCAACATCGGGATTCTGCGCATTCAATTTGTATGCACATGAACTTTTTTTAGGATATGCCATGGTTATGCTTAATTTGTTTTTTTTGTAATCTAATTTTATCCTGGGTTTTTAAGTTTATAGTTCGAATATATGCTGCAATTAGGGGCTTGCTTGTGGATAAGAAACAGACACAACAACCTTTATTATTTCCTATTATTTCTACCATTAATGTTGGGCCATTTATGTGGGTTTCTTTCTGTTTTTTAAATAATCCCACATGGTCCCCTATAGCGTGGCGTTTTCTTTATTTCCTTTGAGCTCGCCATTGTGATGATGATGCGTTTCGCCAAGGTGCATAGGGGAAGGAGGGTGTCCTATTTGGGAGGTGGGTAGCATCTATTTCTACTATTGTTATTAACTTTTATCGGTATCGTATGGTTGGCTGAAAAAAATTTATTAGGGTCGGAAATATGATGTATCGGTAAAAAACCATCCTATAAGACCTATTTAAAGTGGCTGAATATTTAGAATGGAAGAAATAAAGAATATTGTTAAAGGTTGTAAATAATTCCCTGCTGTAACAAAATTTGGCCTGGAGAATAAGGTGGTCCACTATACGGCCGGTACTTAATTTATTATTATTTCTGTAATTCTGTAGTAACCTACCTGCTTAAAATGTGGTTCACAGATTGGGTTTACGGCAAAGTTACCAGAGAGAGAGATAAGTTTATAAGCATTTTGGGTTTTTTAAAGTACCTGTTCTCATATAATGGTGTATTGGTTATTCTTCATACCTGCCGGGGTTTAATCTCACTGTCTTCTGTTTGACTGCAGTCTGCGCGTTGTTTGTAGGTTTGGGATTTGCAACTTCATATTTGTTCCAGGATAGTTAATTTCGGGAATCTTAAAATCAATATTTGGATCAGTCCTTTGCGTGTAGCGCGATATTATTGAGGTAAATCAAAAAGTTGGCAGCGTCCTTTGAAATTTCGCTAAGGACCACAAGGCACCACTAGGATGACAAGGTATCATTAATTGGTAAACCACTCAACTTTTTAACAGATATGTTTATAATTATACCCAATAATCATAAGTACCAGAGAGAGGCGTTTAAGATTGGGTTGCTTATGAGCGATGTTAATTTAGTGACCAAAATAATTGGAAAAATATAACAATGATAAAAAGGGGTTTTATAAAAATCCTAACGCCTTTTGTGCTATTTTGAGCTTTTGGGGATGTCCTGCGGTTATTGTTTTCCATCAATTTTTTATATTAGCGCAGTTTATGGAGACAAAATTAAAAGTGCTATGCGTATAGGACTACGATGCGAAATTCAGGGAACATAATATAGAGTATACCCTTTCCACCAAGGGATATGTCATTTTGTGTTCAATGCCCGCCAATTAAAACTTCACAGGTCGATAAATAATCAGTGCTCGGTATGCGAACATTAAACACTAGGAAAGGCTTGGATTTCTTTTTGGATCATTTTGCTTAGTGAATTTCTGTCTGCCCAGACCCTGATGTTTTAGGTTTGGATGATATGCTAATGCGGAAAATATGACGGCTGAGGCAAAAATTATCTAGAATAAATTGGTAGCCAACTTGCCAATTAAAGTGGAAAAGAACGATATATATTATGTTGGTTGCGAGTAACAATCGGATACCTTTGATCTTAATCGTGGAGCACCATATGACTATGTTATAACGGAAACGTTTCATGTAGCCGATTTTAATATGGCCTACATATTGCCAAAGCAATCAAGATTGGAGTTTTGTGGGAGTCGTTTACTCCTCGAATTAGTCTTCGAACATTGACAATCGATATAGGGTGATGGTGATGTATTCTTTATGTCAGAACGATCGGGCACTTCGGGATAGGCCGGAAAATTGAAAAAACAACGCGATGTATTGGAGTGGCTTTTATAATTCAACGGGTGGCGGTAAAGAATACATTGCCTTTGTTTATTTTTGAAAAGAGTTTCATCCTAATTGGGGCATCAATGTATTGGAGCGCCCAAGTAGTGGTAATGAAAATACTTTTTTAATGACAAGACATATGCTTAACAGAATTTATAGTGGCGGATGATTATGTAAACTTACAGAATAACGGTGATTAGCTGGATTCTGGGATCTGCTTTTTCCATTTCAACAGTCTTTGCCTTGATTTACCATTGGGAATATCATATGCTGTGGTCCAAAACAATTTTCTTTATGGTTATGCAGGCATATCCTTGTTTCAACTGGGGGGTGTTGAGGATGATGATCGAAATAATATATTTACGTTGAACGATCAACGCCTAGTTTCTATTTTAGAAAGCAGGTTTTAGAATTGGAATTTAAAATACTTAGTTATGTCTAGAATATATAGTTATTGAAGATGAGAATCTGGCTATAGAAGGGTTTTGTGAAAATTCTTTCTGAAGAGAATGAAAAAACTATAAAGTAGGATGGAGGCTGAAGAATGGTTATAGGGTGGGAACCATAAAAGATGATTTTGATCCTTGGTTTTATGTGATATACAAGATGCCAAAAAAATGGATGGTGTTTGAGGTGCTGGAAGCCTGGTTCGTAAAATCAACCTGCAATCCCTTTTAATCATGATTTCCGGACATGGGATCTGGATACGGCCGTTATACCATGAAGATTAGGGGCCTTTGATTATATATCCAAGCCTGCCAGATTTTAAATAGTTTGTTGACTTACGGTTCGCAATGCTTTGGATAGACAAGGAATTGGGTGGTTGGAGAAACAAAATTTTAAAGACAAAAAGCAGTAAAAATTAATGAGATTATTGATCGGAGAGCAGTAAAGGCAGATTTCCGTAATCAAAGAAATGATCGAGTAAGGTAAGCTCCTACCGATGCCAGAGTACTTAATTACGTGGTTTCTAATGGTAACGTGGAAAGGAATCTTGTGGCACATTGGATTTCATGAAAAGAGTGCAGAAAGAAATGGGGAAATCCTATGATAGAGGTAACCTGTGCGGCCATCCCATCTCTCGACTTGATCGAAAGTGAGCTTTTTTGGACATGTCAAGGAGGTGGGGCCTTTCTACTTTCAGCCGTCAAGGATATGGGCCGGTAAGTTGAAGCAGCCATTAGTGGTACCATATTTTAGACGAGATAGGAGATATAAGCTGTCGCACGTAGGCAAAAGTTTTTTCGTCGCCTCCAAGAAAATAAAATAAAGCAGGGTAAGGATCTGAATAAGCGACAGTTAAGTAGATTGTTAGGTGGTTGCCTGCGACCAACAAGGATCTAAGACGGAACTATGAAAAGTGGATAGGTTTCGGGAGGATTTGACCAGCAGGCTGGCAGTGATATTGGATAAAGGTACCTCATTAAAATGACTGACTGAGAAGATATTCCGTTACTCATAAATAGGCATTTCCTCCGAGAAAATTGGCTTCAGAACATGGGACGCACCTAATCATTTTCTTCAAAGGCAATTTCTTGTTAAGATGGGGTTTAAATGATTGGACGGAAAATATGTAGGGAATTAAGGAACGTGTTAGAACGCTCTTATAATTCTTCCTGGTAGCAACGAAGTACACTGAAGAGGATGTGAATCCTTTGCCAAGTAATATAGGTGATACTTTTTGTTGCCCTAATTTAGGTTTGGGGCAAGCGACCAGGCGATTGTGAATTCTAGAAGATATATTTTCGATTTAGGGCCCTAATCGTCAGGCGACCACTATGCCCATCAGGAAATTTGCCTTTAGGAATGGGTTTCTAAGTCCAATATTCCTATTTTTTTGGCAAGTCTCCAAGGCGCCCAAGGGGCTTTTGATGCAATTTCCTTGGTTCTTAATGTTATCAGTATTTTTTGCCTTCCGGAAAGGCGAGGATGTTAAAAAGTGCTGTTTTTCGTCCTAAAGTATGTTTAAATAGTGTTTTGTGGTATGTGCCCAAAGGCCTCCGCACAATCCACGGACTCTACCTACGTTGTCCAAGGATCCTTTAAACTTCGCCAAGGCAATATCAACGCTTATCTCAGGGTTTTATTGTCCATAAGTTTTTTTCGATTTTTTTTTTCGCTGCTACATGGCTGTCTTGGTATTCATTGCAGAAGACGTCATTGTTATACCTACTTGTCAATTGGGAGTCCGTGCTGCATCTAAGGCTCGAGGCTTCCTGTGGCGTTGTCCCAACGCTTTTTCAAGTAATATTTTAAGCACTTGGCATGGAAATCGGCCGTTGGTGGCAGTTGGTTAAATAAGAGAGCTTTTCATCGGGTAAGTTCCATAGCATGTTCCACAGCCACAATCCTCTAAATTGGGATTTTGATTTAACTTATGGCATTCAAAGCCGTTATAAGCAAAATACTTGGACTATTAATGTCTTCGGTGGTTGGCTTTTTCAGTTTGTGATTTGTATGTGGCTATAATTGGAAGCCAGCGATATTCAACAGGCTTTGTTATTCTTGAAGAGATGAGCAAAAATAAACATTGCCCAAGGAGCAAGACAGTTAAATAACGTAACGTCTCATAAAGTAAGGATTTAGTTTCTGTTATACTGGGAAATTAATAACCCTTGTATAAGATAATCCTACGGCCGTATTCCTCCATGTTTTTTCGGACGAAGTTACAGTTGTTGGGATTGTTTTTCAGATCGAACAGAGGCTTTCTTCGGACAAATGGTGTGTTCCTTTTATACGGGTTTTAATAGTAGAAAATAATCGACTGAAGTCCTTGTCAGATTTTCAATGTCTATTAATAATTACCTCAATTCCTTAGAATTGGGGTTTAGGCATTGTTCCTGTGTTTAACTCGTGAGGTCTGGATTGGACTTGTAATACTGCGTTTCAATACCAATAGAATTTCGGCTTTCTTATAAATTCGGAGGCCTTAATCTTTTAGGTAGTTTAATTTTCATATATTTTTGTTTCTAATTGCTCTATATAGGAGCGCTACGCATTTATCCATTGAAACATGAGGCAGGCTACATATAAGTTGATAGCGAAATTGAATTGGCAGACTTAATACTAGGGAAGAATTTTGATATCGTCAAGATAAAAAATTAAGAAAAGCACTGGAAAATATTAGAATAAGAGCTGGGAGAGTTTCAGGATCCCTTGTATGCCCTTCCAAATTACAGTGTACTAAGTTTGTTGCAGGGTAACGGATAGCCGCTGTAAAGGAATACCTAATTAGGGAAGTGGTCAAAGATTTTTAATGCGAGGGGCGGGTTGAGTCCATACGTTTTTAAGTGCCGACAGAATTAGAGTTTAAAGCACGACTATATTGGCGACAACTATATGCCTTCGGCAAAGAAAAATTTGGGTGGTTTTTAATCGCACACATTATGAAAATCCGTTTGGTGACCAGGGTGCATCCGGAGATACAATTATGACGAACATATCCCAGGTATCCCATAGTGTATGCGGAATAATAACCAAAGTTTTTTGGGACAGCGTTTTGAACAAATAAACAATTTTGGAAACGGCACATTGCGGGGAAAACGGAACTATAATATTAAATTACTTTCCTGCATTTGTCCACAAAGAGGAACACGGCAACCGCTTGTGCGCAGATATGGATCTTAAAAGATAAGAAAAATTGGAAGTTCTTCTCTCCGGCGATTTAAAGACAGTTTAATAGGGAATGAATAACCAAAAACTGTTACCCCAAGATGCCGTTAATAAACACTCAAAACCCCCATGCCGCCGTGGTTTGTAATTCCCATCCGACTAAAAGGCCGGCCGGCGTATTGTGGCCTGCTATTTGTTTGAAGGTTAAAACCAAATAACAATAGATATAAGGGAACCCAAGAACTGAATGATAAAATAGAAGGCAAATTTATGAGAAATTAATAAAAAGCAACCTGGAAAACGACTGAGATATATATTAGTAGTATTTCTACTCACTCATAGCACAAACACAAAGTCAAGGCTTCAAAATAGTGATCCAAGAAACAGATAAGGAAATTATAAGTCGGCACCCATAAATCCAATTGCGTAAACGGCTATGCTTTGGCTAATTATCTATCGAACCAAATGGGAGGGTCGACTTTCAGGGTCACTAACAGCGCAAGCAAGGCAGGTCAGTCGAAGAATATCACCAATAACGGTTTTGGATTTCCCATGGTCAGATCGGGTATGGCTCCAGCCCGGTTAAGGTTGCCCAAATGGGTGGCGCGGTACTGTATATACTTCCGGAGATTGCCTATATAGAAAGTAAAGTGACCCGAGGATAACCATAATGTTCCCAATTTGTGCATTTGGGAAGGGTCTGTCGCAAAACTCCTTTTGGAGTATAAAGGCAGGGGTGGTTGAGGTAAACGGTAATTGGAGGGATTAAAAGATGGGAAGAAAAAATTCAAGGGCCAGATCGTGGTTTTTAATATAACCTATAATTGGATCCTGCGCAACATAAACATGGAACAGGAAGATATGCACAACTTCATCTATCGAGGTGCTCGGACCGACTAGGTAATTCCGTGTGCGGGCGATAAGCGGCTTAAAATACTGGTGCCGTGCCGTAGGGGTAATTGTTGATCTTAATCTCTTACGGTTGGAGATGATTTTTTCCCCATACTGGGGCAATGAGTTATGGGGGAAATACTAAAATAGACGACAGGATTCCAGCACAGGCTATAAGTTTATTGTAATGGGTGCATCAGAACTTCTCAGTACTTACTACCCTCTAAGCTTAATCCTAGTATAAAATTTTTTCTTTTAGACACAAATTGGTAAATATATTACCCGACTGGAACGCGATTCTTTTAATGTAATTGGGGAAATAAAAGGAGTCTTATGCCTAATGAACGTTATAATAGTGGGCGCGGGGGCGCCTTTGGATTCGTGGGATTTGGGAGATGGTTCCCGATGACGGTGCCTCGGGATTGTGGTACAGAGTATGGAAGTACCTAAAGAAATTGCTAAATGAATAAGGGTATAAGCCTAAACGCAACGAATCCGGTGGTGCTCTATTTATATAATGAACGAGGACAAACGGCTAAGAGGCGGTAAC
>Ga0163217_1113081_pt1 | contig 10763 bp, 11 predicted proteins | sample SynspAceP_FD_185933 | JGI IMG/M metagenome (GOLD analysis project Ga0163217, IMG submission 185933) | Saline lake microbial communities from Ace Lake in Antarctica - Synechococcus sp. Ace-P (PacBio error correction) | ecosystem: Environmental > Aquatic > Non-marine Saline and Alkaline > Saline ...
TGAATGTACCCGGATGTAGTTTGACTATAGAGGTGATTCTTGTCGCGCCCGGAAAATCAAACACTAAAGTGGGCGGAATTTACCACAGACTGCGCGCGTTCCCAAAAACCCCAGCCGTGTTTAGAGTTGCGACCAACTTCCGGAATAACGATCCAAGTTACCTCTATTCTTAAAGTGGCCAGCCGGCTCCAATATCGCCTTCAACACATCTGTGGTGAGCGACGGCCGTATTCAAGACAGGTATTTTAATCAGTTGTTTCTTCTATCGATAACCCACGCGTAATCAGGGTGTACTTAACCGCATGTTCAACCAAATAACATTCACGTGGCATGATTCCTCCACCAGTGATTTGTCCATCGATCTGGCACAGCCAACATCACTTAACTTGTCCGCGACCGGCGCCGCATTGCTGAAATTAGCTCCATCACCGTTGTGGCCATTCGCACCCATGCAACCCATGAAGAGTGTGTGTCCGGCCGTAGTTCCCTTTCAGACCGCCCAACAGCGCAATGGCTGGCTCCGACACCGGGCAATATCAGGCAATCCGGCCCCCGATGAAGGATGGGGTTATTCGCCGACTCAGCGTCTGCGAAAGACTGTTGCAGTACTTATCAACAGGGCACGAAAACAGCTTTATCCACGCCCAGCCGTTCACGTGCTGCTTATCAACTTGTGTGCCGTGGCAAATCCACTCAGGTACGGTATATCGTCGCGCCTATTCCGCGGTCATGCCCTGGGCGCCGGTCGCCGTGAAGTATCCTGAGTTGCAGCAGCCCAGTGGCTTGGCTTGCGATTAGGTGCCGGGTCTGCCGGTCGAAGAGGCGCGTCTGGCTCGAAATGGATCGTGATACCTCGGTGGTGGTACCACTGTAAATCGGCGCTGATGCTCGCCTCAGAATCGGCGGTGGGTCTAATGCGAGTCGGTCCGGTTTGGCGGTGATCGCTTCGAGAAGCCAGTTTCACCTACGGCGCCGTAACTATGGCACCTGATTGGCGAGTCCACCGCCGAGCGCATCAACAGGACAATCGGTGTGGCTCCCCGTTGGCGCAGTGCTGGAAGTCGTATCCGGTTCCCGGCCGCAACCCTGGGCCGATGGCGTGCCACGGCCTTTACCCTGAATCTCCAATGAAAGGTGCCCTCATGAGGCGCTGCTAGGATATCGCTGGCGGACTATCGTGCAGGCAGTCAAGCGCGCTGGATGCAACTCGCCCCGAACTGGCCTTGGATTTTTGCCGAGCGCGGTCCCTGATTCTGACCGGCGGCGGGCGTTGCTGCGCGATCTGGCAGCTGCTGACGCAGGAAACCGGCCTGCCGGATTGTCGCCGAAGAACGCTGACCTGTGTGGCGCGCGGGGGGCGGTAAAGGCGTTGGAGATGATGGATCAGCACATACATGGATCTGATCTAAACAGAGTCGATTCGGACTTCTCCAGGCCAGGCAGGCCCCGGCGTCACGGCTGGCCTGCCGATCTGGCTTTGCTGACAGCCTATGTCTGCGCTGGCGAGGAGCTTCTGTCATCCAAACCGCTTTCATCAAAGGCCGCATCCCTGGCGTTAGGAGTTAATTTGGTTCTATCACCGTGCTTGGCTATTGCGCTGATGGCCGCCGATGCGCGCGGTGGCTTACGTTACCAGCCGCTGCGGCTCATAACAGAGTCCTGATCCTTACCAGGTAGGATCCAATTTATTACGGCCCGCAGACATGTGCCGTGTGAGACTCTGGGATACGGCTTATCAGCCAGCTATCACCAGACCGTGCGGATCTATTGGCCGAACAAGCGAACGCCTGCGCGCCGAGGCACTGAGAGCTTTCACCAAGCGGCAACGTTAGCCAAAAACTCGGCGTACTCTCGCACACGAAAGCAGAAATTCGCTGCTGCGCCATTGTGAACTGCTCAACCCTCCTCGCTCCGCTGGTCGATAGCGTGTACTGGTGGCACCGAGCTGGTGCGGTCGTTGAAGACTGCCAAACTTCCTAAACCCAACGTGTTGCTGATCACATACAAGCGGCGAGCGCCGATTGTTGCTGTTTTTCTCGGCCAACCGGTGTCTGGATGCCCACCGCCTGATGCCCAGGTGGTCGAAGTCAATGCGGTTCACTGCGCGGTGCCCTGCTGTTGATTCCTGAACAGCTCCCCACAGCCTGCCGGTGCAGTCAATCTCGTAAACGGCCTGCGCGCTATGCCAGTGGTGCGGGTAACAATGAATGGCTGGAGTTGCCGTCTTGTCGGCGATACCCCACCCCGATTATCTCCGCGATTGAACGGCATATCTGGTCAGTTCGGGTTGGGGCAGCGTTTCCCGGGCCCGTTACCCGGTGGGGCGGGTGATTCCGGTAGCTAGGATCCTGGCGCAGCCCTTTGTCAGACGTGAAGGTAGCACACACCGCGCAGTTTGAACCCGCAGCCGCTACATGTTTGCTGGTGTTTCAGACGCGAGTCCGGTTACGGCGAAGCTAAGTGCCGGCCGCTGGGAAGGTAGCGATTGAAAACTGACAACAACCCGTAGTGCAGGGCGGTGGACCTAGTCTGGCTCTGCATGTGCACGCAGATCCAGATGCTGATGCACAGCCGGCTGCAGGTAAGCCGAGGAGACGGCGGACGCTGGCGCAACCTTCAGCCGAGAGGACCCGCCATGCGAATCTAAATCTGATTGTTTGCCGTTGACCTTGTCGTCGCCTGGCTTGCTGCTGGGCGTCTATCGCCCATATCACGGGCCGCCATTGGATCTGGGTCCGGCCCGATGGTGGCTGGCCATGGTGTGAGCTTAATTGGTGATGGCTTTCCACACCAGTATCGGATCTGCCTGACGCGCGTCCTGGGTAGCAGCCTGGCGCCCGACGTCCTGTACGGGCTTATCCGGGTCAGCCATGCGCTGGTCTGACGCTGGGTGCGAACTATTCTGATGATCTGTTGCCTGGCACTCTAGCGCATTCGGCGCTGGTCGCCTTGTGGCAGCAAGAGCCCATGGTGATTGTTACCTGGTGCTGTCCGTCCGCGCTAGGTTTAGTACCTTTGGCTTTGTCTTCGCTCCAACAGCCTGACCTGGCAGCCGGCCACCCCTTTTGCTGTTCGCTGCTGGCCTCCGCGCGTTTGTCATGATGCTCGTGTTCCTGGCCCTGGGTGTCACTGTCCGTACTCTAGAGTGGTCAGGTTTTGCCGTCTTTCTATGTACTTCTCAACCAGGTCCGGCAGCGCTGTACCGGTGGCCTCGGGTGGCTTATCTGGCCTCGGCGCAGCTGCGCTGTTGACCAGGCAATGCTTCCATGCCCCAAGATCGCCGTTGCACAACTGAAGGCATTTGCCCTGTGATATTGATCGAGCGGAGTACTGGATCCCACGAGCCGCCCTGCGGATATAGTGGTTCAACCGGGTAGAGCTCCGCGCCAAGGCGTTGCTGGCTCAGCGAAGCAGAGTTGGCCCTGCAGACGCGGGTCGTGGCTGGCGGGCGCGATTACACCCGTAGTCGTGGTGGAAATTGATCTACAATGTCTTGGAAAAGGACCGCCCGGATCAGTCCGAAGCTAACGGCCATGTTGCGAAGCCTGTCAGGTCGCGCTCACCAGACTGACCGTGTGGCCGTGCTTGCGTTATACCGGAAGCTGCGAGCCCTCTCATGGTGGATTACGCTGTAATGTTCCAGGCAACCTTGAAGAGCAGGAGATACGCCCGTCCTATTGGGCAACCCGGTCGCAGAACCGGCCGATACAAAGCCCGAGCATTGATGGGCTACAGGGCTTAGTGCTGCGACCTTTGTGTCAGCGCCATAGAAGCGAGCTACAACGCGCCGTGGGTCCTCCACTGATGAAACGTGCCGCCGCTTGCTCGGCCCGCCTTTGGCATCGCCAACTGGCAGCGCGCTGAAATGGAGTCCGATTTCCGTGATTCTGAAGCAGCAGTGTCCAGACGTTGAAAGGTCGCGAGCGAAGTCGCATTTTCGGCGATTACGGCCGGAGAACGCATCCGAGCGAAGAGAACCTGATCAAACGTCACGCCGATGGAAACCCGGGTTTGCCCTGGTCGAGAACGGCGTGCTGCAGGGAATGCCACGATGAGCGCACCTGCGCCGTCGGTCAACCTCGATGTGAATCAAGCTACAAGGGCAAGGTCGTTCTGACATTTGTTTTTGGTATTGTGCTGCCTGGTATGAGGGCTGCCTTCGTGGATAATTCGGGGCCTGGAGCTGCGCGTGGCTTTGTCATCCCACTCGCCTCGAAGTGTCCGGCGCGAGGGCTCCGCTGTAGAACCGTCACCGCACTGCTGCAATGAGGACAAGCGCTGGTTGTGCAGCTGTGACCAAAAGACCCATTGGCACCAAGGGCGCACGCTGACCAACGCAACTGTATTGGTCCATTTCCCCTCCCGATTTTCTGGTCTAACATGCCAGCGCACGGCCGCATGCGCCATCTCGCTAAAAGAGTGAAAGAAGAGGCCGAGCGTGAACGTCGCAAAGCAGATCGTCGCCGATTGCGTTGCGTCCGAAGGCATAGTAGGAAGCCGGCGGGTGTTATTCTGCGCACGGCAGCTGAGCGCGCGCGAAGCGAAGATTCTTGCGGATATTCCGCTACGTCCGTCGGCTATGGCTACAGATATCTCAACAGACCTCAGATAGCCCCGCTTTTCGCCCTCGTTATTCTAACGAACATTCTGTCCCTGGCGCTGCGCATCCTTTGCGTGGAACTGGTCCAGCGCCCACGAAAAAGGCCGGGTCGATTCGCGCGAAACCTTTCAGAAAATCGAATTAATTTGTGCAGGAGCTGAATGCCAGCGTATCCGGCTCCTGGAGACACTACCCGGGCGAACGGCCGCATTTTTCGATCTCTACGGTATCGAAGGACAATTCAGAAGCCATGGACCGAGCGCGCGATGCTAAAATCTGGCGGGCATCTTGTCGATTCGTATCAAACGACAAAGCCACATGACCCACGATCGACGTCAACACCGGGCTTTGTCGGCACCGCAATCATCGAAGAAACCATTTTCCCAAGAACAATCTCGAGGGCGCCACGGCCATCGCCCGCAATTAAGACTGCGCCAACCTGGGCGTATTACAAATCATGCCGACTTATCGATATGGAGAGAATGAGGAGCACCACGGCCAGGTATTGCGCACCTGAAAAACAGACTGGAGCGCGACTACGCTCAAAGACCAACAAATCATCGTATCACCGAGCTGGGTCTGTTACAGACTGAACCCCGCAAGCGCACCTCCGTGAGAGCCTTGAACAGATCCTTTGTGAGCCGTGCCCCTGTTGTTCCGGGCGGGGCTACAGAAGGAGCTCCCGGAAAGCGTCTGCTACGAAAAATCTCCGCGAGATCCCTGCGTGAGGTCGCACCTATCAGGCTGCGCTTATAATGGTGCTGTGCTTCGCAATCCGTGATTGACCGGGCTGCTGGACGAGGATCCGGCATGTGGCGGATCTGGAAATTCTTATCGAACGCCCGATGTCAAATCCAGTAGAGACCGGTCTATACCTCAGTGAACTAATATACGTGGTGCTCAATGTGATGAATGGGCTAATCCCAATGCCCCTTCGCAACGCTGTTAAAGCGGTACCCTGGATGGCCTGATCGTAACTGCGTGTGGCGTGGCTGCTGCTGGTGGCGCGTATGTCATCTGGGACGAGTTTGGACGGCGAATTGCGATTATCAGGTGAATTGCTCGATTGCGGCGCAGGAGAATATAGTGGCGCGCTTAATTGTGTGCTTGAATCGGCTCGATGGTTGAAAAGCCAGGGCGCGCAAGTCCGTACTCACTAGCGCGGCGCGCAGTGCATGCCGATGAAATTCCGACCCACCCGGTATTGGTCTCGGCAGCTGAAGATGTCACTGCCCGCCATCGATACTGGGCAGCCTCCTGGCAGCAGCGCCCCGGTTTAGTGGATGCCCCTGCAGATCGAAAGGTCTGGCAACTTGAGCTGACTGGAAACGAGCAAGGCCGCTGGCAGCTTACGGCCTGGTGAATCGCAGGTCACGAGAAATGGTTTTGGACGATGCGGCGGAGCTAAATCCTGGACCAGCGCCGTATCACCCTGCGACACCCGCATCCAGTCAGCGCCGCACTGAGCAATCCCAGTGGCTATTTCCGAGACGGTGATTCTGAACCCTGCCAATGGCGCTGCTGGCATCGTCTGGACGCTCAGGTCTAGCTTTTTGCCCGATGGTCAGCTAGGTCCGCTGCAGGCGAAAACGCGCCTGGGCTGGCACACAGTGGGAAGATCGGTCAGCCTCGGGTTCTTTCTCGAACTGCCTGGCGATCGTACTGGGCTCATTATCTGCCAGCACATCTCTTGAAACCGCCGGCGCAGGAGGCTGTGCGGTGACGCTTCGGGCAGTTGGGGGCGAGCGACGCTTGCAGGAATTGCACGGGGCAATTGAATTGCGCCGGGTCATCGTGCCCCGCCTCCTGCCCGGTGTCTGCCATGAGCAGGTGATCCCGGCGGTGCTGTCTTCTGCGGGGTTTACCCGTGCCGGAAATAACGTACCTGGTGCTGACTTTCCAGTTGCAGGTTGGGCGCTGAACATGCGCTTGCAGATAGATAATTTTTCACGGCTCAAAGGCTGGATGATCCCGTATGGCCCAGAACGCGCCCTGCCAGCGGAGCCGGGACGAAGCAGGGGCACATGGCACTGCGCGTTGGACACTCTGCACTGGCGCTGGTTCTCCGGGCGTGACGCCGTTGTTGAGCAATGAGAGGCTTCGCAACCGCCTGACCACCTTGCCCCGGAACGGAATTCCTTGCGAGCGATGTCAAGCCTCAGCGGCGCTGCGGATCTGACTGACCCTGGAAAGCCTGATACTTGAGCGCGACGCGGAACCGGGGTGCGATTCAGCACTGGACCGGTATACCGGCGCTGCATGCATCAGTGGCAACAATTGAAGGAAGCCCCGCACGGGTGAAACTACGTTTCGACAGCTCGATGATGGCGGCATGCATTGCCTGCGACTGTCCCTCATGCCCTGGCATTATACGGTTGCAGGGGCGAATGAAACTGGACCTGGGGCAGGAGCCAGGCCTGCGGCTTCAGGCCACGGGTTCTCAGGTTCGATGCCGAGGAAGGCCGCCGTGGCCGGTGAATCTTGGGCTTGCATATACCGCCACTGGTGTACGCCGCCCGAGCATGAGCCTGCAAGTGGCCCTGCGGACAGCGATTGCGATCTACGCCGATCGCTACCATCCAACACTGGCACCCGCGTTCAACCCCCGGTTGACCTGATGTGGCCTGGAGCGGCTGACTTCCAGGGCAGGTACCGGCTGGGACTTCAAGTTTGAAAGGCTTCACTTGCGCCGCGACGCAAAGCCAGAGGAGCGGGCAACTGCATCTGTACCTGCAGGTCGAGGGCAGTGGCGGCTTGAACTTCAGCAGGGTGGCCGCGGGTGGAGCATGGTCTTGCGCACGGTGTGCGCGCTGGAATAATACCGATCTGCAGATCCAGCCGGCTGAAGCTCGTCTGTTGATACGCAACTCAGCGACGTAGTGATCAACGACCCGGGCGCGAGCGCTTCCGTCGGAGCCCACTCTGCTAGAATAAATTGCAGGGCACGCCGAGGGCCCGTTTGCTGATGCCTTTGAACGGGATGCAGGACACGCCCTGCGCAAACCTCTCGGAATCCCCTGGCAGTTGCAAGGCAGCGAGCACTGAAAGCGATCTGTCGCTGGCTATTGCGCGAGCCAGGAACCGCGCCCAGGTGCGCAACAACTGGCAGGCCCAGGCAGATCAACTGGCTGATCCCGCAGTTGCAACGCCCGCTGAGGCAACCTGAAGGCGGATATTCGAATTCCGACGCTGCAGCAGGGCCTGCGCGCCAGCGACCCTCAGGCAAGAGGCAGGCAAGCTGGGGGGGGGACCAGTCACGGGAGTATCGACGGGTACCTGCCAGCACCGGGTGCGCTCAAGGGCCGGCATGCCGGTTTAACCAATTACATGCATGGCCTACTGCTGGTGGCGCTAAACCCGAGGGGCTGGTCAAGGGCACGACTGACTGGCTAGGGGGCGTTGTTACCCTGGGTGCAGGCCAGCAACGTATCGAGAATAAACAGCCGCCTGAAGGCCTGGCACTGGATCTGCCCGGGCCCCTTGCCAAGCCGGCAGCGACATTTGCCCAGTGCGCTTACCTTGAACGAAGCGCAGAGCAGCAACGCTGGACCTCAACTGGGCGAAAGGATCTAATGCCCGGCTGCGAACCAGCGCGGGAGATGTGCGTGGTGTTATCAATTACCGGCGTAGCCGGTAGCAGCAGTCGCAACTCCGGGGTTGAGTATCTAGGCCGCCTTCGATGAAACTGTTGGTGGAATGAGTTGGCCAGCGCTGGGCTGATGCCCCATCAACGTGCGCCAGCCCCCGGGGCTGCAGGCAATTTCACAAACACTTCCGCAGTCCATCTCCAGGCCAACACCCGCCACGCAAATGATCTGGTTAGACATGATCGCTCTGCGCGTTGCGCCGTTTTCCCCGGGTTTTTTGGGCAAAGAGCTGGAGGGCGGTAGCGCTGACCGCAGTGCGCGTATCGACTGAGGGTTGGCTGTTCGATATTGAATAGCCCGCATCCGCGGCGCCAGGTTACGCTGCCCGGATGGCCATTGATGAACCGTATCGGCTCAATCCTGCACGCGCCTTGCACATTCGAGCGGCCCGGCCAAGGTCCCCGGTCCGACGAAGCCTTGGCAAAACCATTATTTGCCTGAAGACAGCCTGCGCACCTTCAAACCCAGCACAGCTGCCGCCCTGATTACAGGTATCGATCAGCTGTAATTGGGCCGGAGAAGCGGTGGTGGCGGTGGATATGCGACTCAACCCAATAGGAGCGACGGGGGCGAAGATCCCAGACCTCGAATGTTGAATCTGCCCCGGGTTTGCAGCCAGTGCGAAATGACTGCGCGAAAACGCGGCCTCAACGGCAGCCAGTTTCAAAAGGGCAGATGCTGGCGGTTGGACATGGGCGATTTTATTGAAAGCCTGGGTATGCGCCCACCGTCGAGCCGAGTTTCCGCCATGCAGGCGGACTTGAGCTGGCCGGCTCGCCCGATCTTTTTGCCGCCTGGGTCCAGCAACCGGGCATTTTCAAGTTGCCAGCAAAGATGGTGCATTGGCAGAGCGGTGAAACCGGCGCAGACGCATTGCGTATCTTCTTTGGCCTGTTGACTTCAAACGCTTCACACCGAAACGGCTCGCCTGGATTGTCAGCGACCTGTCGGCAGTGGTACCGCCTGAACGATACGCCTGGACGGGATATGGTTTTTACTGATGCGTGATGGCACACCGTCAGCCCGTGGTGATGGATGCCCTGGCGCCCAAGCTTGCAAACTTGTAACGGCCGCCTGGACCTGCGCGGCGATCATCGCCCATGGGTATGCGTGTGACAGCTGGCCGGTAAAACCAATAACCTGCCATTACGAGCCAATCCATGTTGTGCCGCCTTATATCGGGCGGCGCGCTCTTTATCGCCGACAAGATCCTTGGGGTCGCATGGCGCGCTTGGCATCGGTGAGATACAAGATCAGCGGCGACTGGAAAAACAGCCCAAAGTCGAATTTGACCGCGCTTTGATACAAGGCCGCCTTGGAGAATGACTGACATGCAACAGGTTTGCAAAGCAATAACAGATGATTCAGCGCCGGATTGGGCCGCCAAACGCTGCAGCGCGCCGGCGATTGATCGGCTTGAACGCAGCGAGTGTGGTGCGCAGTTGCTGTTGTTTGCCAGAATGTTTTGCGGTTTTCGCAACCCGCGATCTGGCCGATGTGGCGCAGGAAGAGAATCCAGCGGCGCGCGGACCGATCAGCGCTTTCCTCGCCGAACAGGCCGCGCAAGCTGGTGTCTGCTGTGGCGGCAATGATATCCACTGCCGCGTGAGCCAGGAAAAAGCATGGCCGCCCTGTCTGGTGTTTGATACCAGGCCGGGAATGGCCCGCTACGACAAAATTGCATCTGTGTATGATGTGGAGGTCCGCCATGACCAGCCAGCGCAGTTATCAGGAATCGCGGGAATTAATGATACGCGATCAGGTGGTATGCATTGATACGCCCGTCGGGACAGGGTCCCCGCTTGAGCATCTGCCTATGATCTGCGCTTTCGCCGAAGCTTTATCTGGCTTCTGAGGTGGGCCGGTTGCGGGAACCTGATTTGGGGTGCTTCGGCCTTTACTGCTTGTGACACGGGTGCCGGCGCACTGGGAGGTTTTACATACGCGCGGCGGCGCCATCGAACCCAAGTGTTACATACTGGCGCCATCCAAGGTGGCTTCACCCCGTGGCCGTGGAGACCTTGGCCACAGTCCCCTGATTGAAATCCCTGGGCCGAGATACAGCAAACGTCCATTAAACTTGAAGGGGGGTTATTGCGGCCCTTCTGGACCTGGATACCTCAAGTCTGTGCGCCAGCGTATGCCGGTTGCGCAGCACCGTCGTTTGCCGCTGCGACACGCCGTGCCCGGCTGCCAAGGAGTTTGGCAACACCATAGTTAACCGCTCCTCCAAGTTGAACATCGTCGGCTGATGGCCAAGCGAACTCACGCCTAGAAATTCCAATCGCAAGGTGCTCGGTCAGATCGCGGCCGCCAGGTCGTGACGGCTGCGGGACCTGTAATTTTCAGCACTCAGATCAGTGGAAGTCCTGGGTGCTGGAAACGGTATCCGTCAAGGACGGCAAGCTTCAATGTCGATCAGGGCGTTGGGGTGGCGTGCCCAGTCCGGTGAGGAAGACCGGATTTTGGCCTACAGTAACGATATCCGCATGCCCGGCCTGAGGCCAGGCCGTTGT
>Ga0163217_1089081_pt1 | contig 10762 bp, 7 predicted proteins | sample SynspAceP_FD_185933 | JGI IMG/M metagenome (GOLD analysis project Ga0163217, IMG submission 185933) | Saline lake microbial communities from Ace Lake in Antarctica - Synechococcus sp. Ace-P (PacBio error correction) | ecosystem: Environmental > Aquatic > Non-marine Saline and Alkaline > Saline ...
CCTCCGCGTCCTAATCGCTGGCAAACCAGCGCCTTTACATGTTAAAGGCGCGGCAATCCTTTGGAGTCTGCATAGCCGCTTGAATCTAAGAGGCTGCCCATTTTCGCCTATTTTCTTGAGTTTCTAGCCATTCCACTGCCTCGCCTCATGAAGCGGCTGCATTAGGGATCCATTGGTAAATCCGTCTGCATTATATATAGCTTCCCACTAGGACCGATCACCAAAGGTGCTCATTTTCAAAACCACCGCGCTCCAGGCAGTGCCAATGCCGAAAACAATCTCGGGCCTTAAGACCCCCCCACCAACCAAGCCTGCTGAATCATAACAGACAAAAAGAGCGAACCCGCCGACATGGGACTGCACTTCCTCCTTTCTCGACTTACACACGTATTGATATCCTTTCCAGTTCCACACGGATCCTTTCCGCAAAAGCCTTAGCTCAGAAGCGGGTTGGGCGCCCAGGGGCGGGGCCTTCGCCGCCAAAAACATTGGTCACAATAAAAAACAACACACTCTGTCCCACACTCTCCAGCTGCATCCAATGGTGGCTGGTGGCCAAAGCCGCCTCATCGGCCTAGTAAATATATTACCATCAGAGGACAGGGGGAATTTTTATCTCTAACAGCGCAATGATTCCATCGTCGGTCACCCGACTGACTGGGCAACACAGAGGCAATTCTTCTGGATTATTCTCTCTCAAGTCCTAGGGCTGCGGGTGGACAACATGTCTGACATAGGTGCTGATTACCGCCGATCCAGGGAAGCACCGGGACACGCCGCTGGTACGATATTTTTTTTGATACTCCCTAAGTTTTCTTATAGCTCTACTAAAATCACTCCTGCTCCAGGAGGAGTCAGGAAACTGCCGGATGCGGCTAAATGTCATCCACAGACGTATGCAACGTTAATGCGGTCACGTAATCGGTGCCAGTCGGACGATGTCTGAATCGGCGCCGCAAGGCCGACCAACTTGAGGTGGAACTCAAAACCGCACGCCCCGGCGTGCTGGTCGGTCGCCAAGGCAGCGGCATCGATAGATTTTGCGGACGGGCATCCCAAACCAACCCTCGGCGATCGCAAACCGTCATGTGGGCGCGCAATTTGCCCAACGTTGGTGCGCAGACATCGAAAAGGGTCAGACTCGCCGACGCCTTTTTGTAGAGAGCGTAATGTATACATCGCCCAACCAACTGGCATTTTAATGTTCGTTACTGGGAATAATTCTTTCACACTTTTTGAACAAATCGGTATTTGCTAAACCAGGGGAGCAGAAGCATTGCTGAGCGGAAAATTCATCCTGTTACCCTCGGACGATCGACGAAGGACTAAATTTCAGATGCCGCGGCGTAGCCTTCCAGCAAAAACCTGCGCAAACCGCTTGGCAGCTGATTGCGGGCAAGCGGTAGGGCTTTACTAGAGTATTCTGTTTGCGTGCATTTCGCTAGAGAGAGGCCAGTTGGTATCCAGCACTGTAAGCGAGCGAGTAAAATGCTGGGTCGGGTGGGTGTTTATTCTGTTACCCGACTCCGTGGGCAACACGAGCGAGTCGTGTACGCAAATGGTTCACCGTTTAATTAGAGAGTATTTTTTGTCACTCGTTCAAAACGGGCTGAGAGAAAAAATAGTTCATTATGGGCGGAGAGAAATTTAATCTTCTATAGTTCCATAATCTGTTTTTTTTAGGGTAAAAAATTAAGCATTTGTCTACTTCTTGCCGAAGGTTTCTTCGAAGCTGATGTCGATGGATAGCAATACTTATATCTAAGGCCAAAAGTCACAGAAGCAAAAGTGCAATCTGTTCTTTCAAAGGGCTTGAATAATCCGCTTGACTGTAACGCACTTGCTTCTATGGTAAATCGTGAACGGGCTTTACTATTCTCTCCTAATAGGTTTGCCATGACCTTTGAAAAGCAATAAATCGCGGTAAATCTCTATTGTATTAGCAATCTGCATACATTTCGCAGCCTACCATATATGGTTGACGCTTCACATTTCCAACCACCTAAGGCGCAATTCCCACCGAAGAATATTTTGCACCAAAGCCAACTTTAAACATCAGGCTTGGGGCCAATCCTTGGTATCGGCAAATGCGATCTTTACTTTTCCCCACAGGAACCCACGGCATTTTTAAAAATAAAAAAAAAATTTTTTAAGTGGGCAGCAACCCACTGTTACAACAAATAAACAACATAGACCCCGCTCGAGTCCACACACGCGTTGAATTTGGACAAATCCCCGCACCCGGCTGTAGGCAAAGAGTTTTGGGGACGGAATCAGGAAAGGTGACCTTTTCACACTGCTGGCAATTGAAATACACACCTTAAGGTAAAGTTCCTTGCTTCTAAACGGTAACGGACATTGCTCGGGGAATTGAAACTGAATTTCTGGTGGAAAAGCGATTGAGTGGTATTTTCTTTAGTCGCCTCAAACTTATATTCCCAGATCTCACCCAGCATTACTCATGGCGATTTGAGACCCTTTTCCGCCATCACTGCAAAAAAAACTGCACCATAATCTTCCAAGTGCTAAGCGCCGCCCAGCATTTGTAATAAATTCCCTATGACGGGGTTGCAATGGGCATCCACTAAACTCTACTTTCTGGAAGTGGGAATTCCATCTGAGCCGGTCCAGGGATTGTCTTTGTCCGAGCATAGCCAGAATTCCCTTTTCCCTTGGCTGCATCAAAATTTCCTTTGAAATCGTCATGAGCCCTTTCAAAAGACCCTAAATCCCACGACCATTGCTAACATTATTGAACTTTTACACTTTCCAAGTACTGCTAGGTCATTTTGCAAAAGAATCCACGTCAAATTTAGCTTGGGATTCCACATATTTGCTGTGGGAGGCCTTTTTTTTTGTTTTGCTCGGCTTATATTCGATGTAGATTTTCAAACGGCATCCATGTCTACTAAATAGAGGGGAGGGTCCGAAATTTGGAATATCGAAGGGGCAAGCGGCCTTATTCAATGCGCTATTCGCTTCGCCAGAAAGCCAACCCTTTGAATCCTTTTGTCAAACGATTTTCCCCCCCCCCCAGCTTCCTCTTTGGCTGTGGATCCTCCATAATTTCCAGGCCACTTTTCCTCACCGTCCCTGTAGCTACATTTTCTATAAATGCGGCTACCTTTTGACCATCTTCAAGCTACAACCTTCAAGCAATGCAATCCCTTTTCCGAAGTTTAGAATAAGCATCTCCCTACATTAGGAAATATCTGCTTTCCATTCATCATTTAAATAGGCAATCCAGAAAAAAAACCGGAGTGGAGTCTTACCTTGCAGCGTTAGTAAATCCCCTTCTTATAGCTGGAGTAAGGAAAAGTGGGCTTTTTTGTGTAGCAGTGCTTTGGAGAAATCCATAATTGGATGGTGGTTGCTACCAGGATTTCTTTTCTAAGGATCTTCCATGGGATGAGCAATCGAACCCAAATTAATTTGGATACATCAGCAGAATTTGGACTATATTTTCTTTTTTTTTTTTTTTGCATTCTCCTATTCGGATCAAAGGAATAGGAATAATGTGGTGGAAGCCGGGAGTCCACATTCACCACTTCCCGGTCTGCGTGCTGTGCACCATACTCCAGCTGGCCCATCCTTTTGGGAGGAGTACACAAGAACCCCAACGTGGTGGGGCCAGCTATTTTTCCCCGCCCCGCCCTCGCTACGAAAATTGGTTTTATTCAAAGGATTTCCCTGGCTTTGGCAGGCAATGTGAAATATCGAATCGAAATTGAATCTGCATTCCAATGACCCAGATTTAAACTTCACATCCTCCATTTTCACAATTGATGTTTCTCCAACCGATTCAAGCCAAACCCTTGAAAGAATTTAATAACGCTTTAAATTGGTCGGATAAAGGTGGAATCCTGGTGGGAGAAAGCTGCACATAGCCAAAGGATTTTTCTTAGCCGGCGGGTGGTTCATTTCCAGTTTTATGTCCTTGGCAAGGTGTTTTCCACTGCTATATCCTGCGGTCTAAAAAATAAAACATGGTCAAACGGCAATTTAAACTTCTTGTTAAAACTAGAGCCTTTAATTTAGTAATAACGGTCTCCATTTTCATCTGATATATTTTTATTGTAGGAATAATATTATTCACTACAAAGTCCCCGCTATTTGAAGCCATCTCCTCTTTTATGTTAGTTAATATTGAAAAGGCCTCTTTAAAAGTACGCTGGATGAAACCTCGTAGCGCGCCTTTCCTCCTTTCAAGGAATCCCGGGAAAAGATTCATCATAAATTTTTGCCCTAAGAATCAAAAAATCCGCAATCAGACTGCTGGGCTGCCATCCACTATCTGTCCCCTATATACAAGCCTGAATACTTGAGGGATCTAAATAGGCGGTAATTGTTTCTAACCACTCGAATTCCCCAAGGATAAAAACTATAACTTTTCACTTGGAATGACTTCATGGGCTGTCCGACCCCGAGGCATGATGTCAATCGTGCTTGGCTTGTTTGTGCAAATCATCGGCAGAAGGACTTCTCAGCCAATTACTAAATGTGCTGCTCCGTCATCCTGTGAAGTGATTTTAACTCAACGGAAGCCACCGTCTGGTAAGTAACTGAGTCGGATTCCCTGATTAACAAAAAACTCTCCGTTAAACTATCTCAGTAACACTCTGCCCTAACGTAACTAGCCCACTGCTAACTTCCAATTAAATTCTAATACGTTAGCCAACTGAAACTGTAAATCCCCCCGGAATCAAATTAGGAAGGTCATTTTTCTTAGGTTCGTGTCAGGAACTTCTTAAACGCATAATCTCTCTCTGCTGTAAAGTCCCGGATTCTGTGAAGTATCCACCTTTTCGTGTCTTTGGTTGTTTTATTCTTATGGTTCCATTGCAGACCATAGATAATTCTCATGCGTTTATTGCGTCTTGGAAAGTTTTGGACGAAAAACATCCTTCCCTTTTGGTCTAAGAGCTTTTTGCCTGAGCTTTCTCATACGAATAGGCAGAGAAACGATAAGCGCGACAGAAAACGAGATTAAGTTGTGGTTTGGATCGTTTTCTCTGCCTATTCCGTATGACGAAAGCTCAAGCGCAAAGCTCTTAGCAAAAGGAAGAAGTGGGGGGGGGGAGGAAAAAAAAAAAAAAAAAAAAAAAAAAAAAAATTAAAAAAAAAAAAAAAAAAAAAAAAACGGGGGGCGGGGGGGGCCGAAATAGGGTTTTCTTGATGCTTCATACTTATTTAAAAACAATTTTTTTTTTAAAATCTACCGGCATGGGCTTGGGAAGAAAATCGCAATCCCTTTTTTGATGATTATTTATCAGTCGGTGTAGGACCCGTCCGTTCCATTTGGAGAATAATTGAAAAAAAACCTGCCGGATCTCGCGGGCTTGAATTTATTCCAGGAGGAGTCATATTGAAAACTGGCTGCCCATGCTAACCTGGCGGCCAATCATAATAAAATTGGTCATCCGCTCCCCGGTGCGTACCCTCCATTCCCTTCGACGGGGAAAAAGTTGAGCAACTGAAACGGAGGTATGGGTAGCTTCGGCATCCAATTGAGCATTCTTGCCTTGCCTGTAGTCACTTCGGCTGCCCCTCTGAAACCCCCAAAACTAAACTCCAAGTTGGATTGGCATTGGGAACCTCACATCCAATAAGGCGAAGGAAAAATCCATTTCATAGGCTAGTAAAACGGATTTAATTGCTCATTGTAATGGTGGCAATCTGTATTTTTTTTTCGGAATACGGAGGACTTTTAAAAGTCTCGCATTTGGGGCTTCTGAAGAAAGCAAATTGGGTTTGAAACTGTGTTGTCAGAAGATACAATTCTGAAGTTGGAATACAGAATTTAGAAAAAGAGGAAAAAAGAGTTTTGGTTTTTTTTTTTTTTCTGAAATTGCATCTTCCAAAGTGAAAATTGACTTGAACCGGAATCTTTATTTTCACTTAGTGGCTCTTGAGAGGAATCTGAACAGATCAGCCAATTTGAATGGACTCGACCCACTTACTTTTTTGCCAAATTGCTTATCTAGGGCCCCCTCCCCTAGGTTAGCCACATAAGGATCCGGTTTAGGCGTCGGCAAATAGCGAGATCAATCCAAAGACTAGGGAAGGGTCTGACTCTTAGTTATCTTACTCCATATCCTCGATGCACATCTCCGCCAAATATCATAGCACCCATTGAACAGGCCGAAACAGTAAAAAGTGCGTTCCTCTAATGCTAAGGCTACTGGACTTGAATTTAGGAGCTTTATCAAAGGCAATTTATTGTCCCCATAAGTATATTTATCATCTATTTTAGGGTAAATCAAAATTCTGAGTCCTCGGAACCTCCGCAAAAACACCACTGATTTTTTTGTTTTTTAACCGGCAAACGGCATGACGCATTGACCTTGCTTAGGTCTTGGTCCACATTAATGGAAGCATCTGCCTGGGACACGACTATTCGCGTGGCCCTCTGCCAAGGCCAATTGTAAAAGGAATAGGCTTTGTGCTGAAAGTAGCTTGTAATGATTGGAGAAGAAGTACCATAAGGATTGAGGCCTATCTTTCCAATGAATCAAATATCCTGATAAATTCCGGCGGGAGTACCAGTATCCCAAGGCTGAGAATAGCTTATCCTTCCATCTTCCACTAAAAAACACAACTTTTCGTTCAGCGGAAAAGACTCCTCCTTTTATTCCTTTGCCAATTAGCCCTTCCAATTCCCTTATTCCAGACCTGTAGCATCCTCGCTACACCGCGCCACTTTCCAAAGGGGTGCATTCAGGGTCAGATTTTCCCCGGCAGGGATTGGCCCACTGCTTGACTTGATGGCTGGGGGTTTTTTTTATTTTTTTTTCCTTCTAGAGAAAAATATTTTCGCGTGAAACTAGAGGTTCCAAAAATCTGCTTTTGGCTGTAATTAAATGGGAATGCAGAACCGATTGCAGGTTGCTGATTGAGAAAAAGGTTGGTTGATTAGAAAACTGAAAAGATCCTTTTTCAATTGTAAACTTCCCATTGCGGCATTGGAGGGGCACTCACTAAGTTTGTCCAATGAACCCGGGGGCTTCCCATTAAATCGAAAATTCACTTGAATCAGCGCACATTGCAAGGGGGAAAAAAAAAAAAAAAAAAATTTTTTTTCGCGCGGCCGCATCACTCCATTATATTTTTATTGCTTTTTGCAGCTTTGACGCAGGCGGAATCAAAGAGCTAATTGACGGTGACTTGTGATTTTGCAGCAAGGATTTAAATTATCCCCTGAGGGCTAGCAGGTTTTGGCAGAAAGAATCATCTGGCCTGGAACTTTACCTTTAAGTCCGAAATATTCGAATTGGCTGGAACGGTAGAAAATCAAATAACATTTGACTTTGGACCCCAAAACCAGTACCTGCCAAAAACTTATATGAAATCTTGTACTTCAATCGTGGGGCCGTATTGACCACCTGAATTTTTGGGTTTTGTAAAACTCGTTTTTAAAATAGAATAAAATGGCCTCGTTACTACCCTGCTTTCCGAAGTGCGTAACTTTCTCATTCTGTAGACATCGAAACACACCTCTCTTCCATCAATTTCTAGTGATCAGGCCCAATAGTTTTTTTTTCCACTTTAGCACCAATAGCCCAAGCTGGTGACACTTGTTTAGATCTGGCTAGTTTCGGATTGGCAACCCTCTCTGACAAAACCCTTTTTGTCCGTAAGGTAACTGTTTATCTTTCAATTTTCACAGACTCCTCTACCTACTTTTTCAAGTTTGAATTTTCTTTGGATCAGCTCGCTATTCCGAAAAGATAAAATCAGAGGGACTGGATGCTCAAATTTCTCTGAATAGCGCATCGGGATGCGGGATTGAAATTGAAGTGATTTGGCGAGGAATCGGTTATTCCTTCTGTCCCAATAAGGGTTTTCTCGGCTTTGATCAATTTCCTTCGAACTGAGGCATAAATTCGGCTAACAACGATTGTAATAGTCCCTTTCCATTTTTTACAAAAAAATTTATAGTTAGGCCCCTTTTAGCAAAAAAAACTAGTGAAAGCTACACTTAAAAAAAACTTCAAAATCACTCAGTTCCCAATTTCAAGCAAAGAACCCCAATTAAGTTTAAAAATAAATATTCAAGAATACCAATTATATTTGACTCGTAAACCTCTGAATATGTTTTTGTACTTAGATTTTTAAAATATCTTAAGCCGCTTAGTCCATTTAAAAAATTCATGTTAGCAGAATCCATATAAAACATAAATTATGAAAAGCCATTTAAACAAAAAATCCAACTTGAATTGATAAATATCCATTTAATTTGACTTTCGATTCTAACCACAAAATTCTCATGAAAACAACGGCGGTCTTTTTTTTGCTGACGCCTTTTTAATTCACCGCATTTTCATACGGCCTAACAAATCAGAATGTATCGATTTCTGGTCTCAGCAAAATCTTCCCGGGGGTAATTCTTTACACTTCTTCTCCCGCCCAATTTTATCCTAAGGCGATAGGCGTAGAGGGAAAAGGCTGAGCTTAGGCCAGCGCTGCCGCAAAAGGAAGGGGCAAATTTATTTTGAAGTTGTTTGGGGCTACCGCCTACAGTCCAATTTAATCCCCTTTCTGAATGGAAGCCATTGACTATTTTGGATCCAAATGAAAACGCGGATTGAATGAACTTGGACCAAGGCCTGTTGGTCTCCCGCTTCCAGGTGGAGAACAAAATAGTAAGGGATGTATCGCTCGAAAGTGTCTTGTAAATAGAAATCCGGGAATTTTGCTTCTTGAGAAACCCCGGCCAATACGGCAGATTTGGTTTAGGAAGTAGTGGAGAAGTATTTTGTTCAAAAAAAGCCAACAAGGTGGAGGCAGTCCGATGATTCGTGGTTTCTTCTTCTCTGCCAATGATTGGCTCTATTCTGTAGACGGGGTTCGTTATGAATAACTCGCAATTTCAAAGAGTGGAAATCTCCATAATGTAATTTCTCTTGACCCATTTGCGCTAGCGTCCACAGAGATTCTGTTGGGGCCTGGCTCAGTAAATGTTTGGAAGTGAATGCCGATTGGTTGGTGTGATGGCTTTTCCAAACATTGGGACCCTGTTTTTTCTCCCTCACATAAATGGTCTGGAAGCCTCAGCTCACGTTTGGCTCAAGGCCCCCCAATAATGAATTCCACCGGGTCATGCTCAATATGGTCATTTGAATCTGAAAAAATGGGGCATTATTAACAAGCGATCAGCCGCGATTTGAAATTACGGCGATCTAAAAATGGGAAGGTTTTGGACCATCTTGACTACCTGAGGCCATTCTATTTGGGTTTCAAGATGGGTGTAGATTCCTCCTTTGCAAAATCCCAGACCTCTAAATTTCAAATTCCTAGCGCTATGATCAATTCAAGCGCTCATGCAAAAGATAAAAATTCAAAGCCTCAGAGCAAAACCGAATTAAGCCTATGGATTTCAGTTACCAGTCAACTGGCTATGTGCCTAGATTGATCGGATTTGATCGAAATATGGAAATGCCCAGGTTTTACGTTTTGCAGTTTGGGCTTATGGTCGGCACAAATCTGGATGAAATGAATTTAATTTTGGGATTCATGCAACCGAAGTGGAATCCAAAACTATTTGATCAAATTGGATATTAAGATCGCACAGAAATATTTTGAAAGAAAGCAGAATCGATAGAAGAACTTGGAAACCCTTCCCCCCCCCTTTTTAAAAAAAAAAAAAAAAACCAAAACACCACGGAACTGAAAAAAGTACAAGGCTTATCAGCAAATGCTGATTTTGTGAAAAATATTCAAAAAGAAAGCTTTAAAATTAAGCTATGGTACCGGAAAACTCGTCTTACAACCGAGGGTGACCTCGAAAGGGATACCGGGAAAACCTAAGCTCCCTAGGGCATCAGTCCTGCTACGCACTCGCTATCCACAAATCCTCTTGGGTTTTCCCGCCTGCAGTCTATGGGAAGCCTTGCATACCGAGATCTCCAAAACAGCCTTGAAGTTTCCCAAACTGGAATCGATCAATTACATGGAACTGAACGCTGAATTAAGCATCAATCAAGGCTTCTACCCTCTCCCCTTTTCCACAAGCTTCCAGCAGGCTTCGGGTGCCTTGACAAGGTAGTTTTGGGGTTTAATCTATTCACAGAACCTTCACTTACGATATCACGCGAACCTTTGCAACAGGCTTTCGTGCACCCAATGTAGATGATATGGGGAAAATTTTTTGATTCCCAACCGGATCGGTAGTGTACAAATTTCAGACTTGGAAACGCTGAGTATGCCTATAATGCAAGAGTTGAATATAAATAAACACTTCAAGCGCAGTGGCTTCAAATTGACATTAGTGGCTATTCCCAACAAACCCACCATTCTTCAAGACTGCCATGGTCCGTAGGACATTTTACGCTTAATGGCGAATCAGTTTGATTGGATTTATGATGCCGTTCCAAAGTAATGGTTTTTAGGCAATTCCAAAATGCAGGGCTTCCGCAGAAGTATGGGATTCAAGCAGGATTTGAAGTAAGCCATCACAAGATATTTCTTGTTTTCTTCTGCGCTACATTTGGCAGAACGGAAACCGAAGAACTTGACGGAATGAAAGCAGCGGCCGCTTCAAAGACATGCCGCCCCCTGCTTTTTGGATTGACAAGAATTAACCTATGCAAAACAAAATTTAAGTGCTCGTTTTTAACTAGTCAATATAGCGGCTGAAAGGTGACATTTGAAATATGCCGGTGGAAGAAGAAAGGGCAAACCAACAACTCTACGGCCAAAGAACTCAAATGGGAAAAAACCATATTTCTCCCGAGTTGGGAAAGCTATTTTTCAATTTGAATTC
>Ga0163217_1093911_pt1 | contig 10762 bp, 10 predicted proteins | sample SynspAceP_FD_185933 | JGI IMG/M metagenome (GOLD analysis project Ga0163217, IMG submission 185933) | Saline lake microbial communities from Ace Lake in Antarctica - Synechococcus sp. Ace-P (PacBio error correction) | ecosystem: Environmental > Aquatic > Non-marine Saline and Alkaline > Saline ...
AAAAGAGAGAAGATCAAACCTTTTGAGAGAAGGCAGTAAGCGCATGAGTTCTTTCTGTTTCACCGAGTAAGCTAATCAGAAATTACCCGTATCCTTGTTGCCTTGAATACAATACTAGGAATCGCCATGGAAGGCTTCACCGGGAATGAAGAAAGAAGCTAGGTGTAACCTGTAAGATTGCAAGGTCCGCGGCGATCTTTTTTTCCGAATCAACCCCTGACTTCCCCCAATACCACAAATAATCGTGCCGGCCTTTGCCCTCTTCAAAGGAATCATGCGAACCGCTTTTGGCGAACTCTTCCGTGATCATTTTATTGGCTAAGTTTGGCAAGAACTTTGAGCTTTGTGGTAGATAAAGTACGACGAGCACTCTTCATAAGAACAATTCGGAGTGACACTGGTAAATTGGATGGAATCGCTCATAAAGCTCTCTGCCCTCAACTGTAATAAAACCGTAAAGTCCATATTATTATACAGGGAGGAAGCAGGTAGCCTACCAAAGAGCAAATAATTCGATACTTAGCTCTTTGGTAAACAGGGAGAATTAAGCCTAGACAGCTAAGGAACTGACAACTCAAATTTCCTAAAAATGAAAAAAGTAAGCAAATTTTTACCCATGGTCACCAATTGCCTCCTAATGGGTCTAGTGGGCGCCCGTTTTTTAACACTGGAGCCTTCCATAAAGTTTCAACAATCGCTGGGCCTATAAATTGGGTGGCTCAACTGAATACACACTGAACTTTATTCTCTCCAATTCCAAACGGCGAATTTCAGCCACTTTTTTTCGCGCCCAGGCTTACGCTCAGGGACTCACGGTAATTTTCACCAGTGTGGCTCAAACCATAAATGCTGTTCAAAATAGCGGTAGCCATCGGGAACACAATATAAGGAACCGTGGCCTTACTTTACTCAAAGCTTGTCGGAATCTCAGCATCCTTAGCAAAAGTCAATCCCCTTTTTTCAAAGGCCGCTTAAATACCTTTATAATAAGTAGCATTTTCGGCAATCCAATGGACACTAAAAACGCGCAAAGCGACAGCTTTAGCCCAGCACCCCTAGAATTATCCTGGCGACAACCAACATGAGAGGATCTATACCATCATGGTTATGACCTTCGGTGCTTCATCATATGCTCCTGCGTTTCTTCGTGGTTCTTCATGAATGTTCTTCATTGGCCGGTCATGATTGTTCTTTCAATGGCCGTCAATGATGCCTCTTCGTGGCCGTTCCCGTGTTGCTCTTCGTGGGCCAATCATGAATTCATGCTCCTTCGTGTTCTTTCCGTGGCCGTCGTGATCCATGTCTCTTCTTCACTTTCCCATTTTCGTCATGGTGCTGCTTCTTCAGCAAAGCTATGAAGAAGACTGCCCTTCCAAAGCGAGCCATTCAATAGAGGGATGCCTCTTTGCCAGCAATTTCAAGCGGCCTTTTCCAAAAAATTTTCTAAACGACCTCCCAACCCAAACAACCGTATCCGCATTATTGATTTTTCTTCAGATCCGAAGGACGCATGGCAAAATCATCGCGGCGATGCTGTACTGGAATACAATTTGTTGCTATTTCTGCACGGTCCCTCCCGCAATCGGCAGCACACCATAGAGACAGGTGTTGATACTAAGTACAATTGTAGGCTTAGTAAAACCAAAGGAGAGAGAGCCGATACGCCCAACGCAAAGAAAAATTTATATCATTATTTCACACCATCAATAAAAATGTTATAAACGTAAAAACAATACGATATAAGAAAAAGAGATTCAAGCGGTTTTGCTAAAAAATCTCTCACGTTACCAAAAGGGCTGTTATCGAGTTAACAAGCTGAACTCTTCCTATAGAGATTGGCCGAAACCATCAAGCCAGCTCGTTGGCCAACAGGTAAATTAGTATTTGGAAATACAATCGCAATCACACACACCGGTTTCTCCTGGAACGATATACCTTCAACTTTTTTTTCAGAATACCCGCAAGCGTAATTCTGCTCAAACTGGCGTGGAAATTTTTCACATCGTTCTCAATGGACAATTTCATAACTTTCAAATCGTCTTTTATTAGGCTATCTAGCACAGTAAATTATATAAATATCAGAAGGATGCTTGCGCCAACATACCTTCTTCTAAAAACAACACTAAACCTTTTGTTTAGGTCTGCAAAAAGCCCGATAAGTCGGTTTATCGCCAAAGCGGTGAACCTTACCCCAGCTCTACTGTAAAGCATGACGCATACACACCGAATAACTATAATAAGAGAATGTTGGTTTGTCGGCTTGATGTGGATAGTAACACCGCCTGCAATGCCGCTAGCGGCTAAAAAAGCCAACTGCTGCTGGTTATAAATAGCGCTCCCTACAAACGGATAAACAACAAATTTTTCATGCATAGAACCCACGAACGCAAGTATGCAGATCGTAGTGTAATCCTCGTTTTTGTGTCGTTTCAGTTGTTGGCCCATTGAATAAAAAATCAAACCAACGGCTTTTCAAGGTTTGTGCTCTTTGTGCCTCAACCCGTCATAGTTTTGCCACGGCACGCACTAAATACAGCGGTTTAAATTTACATCGCAACCGTAATCGCTTGGTTCGCAGCTACTGTTTACCAAATAAGAACCAGCAAACGAACCGAGACAATGAAATTCCGCCCATCTAGAATAGAGGTCACCACGCTGATTCCACTAAAACTCAATCGGGCGCAGTCTCATTACCATGAATCCCAACCGACAGAACCAGACAGACTAAATAGACCGTTTCTTTGTCGGGCTCAAGCCTTAAAATAACCTGTATTTTCAACAAAACCTGTTCCTGATGGAAATACAAACTGGAAACGGCGGTAAGCCCATCTTGGTTTGCCAGTGTTACGGCCAAAAAATCATTGTTCAAATGGTCATTTTCTTCCACCAAATAACAGTTCCTTAATAAGCAACTTATCATAACCGTCTTTGCGGGACTTCGATGGTTTGCATTCTTTGACTAGAGTGCAAAACAAAAAAATAGGTCGCTTTCTTATAGAGCAAGAACCCCTTTTCTTTCAAGAGAACATGCCGATACCCTTTCGTTTCTACCAGATTCCACTTTTAAAACTGAGTATTTATGCCCCGAAAAATGACGAAAGTCCATTATCTTAGTCCGATAAACACAATACAATTATTGGCCGATGTGCCACGACGCCTTGATGAACTTTGCAGAGAATCACCACCCGCGTCACTTACATTTTGGTGTTTTGTAACAAAAGGCAATTTATTGATTTCAAAAAGGACCGATGACAAGGCTTTTTTGTCCCGGCTACTACGGCATAACCACTGGTTGGTTGTGGTTGACAAGAGGCGAATCCCTATATTCGACTCTGCAACAGAGAGCTACAATGAAGGAAATTAGGCTTTGGATGCACCTTTAGAAAGCCAAGCGTATTCCTTACGAAGGGCGAAGGGTTTTAAAATTTGGGGAAAATCTACACCTGCTATTATGACCCTGCCATCCAAGGCGAACTGACATTACAACCAAAGGAAGTGGCTTTCGATCATGAAATGAAGCATCGAGAGTATTCTAAGAAACGCACATAAACCTTGCATTTTACAACCCGACCTCATTTGGACGCATTACGTCCATTATACCAAACAAGTTTACTCAACCCCAGCCTAATGATCGCTTTAGTCTTTGGCTTTTGCCTTTTCCAATAGCGTCACACGCCATAAGCCAAGAGCGGCTGGCCAAAGTTGATGCTACATCCAAGACAGTTTTATTAAAAATTGCCTTGGAGCGTGCATAACAAGGAAACCAAAGCACACCAAACTAATACGTTTGGACCAAAAACCCAATCAAACTTTTTTTTGAAAGCGACAGTGGCGAAGCCAGCTTGCAAAAAGAATTATTAAGCGTACACGCTCAACACATTGCTTATATACCGGCCTTTCCCATCGATTTCACCGACGATTTCAACAAAAGCCAATATTTTTGTTATTTTCACTGAACCTAATGACAATATGAAAATAAGGTTTAAGCATACTAGGCGATTCCAAGAAAAAATTCGTTTGCGGCGCTCAATGAAGCCATTTGCTTAGGCAATTTCAGCCCGTAAATAGTCGTTTATGAAATAACCAAAGGTACGATTATCATATCAAGTTGATTATGGCGCAGAAAAGCACGCCTTTTTTTTGGATTTATTGTGGAAAGAAATCACCCAGCTTATTGGGTCTACCTAAGCGATTCTAACGGCACGTTTTTTCCTCTGTTTTAATGATATAAGCATCGATACCCTACATTAGCCCTCTAGATTATTTACTGCTTAAAGCCCTGTAACTCCTCTCACTCAAACAGGTATGGATGTAAAACAAACCAAAGCGCTTTGCCGAAACGTATTAAAAAAGAACTGGCACCTGCGAACACAGACATAGGAAAATGCCGTAGAGGCGGGTACAAATACAGCCAAAGCGTTTACCTAAAGGTGACTGATTTTCAGTACAAAATAGCCTTTAACAACCCTGCCATAAGATTCAATTTATTGGCCTTTTCGTCCTGCCTTCTCATAAATTGGGTGCTTATTCCTCTGATTTTCCCTCACAAGTAGGTAAAATGCGCCAACTGAAAAATTTTACACTGGAGAGTCCTGATTGTTTTCCTGAGCTAGAAAAAAAAATGATCGCTTTTTGCGCGCATTACTCCAAAACAACCTTCGAATACCACCGCTGTATGGATGATGAGGCAAGGCAGGACGTTACTTGCCAGAAAGTATCGTGCTAGCCGAGCCCACAGCAGGTGACTTTTCTAAGTCTTTGTAAATAACGATTCGTTTCTTGTGAAGTTACTTTTACAGCCATTGAAAACGCTATGAGCTTAGAAATGCCGCCATTTTTGGTTTCAGACATACTGACTTATTCGACGCAAATGGAATTAGGTCTGTATTTTGAAACAGGCGAAGGCCCCTAAAATTCAAACACACTATGTCCGAAATAAAGCAGACGGTTGACCGCCTTGCCCGTCACAACAGCAAGCGATTTTAAGATTACGTAATGAAAGCCGTTACCACGATTTCGCACGCCTTAAACGGTGATGTAAACCACTGATTCGGTTTTTCAGAGCCAGTCCTTGGACGCTCGCGACCTATATGATGAAGGCGGATCCAGCAAAGACTTCCCGCCAAGCATAAAGCAATGAATGTACAAATCCCTTGAGACCTTGCATGCGCTGCAGACAAGCCTGGCAAAGTCAGTCAAACGGCTACCAAAATGGCGCAAATATTAGCAGGGCACAAGCGCTTGCAAATTTTTGACACTTGGGTGGAATCTTAAGCGGTCCAATGTACCAGCAGTTCTTCTTACTTTAACATGAAGCAAATTATGGACGGCCTTATTCGCGTTCATGAAGGGAAAAAAAAATCCCGTGATTATGTTTAACTAAGACGGTGGACAATGGTTTAGAAAACCCATGGCGGCAACAGGGCTGATGCATTGGCTAAGACTGGACAACAAGACATTGCAGAAGCGAGAGCGCGTGTTGCCATGATGTTCGCTCTACAAGGCACATCGACCCTTGTGTGCTGTATGCACGCAAAAGGATGTGATAGAGCGAGAAAGTCGAAAATGTATATCAGGTTTCGGTACTAGGGCAGTGGTCATGTATTTAAACTCTTGGTCATGGGCATTCACCAATTCGTTAATCTGACCAACCCAAATATTTAATCGATGCTGTTTCACATCTCGGACGCAAGTACCACGAGGCCTAAGTTTTTGATGAATTTAGACGCTCTAAATGGGCCCTTTAAATTAGACATCACTTCTGACGTAAGCGATCACACCTTAATAGGATCAAATCTACAGATTCTATTAAGGTTCCTGTCATGCTATCAAAGACTCAAACTGCTTTAAGACACAAGACCCCTGCATTATTGGCTGTTGGCTTTCCATTCCCCCGCCCTGAAATGCTATTAATCCAAGCAATCAAACACCTCGTTAACGTAGCAGCAAACATGATCAATACCACGTCGAATCTTAGCCAAGGAACTCGCTCCCAATAATTTTTGTCGCATTTTTTAAATGGAATAAGCACTAAACCTCAAACCGCAAAATTGATACTTCGCGCCACCACTTTATAACAAAATTATATTTTGGGGGACATAGAAATACGAATAAGATCCACACCCGTTTTTGCTTCGGACAACAAGCCGGCAATATCAACAAAAAGACTCGGACTTTAATGATAAAGACTCACTAAAATATTATTGTTTCCATTTCAAACACTGCCTACTTCCATCCAAAACTAGGGCTTATATCTTTATTAAAATGTTTAGATCAATAACGGTCGATTCTAGTAGCGACTTTTAACAATAGAGTGGTATTTTTTAGAAGACATAAATGCTTTATTAGTATGGAGAGAAGAGATGAAATTAATTACGGCCATTGTTAAGCCCTTTTTAAACTTGATGAGGTGCGCGAAAGCACTATCTGAAAATGGGGATTAATGGCATTAACCCGTCGCAGAAGTGAAGGGTTTGGCGCAACGAGGCCATACCGACTTTACCGTGGCGCTGAATATGTGGTTCGATTTTTTGGCCGAAAGTAAAACTAGAAACTTGGCAGTAGAAGCAAGACCAAGTAGAGCGTGCTTATTGAAGCCATTCAACACCAGCGGCAATACCCGGGAAAAATTGGGGACGGTAAAATTTCGTTCCGCTCTAAGAACAAATTAATTCGAATTCGTCCGGTGAAACGGGGCGCCAGGCGAATCTAATCAGATAGATACGTAAAATCAAAAGTCGAATAAATACGACAATAAAAGAGGCGAGGCCTCTTTTTCCTTATGAAAAATCTAAAACATCACCTTTGTCCTGGAAACTTAATTGATAAGGTACCAAATAACGTTTTTGACGTAATTCAAATTTGCGGAAATAGCAATATCACAATACTAATCACCAAAGTAAATCCCCCTGCTGCCAAGAAAATCTCCCATCGGCGTATAAGTTCTCGCGCCCTGAGGTTCTATGCCATACCCGTTTAAATTCCAAAATAGTGATCGTACTTGGCCAATGCGCTGCCTTTAAGCACAAGAATAATGCTGCATTACCATACGCTGGTAGGACAATACCGAAATGCACGAGGCATGTAAGATACGACGATAACATTTGATTTTTGACATGCCAACGACTTTTACATGCTCAACTTCCCCTTTGAGGAAATGGCCTGAATGGCGCCACGAAAATTCAGGCCGTAAAAGCCGAGGTATTTAGAGTAAACGCTATAATGGCACACCAAAAACGGGCTCTTTTAAGTATTGGCCACAATATACTCTCTCGCACCGCATCGAATTGCGACGCCACCGTATACACGCAGAATATCTGCACAGCAGAGGTGCCACGAAAGAAACAGATATACGCAACGAATCGCTCAAATCCAAGCAACTGGCGAAAAAATTCCTTCGCCAGTGAATAGGTAATGCAAACACCCCACCCAAATATGAATTGGATATAAGCACCAACGAAGACTGACCCAAGCGCTTCTAATAAGCGAGGGAAGTATTCAAAAGCAACAACTGAAAAATCCATTCATTATCGCTCGTTAACCACGGCTTGCGCGTTTTTTCCATATAGGGAAACGAACACCCATAGGAGATTAAATAGTTTTTAAGCAAATACATAAATTGCGCCACCAAATAAAAAAAAATGCCTGCTTGGTACTGCTCACGGCGATATTGGCTTTACGCATGATATCCTCTAACGCCAACACAAACACCAACGCGGTAAATCTTTCAGTAAACCAGAAATAAATCCCAAGCCCAGGCAAAAGCAATCGCCATACTGCGGCAAAATAATACGGTAGACTTTCGAATGGTTCCCTCCCTAAAGCGGTTGCCGCTTCATGCTGCCCCTTTAGGAATAGACTGTAAGGCACCTCGAAAATACCTCTGTTGCATAAGCAACCAAAGTCAAACCCGAGCGCCGAACGCCAGCGGCAAATGCCGCCAACCTCAAATATATTCGTCGTACCCAAATAAACAGCTATTGCCATCAATACAACTGGGTTGCACCAAAGTAAAATGATAAGAACTGTTTAGTAAGCTGCAGGAATACCACGAAATAATGGTGGTATAGGGCAGAGCAATCCATCGAAATGGCTTTGATTTAGAAGACAATTTGGCAGACGCGCCTCATAATCCCAGAATTAAGCCGACAAAAACAGGTGAAAGACAGCGGCTAGCTCTAAGGTACTTAACAGCACATTGCAGCAGCTGATCACCGAATCCATGAAAAGATCAATCATAGTTTTTTTCTCAGAGAAGCTTAAGTAGGTTTCTCGATGACAAAGCATCGAAGAAACTCTAAGAAATATCTACGCTTAGTAGATAGAGAAACGGTGAAGTAATTTAGCATTGATTTTCTGGTAAGTACCGTCCTTGTCTAGAATCGCCAATCAAAGTGGGCTTTGTTCAATTGCTGCTTTCAACTTTTTTATCGCCCTTTTACGGATGCCAAATAGGCAATGTTGTCAGTTTTCATGAAACGCTTCACCTTTGAATTCAAACTTGGCGCCATCTTTTGAATGTTTTCAACAGTTATACGTTGGCAATTCCATCGAAAGAACGATGTCTAAGCGACCAGATTCAAGATCTAGACTAAACATTGTCTTGATTATCATAAAAATTTCAGATCGCGCTTTACCGGTGAAATTATTCTTCTAAGAATTGAGCGCCCAAGTTTGCCTCGTTGCGCACCAATTGTTTTACCTTCAAGGTTTGGGCTAGATCATTTTTCACCAACACGTCGCATGAAACGTAAGCGCCTGAAATAGTATTTTATTAGTAAAAATCTACTACTTTAAGACGTTCTTCAGTGATCGACATAAGACGCAATATCGGCATCAAATTTACCTACATTTAAACCTGGGATCAAACTCCCAACTTGCGTACCAATCTTCACAATCCGCTGAACCATTTTGGGCACAAAGAGCACGAAGCCAAAATATCAACATCAAATCCCTTGCGCCTGTCCTGATGAGTCAATAAAGTTAAAAATGGCGGCCAGCACCTTCAGTTACAAAACGAAACTTTTTCTGCCGCTGTAGTGATACGATGGACAAATGCCGCTGTTAGGCAACAACGCTGAGCTAAAACCATTTTTTTACAATTTCATTAAAAATAATCCCCTTAGTATATTTATGTATTTAGTCCATTATTACTTTTGTATTTTTAATTGATATAAGAAACACCTATTTTTCACTCAAAACACCACTGGACAAAAACGCTTTGCAACGCTCAGATTTTGGCGCAACCAAACACCTGACTCAGGCGTTTCCTTTTTCTTACCACTATACCCTGATGTAGAAACACTACTCACTAAGACACTTCTCGAGCAAAGTTCCTTTCAATGAAGTAACGATCAGCATTGTACGCCTTCTTCCGCTAGGTTACGCATAACACCCAACACTTTCACGCGACCACTCAGGGTCTAAAGCAGACGTTTGGCTCATCAAACAAATCACGCTGAGGGTTCCATAGCCAGTGTTCTAGCAATGGCCACTCGCTGTTGTTGTCCACCAGACAGCTGAATTCGATACATATCCTTTTTTCAGCGATGCCCAACTTTAACGCAATAGGTTGTTCTGCGTAATTCAGCAACTTCAAATGCTTAGGTCGTTTTAAACACATGAAGTGGTCCCTTCCATCACAATTCTGTAGAATCGTCATGTGAGGCCATAGGTTAAAACTTTTGAACACAAAACCCAATCTGCTGACGCATTTGAAGTAAGTTGTTTCATGTTGTTAGCCCTAAATCTGACCTCAGCCTTGGATCAAATCGAGCTTATTGGGCCATTAAAGACAATTTACCTCGAGTTTGGGGTTTTTCCAAGCAAATTAAACACAGCGTAAAACGTACTTTTACCTGAGCCACTGGAGCCAAGAATTGGAATATGACATCGCCATCATAGGCTTTTAGAGAAATACCTTTAAACACCTCAATATCACCAAAGTTTTTGTGGATATCAATAAGCTCTAACGCCGGGACTTTCCGACAATGTTCTCAACCTGCTTTATATTATATAACTTATTATTTTTTAACGTAATAACAGCACAACACTTAATTTATAAAAAGCAATCTGCTTACGCTTTATCAAGTAGAATACAAGAATCACGGCCAAAGAATAATGCAGCCCCCATATTTTTTTAAGTTACCTTTTTTTTCCCAAAGCCGCCTCTTTTCTTGTCCATCTGACGGGGTTGGGGCTTTTATATGACTTTTTATTACGCCTTCTCTCGGCGGATACGCCAAAAAAACCTTTGTAGGTTGTACTAAATGGGTGCCCGAACCAAAAACCCGCAACGCCAAAACCAAGCCTCAGTAATTGTTTTAATCTGTCCTGAACAATCAATTGCTTAGCAATGCCTGCAAGCATATTCTAAATAGTAGCGAGAATGGCACTAATGGTCTAAAATTGCCCTTAAAAAAGCCGCTCCTAAAGTGACGTCTAGACACCCCAACATGGTAAGCAATGTCCGTCAGACGACAGTGGCTCTGAATGTTCGCATCCATTATAATTGAATCCGGCTTCATCCATCCTCCATGAGTTCCTAGCCCGTTCGACAGAGTCGGAGAACTCATTTCGTACTACCTCTTCAGAGCCGTGAGTACTCATCTACGCATCCGATCTGGCGCCCACATCTTCTCGCGGACATCCACGTCCTTCGAGGTGGTCAGTCGGGAACTTCCACGGTAATTCTCTCTACCTACGTCTTTCTCATAGTCGCTGCCTATCTCTTTCGTCCTCATGTCGGATACCTCTCTCCATG
>Ga0163217_1109957_pt1 | contig 10762 bp, 6 predicted proteins | sample SynspAceP_FD_185933 | JGI IMG/M metagenome (GOLD analysis project Ga0163217, IMG submission 185933) | Saline lake microbial communities from Ace Lake in Antarctica - Synechococcus sp. Ace-P (PacBio error correction) | ecosystem: Environmental > Aquatic > Non-marine Saline and Alkaline > Saline ...
GCGGATCTCGCCGGAGCCCTGGGAACCCACGTCGATGGATCGCCTGTTTTGGGGTCGAATCCGCCAGAATTTCAATCGCTTTGCGCACGTTGGCGTTGTCGAACGGAAGGCATCTGTGGTTTGTAGCGCCAAGAATAGCCCCCACGTTCAGGCCTCTTGCTCCATCCACAAACGACATCTTCGGCGTCTTTCAATCGCCTGCAACGTCGGGCAGGGTTTTGGATGGCCACAACGTGGCATCGCCCGCCTGAAACCTTCTGTAGCGCACGGACGCCGTCTTGGTGTGATCGCAAAAGATCAACGCTTCGACGGCGTGCCTGGGTCACCCCAGTAATGCGTCTATTGCGCACATAACGGAATCCACGGCGTCCTTTCTGGTAGGCTTGGACGGTGGAACGAACCGGTGCCGATGGGCGCTTTGGGTTCATCCATTTTCCGGCGTGCCCGGCTTCCAGCATCGCGTCAAGCATATTCCTGGACACGAATCCGGACGCGAAATCCATTGCCTGTTGGCGATAATTGGCGCTTCGGCGCGGGTCAGGTTGAAAACTGAACAGTGTAATCGTCAACTTTTTTCAATGCTTTTCGACCGATCAGGCATCGACATCGCAAACGCGTAGTATTCCACGTGCCGCCCGATACTTTGTTGTAAGGGGTTTTTTCGGCAATTGCCCTGGACGGTCAAAGCTAAAGATCACGTCATCGCGTTGAAATCACGTGTGGGGCGTGAATTGCGGCGTTGCTGTGAAACTTGACGCCTTTGCGCAGCTGTGAAACGTGACTGGTTTTGCCGTCTTCGGAAACGTCCCAGCTTACGGCCAGCGCGGGAATGGTTTTTTTCGGTGTGCGACCTTGAATTCCGCCAAGCGGTTTTGTAAACCGGTGGCTGAACGGTCAAAGGTCGTGCCCGATTGTGTAAGGGCGCGGGTTCAAAGCCTCGGGCGACCCTTCCGAGAATAACCAGCGACCTGCGCCTGCGCCGCAACGCCCCCCCCCAAGCGGTGCTCAAGCAGCAGGCCAGTGGCCATGATTTTTTCTTAAAAGACATTCGATTTACTCTCCTGGTTGTAAAGTGGTATGTCCCCACGGCCTCTTTGGGCGATGAGGGCGATAGGTTAAAGCCTGAGGGGTAACATTTCCGCGCGAGCTTCTGCTGGCGGGCCTCCTTCTGTCCGATTTCCCCGGACTTATCGTATTTCATCCGACCGACCCATAATAATGCGGGCCTGCCGATCTGTCTGTTGGACCAAGCAATGGGGGCGTGGTAACCCCAGATAAATTGCAGAACTGTCGCCCGCGGTCATCAAGATACTCCCGTTCGCCAACCATACTTGCGAAGATCTCTCCCTCGAGGAATATAGATGATCTTCCTTCGCCTAACATGGGTCACTGTTTCGGGATTCGTAGCCGGGCGGGACATTCACACATAGGATGTCAATCTCGTGGCGCGCGTTCGGCACCGATCTGTTCATATTCAATCGACGATCCTGCCCACCGCAAAACGGGGGCGTCCGGCACCAGCGGTCAGACGTCGACCGTACGCGGGGTGCGCAACAAAAGAATCTGTATTTACCTCAAGCCGCGGCGGCGATCTGTGCTGAGCGTGCCAAAGGGTCGGCGTCGCATTGGCACGTTTCACTGGCTCAAGATAGCAAGACCGACACACCGGAACGCGGCGGACAGCTGCTGCAATGTTCGCCATACGATGAACGCTTGCATCGCATGGCGGTCGCCCAATCCATCCGGTGGCGAAAGCGTTGCACGCCCTGTAAAATCGCTGTTGTTGACAAATAATCCCCCGAAAGCACGCTTTGGCGTATTCTTGGCGCACAGACTGTCGCGCAACTTTGTTTAGCGTCAACAATAAAAAATTATTGTCAGAGTGAAAACACTGCCCAGTTGCCGCGACGGCACCTTGCGGTGGAACCGACACGGATCGCCCACACGGGCACAGGACCTGTTTTCCCATTTATAAACGTACACACTCCCCTCAGTCCGATGAGTGGCACATTTTTTTTAGGCTAAAACGCTAGAAAAAGCGACGCGGGACCGCGCCATCGGCCCGTCTGCCCCGTTTTGGCAACAATCAGCCCCGCGGACACACGCTAAACAGATGAATATGCCCCACCTCTGCTGTTGTTTTTACCGCACTGATGGCACGTTGCTGTCGCATACCTCCTATCGCTGGGACCGCGGGCACACAGAGCGCTGGATACACTGCGGCACGATATCGGCGCGGGCGCTGGTGACGGCCAGCTCCAAATCCGCCCCAGAAGATCATAGAGATTCGCCGCCCAGTTGGGCTGGAACCAATTGGCTCGCCCGCGATCAAAATTGAAAACGGCGCAAGGCATTCTGCCCCCGAGAGCACCGACACACAACAACGGATACCTATTCCGGCTGCGCCGCGTGCTGGATAGTTTGCCCGCCGACTCTGCGCGACCCGTTTTGCGGGTTCGGCCGAATTGACCGTGGCGCAGATTGCGCAACAATCAACGGGCCCTGTCGCACAGCGGCCGCCTCTAACGCAGCAGAGCGCGCGTTTTTTCCGAACCCCGGCAATCTGGTCCGGCAGCGCCACTGGCGCAGCACATTTATCGACGCCTTGCACAACCACGGCAATCCATGCCCGCGAAGCGGCGGGTTCTCACACTGTCAATACGGGCGCACACAAGGCCGATCAAGAATGGCCGCGCTGACCCGGATGGTTTGGGGGCCCGTCATACACTTGCCCTAGGGGACGCCCCCAACGACATCGAGATGCCTGCAGCGGCAGATTTTGGCGTCCATCGTTGCCAACCCGCACCGTAACCCCCCTGCCCCGAACCCGGCGAAGGCACGGGCCGGATCACCCGCACCACCCTTGGCCGGCCCGCAGGGTGGCACCAACGGGCCGTGCTTGAATCTGATCGCGCGCCTTAACTGAACAAAAGGATAGACAAAGCATGGCTGATTTTCATCAGAACGGAAACTGCGACACCTGCCACAATCCTGCGCAACCCGCTTCGCAGGCCGAAAATGACTACGAGCTTTGAAAGCCTTCGCCGCCCGCAAAATGATCGCTGATCCTGCGTGCCTCTATTCCGGCTGGAAAACCGAAGCGATGCCCCCCGCAATTCTGGATGAGGCTGTCCAAGGTCACCTATCTGCCACCGCCTCATCATCGGTTCTGGACGCGCGACGAGGCACAGTTTCCGCCACCCAAAGAGTTTTTTTAAAGGCTTGAACCAGAACCTATATTGTGATCTGGACGAAAGCCGCGGCATGCAAGCGCTTGAAGGCTCAGCTCAAGAAATGGGGCTCGCCCCCGCCGAGAAGGGCAAAGGCAAAAACGTTCTGGTCCTCTCTTGGGTATCTGATCGCCTGCCAGGACGCGCGTGATGGCGATTCCACGATTGCGACATTGTCACACCTATAACCAACGACCTGCTGGCACGCCCTGATCTTATCCGGTCGCCAATGCAAATTTCCCCTATCAGGTGGCCAAAGGGCTATTACGCGCGGGTGGGCAGCGACAAGCGTGAAGGGCCGGGTCAACGTCCGCCTGCTTGTCAGCCCGCTGCTCATTCGCGTTAAAAAAGGTCGTGGGGGATCGTGACTATATCGATTTACCTGCGCGCCTTCCGCTATCCGCTGTCGGGCGAATTTGCCAATGCGTACCAATATCCTTTCCCGACCTGCGCATGACCCGTCAGACTGGGGGCTAGAGATTGGCGTCTGTCAGAGCATGGCGGCAACCTTGCCCCGAAATCAGTCTTGTCAGGCTCGAAATCGCGGACGACTATGACCACAAGGCACCAGGACCTGAGCGAAGCGGATGCCGACGCGGGCCCCTAAACCCGCATGTCCCCGACATCTGCAAAGGCGATCTTTCGCAAAGCTGGCAGCGGATGGACGGTTGTTCACAACCCAAACGTGTTGCCCACCCGTAAAAGCGACCTACTATGCGCTGCGCGCTCGACCTGCTGGATGCCTATTACAATGATGCGCAAGATGAACGGCCTCAAGCATCGAACCGCCAGCCAGAAGAGCGCGCGATTGAACTGTTCACCGAAACATCAATGCGGGGGGCATTTTCTTTTGGACAACCCGCACGAGACGCCCTTTATTCCCACGTGGAACCGCGTCCATTCAGCGGGCGCCGGATTTTCTGTCGAAACTACGCGAAGCCGCGGCGGCGGATGATGCCGAATACACCTAATCAACGGCAGTGTCTTCGCCCAGTCAAAAGCGATTGGATAGATCCACATGCATTGATAAGGGCTCCCAGCGTGAATGATTCCGCGCCGGCGTAATTCATTTCACCGCTGATCAGGTCCAGCCAAGGCTTGGTCCTCGATCAGGTTCAGTGCCGCAGCAAAGAGATCGCAAACAGACGCATCACTGACGTTATGCAAACGCAAAAGATCGACTGCTTGCGATCCAGAAACATTGCCGCCAACAACGGCCAAACCACGCGTCGTCTTGCAGATTCACGGTAAAACTGTGTGGCATTGGGGTGAAACGCCTTTTGGCTTTCTGCCGCAAATCTTCAAGCCGCGCCCGACAAATCGCCCAAAACCCGCGACTGCGCCTGGCCCCATCGGCCAGCCGGTCGCGCAACGTCGATAGTCCCAACCGATGGCGGTTAATCGCGCGGCTCATCCCGCGGTGTTTCGAACCTGCGCATGATCATTGGGCGTCGCAAGCATCGCGTGAATGATAAAAGCAGGTATCCCTCCATGCGACAGACGATGGTCTGCGAAAGATTAAAGCGCGTGTGGTGGATGGTCGTCTCGAACCTTAATAGGTCCGAGATAGCGCATCGGTAAAAAGGTCGTGTTTTCAGCTCGTACGGGCTTTGCCGCCGTCGGGCAGGCTGCGCCAATCGACACCAGCCGCCGACGCTGCAGCACCGGTATCAATAACCTGTTGCTTTTTCATCTTCGGCAACCAACCCTTCGGCTCAGGGCGCATCCCGATACCCGTCGTGCTGGCGGTAAAATTCAGGATACGCGAGCCCCATCGGCGCGGGCGGCATGGTGCGCTGCATCCCGCGCCGTCAGATGCGCCCCGTTTCCCGACATCAATCTGCGTGCAAAATCAGCGGCGAGCAGCGGAAAGTTATAGATCGCATGCGCCTGCGTCCCCGCGCCGAAAATAGCTAATGTTTTCGGGCCTTTGGGTACATTGGTTTTCCGTCAGCAAAAATGATCTTTTCGGGCGCATAATCCACACAAGCAACCGCATCAACCTGATGATCGCATGGGTCTGCGCAGTGGATCGACGGTGTCCCGATCTCTTCCATAAGAAACGCCAACCGCATCCAGCCGAAATGATCTGCAACGCCCATTGTCACAATGCAGCGAATGATCCGCAGAAACTCCAAGCGAGCAACCTCGGGGTGCGGGAAATGAGGTCGAATCTGATCGTGGCTAAAGGTGGCCCACACGTGACGCGGCCCGTTTTGGTTGTTTCACCTCTTGTTTATGCAAGCGGGCCGTCGTGCGCGGGCGCACCACATCGCGCAAGATCATGCTTGCGGCGAGGCCTTCAGATAAAAAGAACGTGTCAAAAGGGGGGCTGACCCTGACGGAAAGCGTTTGAACCAATTGCCCTGACCTTGAGACGTGGTTCAGCACCCAGATCCGCATCAGCGTGAAATCGGCGGGCGAATGCGGATTAATGTCAGGCCAGTCGCCCTAGTTTGCGGGTTCACCGCGCGAAAATCGGGACACCGCAAAGCAACGTCGTCATAGGTATAGGGAAAGAACGGCAGATATGCACGCTATTCAGAGTTCCGGCGTAGATAGCGATGCAGGAAATATTCAGTAGATCCAGCGGCTTATGCGCACCATCTACAAATCGAAATTGCCGTATGTAATCAACAGCGCATCCTGTTCCGACCACAGCGTAATTGCCCCGCCACAACGGCCCCTCTTGCGTCGGGTTTGTGCTCTCCGGCCAAAGGCGTCCATACCAATGCTGGCTAAATTCGGCATCCAGTTCCAGGGTAGATTTTCGCCCAGCAATGCACTAAGCCGAATAGCCGAGAGAACGCGCGCTGTCCGTCATGAAATCTAATTGCCTTGTATAAGTGCCATTCCAAAACCCTAGCGCAGACCAACCGCGCCGGCGACGAGCCAGCATGGCCGCGCCCCCCGCCTCAGGTTCCATAAACCCAGAAGGTCAGGAAAACCCGTCCGGAATTAACAAGGCCGCAACGCCCAATCGACGGGCATTTTTACGGACCCCGAGGACGGGATGCAAGCCCTGAACCGGGCCAGAATATTTCCAGAAGGCTAGGCAAACAGTCTGGTCCCGACAGCCTTGCCCACTTGCCAATACAGCGCCTCGGGGGTGCGAAGAATGATCGACGGCGGCTTTCACCCACGACTCAAAAGCGGTTCGCCGCAAAGATTGAAATGCCCCCCTCGCCCCAGGCGCGACATTTGTATTTTCAGTTTGGGCTTTCCGACTAAAATCGGCCCTGCCCGGGTGAAGACACCTTCTGGCCAGCGAGGGTAGTTTGGCCGCTTTTAGCCTTCTGGTTCCCCCGCAATCTTCCATTCTAGGGATGCCTCCTATTTGCTGGGCCTGCGTCACCCATTCTAGCTGGTATATATCTCGCGATGCTATTTGGCCGCGATAGCATTCGCCGAATCTCTTTCCTCAACCCTCTTCCACTAGGGTTTCGTCGCATTGTTGCTTTTGCCGCTTAGACGTGGCAGCGTAATGTGCGCACGGCCAGCGGCTTGGAGCGGTAGAGGCGCCGCATCGCGTCCGACAAGACATCCTCCGCGAACGGCAATCCCTGCCCCTTGCCAACCCGAATGCTAACAATACTGGCAGAAATCCTGCAGGCCGCGCCGTCAAAATCAACTTGGCGCGCTCCCAGCTGCGCTATGAATCCGATTGCCAACTTCGGTGAGAATGGGCACCGTCTGTGATACCCGGGAGAAGTACCGTAAATTCGTCACCGGCGACGCGGGCAATGGTATCGATCTCTCGTGTGGTGTCGGATCATCACCCGCGGCGGCCCTGTAGCCCTGATCGCCCGCCGCATGACCCATGCTGTCATTCACCGCCTTGAAGTAATCAAGATCGATCTGCATCACCTGGCGAACCCCTTTTTTCCCGCCATCCCGAACGTGCAGCACAATGGTCCAATGCAACGGCGGTTTTTTTGAGACCCGTCAGCGTGTCAGTAAAGGCTCGCTCTTCCGCCGCGATCTTGGCGACCTCTAGCTTCTGGTTCAACGCACGCGAAGGCCGCCATCGCCGCCGATTTCGCCTCGAATGAGATAGAAGCATTTCAACGGCTAGATCCGTGGCCGCAAAATCTGCATTGCTCAGCCGATAAGCACGGTACCCGTTCAGAAATTGAGATACCAAAGGACAGAGTTGATCAACGCAGTCAATCTTCCGCGACGTTTGCCAATCCCCGCCCCCCGCTTGCGATCAGGCAGCGTACAATACTCCCTTGCAATACCCAGCTCCGGGGCTGTCACGTAGCGCTATGATGCGCTTGCGCCCTGCCAAGGGGCGGATTTGCGCAATGCTGCAAGCATATTCGGGCGCCGTATACGAATTGACCCTCAAAGAAGTTGCTGCCAACCCATGGTTACCGCGATGGCAAGCAGCTTTCTGAACCCGTGGGCCCCACATGGCGGAATACGTCCACAGGGCCGCACGATAAAGATGCATTCGGGCAAAGCCATATCCAGCGGCCGCCTCAAGGCAGCAGCCGTGGTCAATACGCTTGCGCCCAACTCAAAGCTACGTCCCTGCGCATAGTTGCGAGTCGATGATGGTGACGCTGATTATCTCCTCCCCCGTGGTGAAACCCTTTGCCGTCCAAAGGGCCATGTGCCATAATCATCCGCGATCAACCCGCTATGGCCACATCACGTACCAAAGCCCGAATACGCGGCCCGCGAACACGTCAGCGAGAACGCCAGTCGTCCAGCTGCGTGGACCTCCATTGGCGGGCAAGACTGAAGTTCCTCTATCGCGAGGGTAGCACGTTCAGGAAAGATCATTGAGAAGTGAGAAACTCTTCGAAATCGAACGCCGCCGAACCGCAGCAAGACGGCGCACCCCGTCGCGTGCGGGGTTAGACCACCACCAAGCGCCTAAAATCCTCAGCGGTCCGGGTATCGGCGGTCCACCACCGCAGACAGGCGCTTACGAACCCGTGGGTCGTGATGGCGTCATCATAGGTCAGCCATCGGTTCAAAAGTCGCTCGACCCCATTTGCGCCAATAGATTCGGCGCGCAGGGCGACTTGCGTCCCATACCGCCCCCCCCAAAACTGTCCAGCACGAACGTTTGATCGTATGGTTGATCAGCCCGTGCATCGCACCGCCTTCTGCCGCATTCAGGGGGGAAAGATGACGTAAAAGACCGTTAATAAACGCGAAACGGAAAACAGCCCCCGAGGGTTCGAAAAGCCGGATCAAATTTTATATCAATTCGAGGCAAACGTCCGACAGCGCGCCTATTGTGACCGACTGTCAAGCCACGCAGGCAGGTGCAATGTCAGGCAAGCACCACATCACGCTGCGGCCTCAAGATCCTGCCGGTGCCATTCCAGTCAGCCACCGCAACACACGCCATACCCGCTGCAACGACCCGCTACCAATATCAGCAGACTGTCACCGATCATCGCCACTTCCGGGGGGAATTTTGGGGGGGGGGGCCCCCCCCAAAAATTTTTCCCAAAACAAAGCCCCCCCCCCCCCCCCTTTGGGGCAAAAGCCAGCAATTGCCCTGATGTGGGTTTGCCCGTAGCCGCTGTCGAAACCCGCGATTATAAATCAAAAGTGTCCCAAGTCACCCCCGGCCTCGCCCAGATGCGCCCGCGCGGGGCCTTCGGCGTCATTTCGTCGCAAACAACCAAGCGCCAACCCGCGCGCCTTGAACTCTTTTTCGAGCAATGCAAATGAAGAGGCACGGCCCTCTGCCTGCGGGGCGTTTTCGGCCTCAGTAAATTCAACAGCTGCAAACAAATCCGCTTTTGTCATATCGCTGACCTGAGGGCAAGGCGCCTCCACGAATCTCCCCCGGGGTGCCCGCATGGCAATACTGTCCGCGAGAACGTTTGCGTCCCGCACGTCAAACCCGATTTTTGTCCCAAAACAGGGCGAACCGATCCGCATCCCCTTGCAAGCCGCGTGAGGAAGGAATTTGGCCCATGCTCCCTCCCATGTTGCGGCGAATCGAATAGGGTTTCCCGTCTTATCGAACAGCAGGGCTTTGATCATTCCTCAAGGTTCCAATCATCTGCGCGCCGCCCGGGCAAAGACTGCCCGCGCCTGCCATGATACGGTCGTAGGGCACATTAATCGTGTCGCCATAGCCCCGTCACGCCATGCGTCATCCATCATGATGGAAATCAAGCCAGCGGGCCAAGAAAACAACCGGGTCACCAGCTTGCCCGTGCGCAGATCTTCGGCCGACGCGCCGGGTGGCCCCCATGAATGTCGGCATGAGGTCCTCGTTGGCGGCAGCCAACCAGCGGCCTGCAAAGGCGACTGTTTTCGGCGGCATCTTGCTTCATCATATTAAAATTCCCTCGCGCTTTCATAAATCGGAAACACTTTGTTAACCATTCACGGGGCAACAAGGAGCATTCAAGCCAATTACACGCGAGCGGAGAAAATGAAAGAACAAAGTGCCGGGTAAAGTTCCTTATCGTCGATACTGTTGCCAGCCAACCGCAATCGCATTAGAAACCAAACTCACGACTGCCTCTTACGAGGTAACGCGAGGCGACAAACAGTAATCGCAGGCCGTTGAAAATAGCGCAGCAATATGACACCAGTGTCATATCGCTGCAACCCGCCACAGGCGGGGCCAAAGATGCAGCACAGCTTGTGCCGGTGCGCTTGCGTCGTCCCCCTTACATCATGCATGCCGGTTTTTGCGCTTGCTGAAGGGGTGATCCGGCGACTTGTATTCATTTATTAACCCATGGCGCACAGGAGGCGCGAAATTGGTAAACCGATTTGCGACTCTCTTTCCTAGGGCGGGTGCGCAGCATCATAACGCGCACGAAAATAGGCCCCGCCCCGTTTTAATATGCACGAGGCCTCTCTCCCGCCGCCGCCCGACTGGCGGAACCTGCCGGTGGCTTTGCGCTTCGGGAAATTTTCGCAGATTGTCAGCATGGCCAGCCGCCGCACGCAGCCTGCCTTCGCAGGCTGCGCAAACGACTGGCGGCACCGGACACAAACGGACGCCCGGACGCCGGCTTGCCGGCCTCAAAAGGCAAAATAACCTGCCGAGTGTGTTTATTCTGACCCTGACGCGGCGCGGAACGAGACGGACGAAGGGCCAGCTGCGTGTGATCTCGTCACCGCTGCGGGCGGAACGCACCGCGCGCGACACCTGCGGCCAATACTTGTCCTAGGCAGACCGCAAGCCCACCCGTTTGCCGCGGCGCATGCGCTGAGAGATGGACCTGATGCATGCACGGGCTTGTGACACAGGAAGAACTGGTCCTATAGATCGGCTTGAAAGGCTTATTGAAGCGCAAACAACAAGGGGACACGATCCGGCGCGACGTGGATGGCCCGCCTGCGCGAGCGGTGTTTTGATCCCGCTTACAAGCATGTACAACCGCCGCCCATGCCCCTCCCGACAGTGGCACGTCTTGCCGTGCGCATGCGCCACAAAGGACTGCGCTGGCGGTGATGCTGTGGATATAGACCACTTCCCAACGGAGTAGATACGATGCCTTTCGGCCATGCGCCGTATCCGCGACGCGTAGCGGTGTCGA
>Ga0163217_1114307_pt1 | contig 10762 bp, 16 predicted proteins | sample SynspAceP_FD_185933 | JGI IMG/M metagenome (GOLD analysis project Ga0163217, IMG submission 185933) | Saline lake microbial communities from Ace Lake in Antarctica - Synechococcus sp. Ace-P (PacBio error correction) | ecosystem: Environmental > Aquatic > Non-marine Saline and Alkaline > Saline ...
GGGTGGTTGAGTAGGTGTGATTGCAGGGGGTAGATTTCTAGTAGATTAATTTTAGGATGGAGGGGTGTAAAAAAAAAAAAACGGCTGGACAAGGGAGAGGAAGAATTTTTGGGGGCCATTTCCGTGGAGCCTTGTGGTAGCCCCATCGTGCTGAACAAACATACAGGCACGGCAGACGCGCGTCGCCAGTCCGCTCCAATCAGGGCCGAATCTACCACGGCTGGCCCGAGCAGGCGACGCGCCAGTTGGCAAGCAAGCCGGCAATGGCTGAGCAAACGTGGCCGTCGATGCTGGGCTTGCGGGAACGATCGCTGCGGCTACGCCACAACCAAAGCCAATCGGGATACCTAGCTCGTCGCTCGATCAGGGGCGGAGCTGGGGTCCTCACGCGCTTGTTCCACTCGGTTGGCTGTGGATCGAATCTTGATGCGCTCGTGGCTTGCAGGCGGAGGGCGCCCTCGAACATGGGGACATGCACTGGAGCCAGAAACGTTGGTGCGGGAGCCGAACGGACATTTCTTCAGTAGCATAGTGCTGGGGCCGGTTTTTTTACGCGGGGGAAAGAATTAGGAGACTTACCGGCGGACATCGGCGGCCATTGTCGGATTCGGCAAGATGGCAGCAGGAGCGGCAAGATAGGCAGGTTTTCTGGCGATGGAAGCCGCCAGGGATGTTCAGTTCCGAGGCAGATCGAGGGGCGTGCTGGTGTGTCAACCGAATCCCGGCTGCTGAGCAGAAAGTCTGGAAATACGGCAGATGCCTGGGTCCGTTTCGACTGGTGTAATCCATTCAATGCGTTGGGGCTGGCGCTGGCACACGCGTCACGGCATCCGGGTGTTTGAGCTGGAGCAGCGGTCTTGATGCTGATGCGGTGCTGGTGGATGCCTGCGCAGGGACAGGTGGAGCGTTTAAACAGCCTCACGCGTGCGATCCAGCAATTCGACCGTCCGGCGTAGACCGGTGTGGCGTGCGGCTTGGGGCATTAGCTGATGCATGGCTCTATTGTCCAGATAGCGCAGCTCCCCAGGCGGCCTGTCGTGGTTCGGCCACGAAGGGATTTTTGCCGAATCTGGTGTATTAGTGGCGCGGCCTACTGGTTGGATCCGGATTGGCGGTGAAAGGGCAGCTGGGAGACGGACGAAGCCAGCGATCGCCTGTCAGGGCTGGAGGTCGATGCTCGATCCTGGCCAGGGGGAGTGCGTTGCACATCCCTACGCAGCGGTGGGCGCTGGGCCCCCTCCGGCCTTGCTGCGCGAGTCCGAGAGAGGAGTGGACAGCTGCCTACGGTGATTCGGCTACCCGGGCGTGGAGACCGACCTTGTCGGACCGCACCCGGACAAGATCGGGGGATCTCGCGGCGAGTAAACGCTTTCGTCGCCGATGGCACAGACGGTGGTGGAAGCCGTCATAGACGCGAAGACTGGCCAGTCGAAGAATCGAGTTGCGAATTGGCGCTGTTTTCGCTTGAGACTGGTAAGCCTGCTGCGAGCGCGATTGGGGAATGGGCTGGCGGCGGGGCTGGAGCGGAGACTGTAAGTGCGGCTGCGCTCCTCGAGTTTCCTGTCGGGAGCGATGAGCGGAAGGGTCCAGCTACGGCAGCCAGGCGCGGATCGCCCATGCCAGTCCTGCTGACTCAGACCTCCACTGTGTATTGCTGCCATGGCTGATAAATCCCGAAGACATCGATCTTGGCGTGCCCCGAGCACCGCGCCTGAGCGTGCTTGTAGCGCCCTGGCACCCAATGCCTCGATGGCGCGCATGGATAGCGCGGGCCTGCGGTGGAGGCGCAGCAGCGTGAGAGGATGATGGCTGGTGGGGCAGGGCGGTGCGGCTGGCGGGCTCGGGTACATGGGAACGCATGGCGGGTGGGCCAACGCAAAGCTGGCCTCAGCGCCATCCGATGTGGCGGGACATGGACCGCCGGGTTACGAGCAGCGCGCATGATCGCTTCTGCGGGGTGCTGAGTGAAGCCTTACTCGCGATGACCGAAGATGTGACCGTGATGGTTGAAGCGCTGCTCCAGCGCCCACGCGTCGGATCACGAAGCAGCTGTGGTCATCCGGTGGCGGCGGCTTCCACGGGATCAGACGCATCCTCGATCGCACGCCCTGGAAGCGGCTGTGAGGGTGCCGGTGCGGCTGATAGGCTCGAAGGCTACGCTGGCCTGCCTGGGTGACCACGGCCAGGCGATTCGTAGCTCGCAGCCTACGATCGCGCACGCGATCTGCTGAGCAGCAGACACGTACCATCGACAGTGACAGGAGTCGAGAGTCCGATCGGATTGGCCTGAGCGTTGGGGAAGCACCTCCTTGAGCGGCAAGCGATCTGCTGAGCTTGTGGACGGCTGCTCGAGCCGATCCTGCATGGACCATCGCAGGGAGGACCAGGTGGCGGTTGAAGGCCTGGGGGGAATTACGCAGCAGCCTGCGATCGACTGGTGGTGGTGCGCCATGGCCGGTGATGACCTGGTCACCGAGTCGAGATGCCATGACGACTGCTGGTGGCGCCAGAAATGTGTGGCGAATAACCAGAGCTGATATCGCCCGGGAAGCGCGACGATAGAGCCCTGATCCCGGCTCAGTCGGCAGAGAGGGGCGACTGGATACGCAACAGGAGCGCTGTGGCCTGGACAGGCCCTGGCTCGGCTGGAAACCTGCCCCTGCCTCAGCGGACCTACCTGCAGCTGGATGCAGTTGCCTACTGCGTCAGGGTGAATGCGCCGAGCAGCTTAGCCCGGCGACGTCTCGAAGCGCTGTGCATCCGTGCGCATCGTCGCGCTGGGGGTGCTGGCGATGTGGACATGTCGCGATGCCTGCGGTCAAGGAAATCACTCAAGGGCGGGTCCGCGGACGTACGGTGGCACTCCGAACCCCCCCTGCCGAAGCGGGAAGACCTTGCGAAGACGCAGCGGTCGGGGCCCTGCAACGGTCCCGGATTTTCTATTGCCGGGTACTGGGATTGGTCACCACTGCCAGAGGCTGGTGATCGGAAACTGGAAGCCGTAATGCTAGAAGGCGGCTCTTAATATGAAAAACACCGAGTGAATCGAGCGCTGGTGGAGATCTGCTCAGACAAGATCGAGCTCCGAATTAGGGTCTGCTGCGAACCCTGCTTTCCCTGTGGCCTTCGTGGGGGCCAATCTGAGGTCGCTCGATGAAAACTGCCTCGTGCGTGGTGATCGGACCACGCGTCGCATACGGTTGGGCAGCAGGACCACGGGAGCGCGCCGGCGGCATACGACTGCAACAAGGAGGATGGGAGCTAGCTGTTTATACAGGCATACCGTCGGCGGCCCGTGGAATCCTGGCGCTTCGTGATTCACCAGGGAATCGAAACAGGGCAGTTCAGATCGGGGCGTTCCAAGCTACATGCAGAGAGAGGGTGATGACGGCGTGCTCGATCAAAGTTGGCCAGACCGGCTGGAGGCCTGCTGGATTCGCGGAATCTGCAGCCCGGCCCGCATTGCAGGAAGTGCAGTGGCATAGAGGGTTCGATGAGGTGGTCTCTGATTAAGGTCGTTGCGGGAGGAGTCGCCGTGGTGAGAAACGGGTTTCGGGGTGCGGCGATGATAGAGTGCGTTGAAGGAAATGGTTCCCCCACCAGGCTGGCCGGAAGTGGAGTGACGTGCGGATCTTGCGGTGGAGTCATCTTGCTGGAGGAGGCAAAGCGTTGTCGGACTAGAGGGCATTGAGTAGTCGTCGGCCCTCGGCTGCGAGACGACGCCGCAGCCGCACCCGAAGCCGGGCGAGTCGAGCTAGACGGTATGTCATGGATGCATCAGATCGCACACGACACATCGTTTGGCGCGATGCATGGGCTGTGCGAGTGTTCGAGACACACGCTATTGGCAATGAGCTGGAGCGAATTGAGCGCTCGATTGTGGACTGGTGGCGCTGGCGACGTCGGAGCTGGATAGAGCTCGTGCTCTCCTGTGCGGCGATCGGCTTTGATCATAGTGCCAGCCGCCGCAGCCGCCATCCGATCGATGGTGACAGGGTCGACAGGATGCAGCAGATCGAATGGGGCAGAGAGGGCTTCGATCGAAACCAGCGGCAGCAGCTTGCTCCGATCGACCGAGTTGCCCGCGACGCGTTTGAGGTCGCTAACACGACCAGTTGCCATCGTGGAAAGGCTCAAGGACGCGGGCGGTGCAGCTGTTTGCGATGCGATGAGCCACTGGACGTTCGATCGAAGTGGTCATGCATTCCCACGCGTCACGCAGACATCCCTCCGACTAGAGATATTAAAATGATAGGATTGGGCTAGTGGCACTCTTGGCAAAGGCGGGTGATGCACCCGCTCGACCGGGGCATCATGGATTCTGACTCGAAGTGATCGCCTACCAGCATGCTCTCGCCCGGCTGGGAGCTGTGGTCAAGCGCTCCCAGAGGAGAAGCAGGGTGTGGTGCTTCGCCTTCGGGAGCGTCAATCTCCATTGACGGTTTGCTCGACGACCTCGAGATCTCAGACTGCGGTAGGCTTCGTTGCTGAGATGGCAGCCTGACTGAGTGTTGATCCTCTGGAGATCTCACGTGAGATGCCGTGACCAGGCTAGTGCTACTGTCACCAAGAGGGGCTGAGAGTGCGGATCAGGGAGAAGCTAGCAAGGGTCGTTTTGCCTCCGTCACCGTGAGATTAAGGGGCACCGGTGTATCCCTGCAGCAGCCGCGATTGGTTGGGCCAACGGCAGATCGGCATCGCGACAATGTCGGGAGTTAAAGATCATGAAAGCGGGCGTGTGGGTGGATGGAACGGCATCCATCATGTCGGAGGAAGCCCGGCTCGAGAGCATGGGACATGGCGAAGGATTGCGATCGGTGTTCGGCAGGGCTTCAGATTGCGTATCGGGCATGCGTCCGCTGTTGGATTCGATAGGGTTTCGAGTCAGGAGAGGCCGCAGCAGGGGTCAGTGGCGGGCCCAGGAGCTTCAGCAGGATCGCAGGGCGTTCAGGAGCGGAGAGCTGGGGAGAGGGCGGTTTGCGATCCGGACGGTCCAGGCGCAGGGCCGAACTGGGTTGTTGCATAACGCGCGCTTTTGGTAAAAAGCCGCCAGCGGGTGCCAGGCAGAAGAAACCCAACATAATACATAGATAGGGCGCCCAGTCTGGGGATCAGGGGATTGCAGCCAGGCCGGCGCCAGGGAAGGCAGGGGGCCCAGTGGTGGAGAGCAGGCGCCGAGACGCTTCGAGGATCGCGCGGGCGGCAGGATGGCCTTAGCCCAGACTGAACCGTCGGGCAGCCGGTCATGAGAACCAAGCGCGGAGAAAGGCAGAGGGCGATCAGCGGCGAAAGGCGACAACGCCATCAAAGCTGCGGAAGGGGGGACGGTCTCCAGTGCGCTCTTAGGCGGTATTAGCGCGGCGTGATGCCATCAGCCGGATTGCCGGATGTGATAGCTCCAATTGCATGGAACGTCAGCAGAGGCGAGAGCAGCTCGTCACCCCGAAGGCCATGGCAGAAGAATCGAACAGTCGTGTCAGGTTCGGGCGGCCGACACCGATCAGGTGGGCATTCGCGGCTTGGCCTCTCTGGGCATATGGATGAGCCGTTTCGGAAGTGCCGGGATCCGGATGACACACCGGCACAGGGAATCGGAGAGGGCGATCGGTCGTGTTATTCGCCGACTGGGTACCCCTCCGCGGATGTGCTGATCTCTTGAGTTTTGAGGGCCTCCAGGCTATGGGGTAGATTGATGCGACGCGCCAGAAATCCATCCCTGGGTATTCGGCAAAAAATGGGCCAGCTCGGGAGCGGCGGGTGTGAATCGCCACCACGCTTATCCTGGGCGGCAGGGCACGAGCACACGCCAGGCGCGCAGGTCGTCAGAATGCGGCTGCTTAGCGCCGCTAGCGACGAGGAGGCAAGGCGTAGAAAGCCAAACAGCTGTCAGGAGTCTTGGTGGCGGCCACAGCCTCGATGCCGCAGCAGATATAAGGATTGCACACCGATCCCCCCAAGGGAGCTTTCGACTACGGTATGTGATGCCAGCTGGTTGGAGGAAAGCGGGTCACCGACAAGGCGCTCGATCGCGCTCATCAGCAGAGCGCAAGCGTGTCGGCCGTTTCTCTCTCCTTGACTGGGTGAACCCTGATTCGTGAGCGTGTGGCCACATGGGAGTGTGTGGCATAGCGGAAATGCTGAGCGGAAACGCTGTGGATGCACGGACAGACTGCTCGAGCAGTAGGCGCCCAGGGCGGATGGCGGTGTGCGCGCAGGATCTGATCCGCTCGACGCGATCGAAACCTGAGTGGCCAGGCAGGCAGGGACGGAGCCGGCGAGCGCAGATTCCGGCTGGTGACGGGCCCCAGAGCGCGCGTTCGGCTGCCTGTGAATTCCTTGTGATAAGTTGGCAAAGCTGCGCTGCCGAGTGTACGGTGCCGCACAGGCTGGGGTGCGAACTGCAACCGTCTCGGCTGTTTGATAGAGTCGATGCCCCCAGGCGGCGTCAAGCAGGTCCCACTTGCGTCCTCATCGGAAGATCGTGCGGGTTGAAGCCGGCAGGGGGGGTGTCATGGCGCGAGGAACTCCCCCTTCCTTCAGACTTGATAGCAACGGTTGCCTGACGCCGTGCCACCAGCAGGACCAGGGCATTCGGCACAGACACAGCCAGGGCGTGGCCTGCGGAGGGTAAAAGTCTGCACCGTTGAGCAACAGCTGGCGCTGGTTCCACCGGGGCGTCAAGCTCCCAATGCGCTGGGCGACAGTGGGATAGACTTCGTATGCGTCTCGGAGCGAAACACACACTCGCCTGCAGCTGTCAACAGATGGCGGTGATCTGATGATTGCATTCTGATCGCACGGCACCGCTGCCCATCGAGATGGGGTGGCATTGCGTTCCTCAGGTTTGCCATGGGTGCCCAGCGAGTATGGCCGATGCCGCCTGCCGCCAGCGCCGGATGGTTCGAAGGGAGCTGCAGTTGACCAACTTGCCTCTCGTTCAGTCGCAGACAGTGTAGCGCGCCGGCAGGACTGCGAGGCTCTGGCGGGATGGCTCGATCCGTGGCGAGCCAGGCGTGGAGTCTAGCACGATACACGAGTTGACAGAGGCAAGGCATACAGGGGGGCAGCCTCCCTGGAACGATCAACCGGACGATGCACACGATGCCGATGGGCCGAATTGGGCTGGTGTTTCTAAAGGATTGCCCGGCCTGACCGCAGGATCGACAGAGCAGAAGGGTGCAAGACTCAAACCAAAAAAAAACCGGCCTGAAGCGGGGTTCTTGCGAGACGTGAGCTGGACTCAGTAGGAAGGCCCATGCGCGGCTGGTCTCGTCCCGAGATAGAGCGAACCTGAGAAGTCGCTGGGGCAGTGTCTACAGGCTTGCAACCGATGCGTCTTCGGTGTCGCGGTGACGATGGCGGATCTGGGAGCTTTGCAGCATTTCCATGGGACCTCTCAAGGAATTGGAGGGGCAGCCCGGACGCACTGTGCACCGATGCAGGTCGTAGATTGAGGAAGATGGGACATGCTGACTGGTACGACGTCGTGGGGTCAAAGTAGCCCACAGCAACGGTCCGCTGGGCAAGCGTCGCGGGCCGTCACCTTTTCATACGCAAGGCTGACACAGGGCGACCGTAGGATGCGGCCTCGTGACTCATACGTTAGTCACAGAGGATTTCGAGAAAGTGCCCGTGATCGTTGCGAGCAACTCAGCTCGACGGCGTGAGGAACCGAATCGAATTTCAGACGGATCTTTCGGCGCCTGACTCTCGACACGCGAGCTGGTCTGGCCGTTGGAAGAAAAGAAAAGCCTGACATCGGGAAGATTCCCCGGAATCCGCAGAAGCATCACACGTTGGTGATGCGTGAGTACTCCGGAAAGAGCTGAGGGTTGTTGATGGTGAGGGGTCCCGCAGCGTCCGTACGCACAGGGCTGGGCGGGTCAACGATCGGCAACATTATTTCCAATTGGGCAGTTGACACGGGGTCGTACGGGCGTCGGGCGATCAACTGTTTGAATGCGTCTCGCATGCCTGCCGCTGCGGCGAGGTCAAGGAATTTGATCGCCAGCGGCAGTTCGAGCGCAAAGAGCAAGCGCTGATGTTCTGCAGTTGCCGTGTGGCTGCAGCAAGCCGGTGGACCAGGCGGGTCGCGATCAAAGAGGCGCGGCCGAGCGGGTGGCGTGCCATGACGGCTCGGCGTGGTGGGCTGTTGATGATGATAACCCAGAGCCCATGTGCTGCTGATCGGGGGCCCGATCGGGTCGCCGGTTTGCCGTGCCGAGATGATTCCACTGGCGGCTGGTCTGACCCCATCGCCACGGCGGCATAGGGACCGACCGGCAGATTCCCGCCTGTGCGCCGGCTCCAAGCCAATTCGGCGATGCTATTCTGCCTGATCCAGCTCGGTCCTGGCGATGCATGGTTTGCGGAGGAGCCGAATCGGGCGATTCACCCCCTGGGTGGCGGTTTCAGCCATGCCGAAGGCCTCTTCCTGCGCCGCAATGACACCGCACGCCAGCCCGCCGTTTATGAATGCGGAGCGAATGGCTTGTGATCGGCGAAGGGGCGGGTGGTGGTGCTTGAAGCTCGAGGCACGCCGTCCGGCGCCACCATCCTCGCGTGAGGTGTGGCTAGTGCATGACTGCGTGCATCACAGTACTTCGCCTCACCGGTGGGTTCGCGCGCGAGAGCCTGCGGCTGGCCTGGGCGGATGCCGTGGAAGCGGAACAGGTTGGATTACGTGAATCCTACGACCAGCACCCAAGGCAAGAACGCAAAGGAAACATCAGCTCAAGATCGGCATGGGGAGCACGCCAGAACATTCGGTAGTTCACGCATATGATGACCGGCATCTCTGGGCGGCAGGGCGGCATTGAAGCGTTGCGCAGTGGATGGATCGATCGAGCACAACTGGGCGCTCCTACGACAATTACACAATCCCGATCCGGCTGTGTTGGATGTCGGTTCCCAAGCACGGGAAACAAAATAGAATGTCGTGGCTCGCTCCACTCTTTGGTTTCGGCGGTCACAATGTTTGCCTGCCTTCCCGCAGATGAGCGAAATCCGGTCTCGCTCCCCAGAGAAACTCCCACACTTACTGACATCGCATGGTCCCGCCTCTCCGTGGAACACTGTCCATGCGAAACAGTCTCTGCTCAACGCATCGCTTTCTGGGATGAGCGTAACAAAGCCTATTCCGGCAACCTAGGCTGCCCATGGGGCGCATCTGATGGCTAATTCCCTTGGGCAAGGTGCTCGCCAACAACCGGAGAAACCCGAATGGGTTCAACGTGACTCGTTCGTGCCTCGAGCCGGCACGCTGAGGCCTGCTATTTCTTCTCCATCGACGCTACAAAGCGTCGCTCGAGACCTCAGCATTTACGCAGGGGGCTCCAATAGACGGCGGCCAACCCGGAATACTCTTCGAGACCCCGGCGTTGAGGTACCACGCCGCTCGTCAGGGCATCGCCAACGGCGGTGGCTGGCGATCGCGAAGCACATGGCCGCACAAGTTCAACCGGCCTGGGTCGATCTGGTCGACATTACCAGCGTGACATCGGTGACGGCATGCCATCAGGAGGGCATCTCAAGTGAGCTCCTCCTGGCGGCCACACTGGCTGGGCAAGTGATCGCCCTCTACGAAGACATACCAATCACGATCGTGCGAACGTTGTCCTTACCGCGGACGTGCTCAACCGCTAAGAGCATAGCGGCTGGACGTGCAGCAGTGGATGGCAAGCTGACGACGTGGCCGCATACCAGGAAGCCGATGAAGCCGGAGGCAGTACAGAGTGACAGAAGGAGAGGCCAGCTAGATCAAGGAACTGAGATCGGCTAACGGTACCCACAAGGCAACATGCGCGTGCAACGGCGCCGCACTCGGGCCCGTGAGGCGGAGCTCACCCGCACGGCGCTGGAGTGGAGCTACGGAACTTCGAGATGCCCCAGCCGCTAGCATGGCGCGAAGCAATCAGTCGCGGGAGGCCGCCGAAGCCGAGTGGCCGCACCCCCTGCACTACCGCAGCAGTATACACACTTGAAGCGGTCCGAGTTAGAGAGGATGCTGCGGCGGACTGCCCCAGGGTTGGGAAGCGATCGCTGCGCCTTCACTCAGCTGACAGGCCTGGCCACTTCCGCATACTGTCCTCCTGCTGAAATGAGATCGCCCCAGCTGCGAGCTGATGCGGCTCGGCGACTACCAGACTCAACTGGACGACATCAGGGAGGCCCAGCTTCCCAGAAGGCGGTGAACCAACCGCTATTGCATTTCGTGTGCGCGAGCACGCTGGCGGCGATCATCAACGGATCGCGTACACGGAGTGGGCTTGATCCTATGGCCGGACCTTCCTGGTCATTACGCTCGGTACATGGTGGTCGCCAATGCGCTCTCGCTTCCGAATCGGGTGGATCTACGTGCTCACCACGATTCGATCAGGCTCGGCGATTGAGCCCAAGCACCAGCGTTGAGACGCTCGCCTGCGGCTCGATTCCCGGCAACATCTGGTGATCGCTCCCGGCGACGGCCAATAGAACCATGGTGCTTACGAGTGCGATCAGCAACGCTAGCCGCCCACTGTGCTGGCCTTCAGCCGCCAGGCATGGCTAACCAGGGCGAAAGCTAGCGGCCCAGGTGGCCAAGGGCTTCTTCCTTGAAGACTGCGGTGATGGCAACGGAGCTGATCGCTGATCGCTAGGAGCACCGAACTGGATTATGCGTAAGGCGCCCAGCAAAGCTGAGACGCCGAGGGTGCAGACAGTTGCGGGTGTACTCGGATACCTCTGCGTCGAGCTTGTTGAGGAGCAAGGACGCCTCTTATCG
>Ga0163217_1114649_pt1 | contig 10762 bp, 8 predicted proteins | sample SynspAceP_FD_185933 | JGI IMG/M metagenome (GOLD analysis project Ga0163217, IMG submission 185933) | Saline lake microbial communities from Ace Lake in Antarctica - Synechococcus sp. Ace-P (PacBio error correction) | ecosystem: Environmental > Aquatic > Non-marine Saline and Alkaline > Saline ...
AAAAAAAAAAAAAAAAAAAAAAAAAAAAAAAAAAGGGGAAAAAAATAAAAAGAAAAAGGAGAAATTTTTTACCCCCCCCTTTTGTTTTTAAAAAAAATTTTTAGGTTTAAATTAAAAATTCAAAAATATAAAAATTTTTTTTTTTTTTTTTAAACTTTTTCAAAGTTTGGGGGCCCCAACAAAATTGGGAAAACCAAGAAAACCCTCCGGAAAAAGGTGGGGTTACTTTCAAAAACCAACCGATAATTTTTCCTGAATTTCAAAATTAATTTTGTTTTCGGCCACTTATCCTCCAATTCCCCATACCAAATCCCGTTTTATTTTTAAATACATTTAAATATAATCTTGTTTTGGGGGGGCCCAGTTATTAATCATTTTAATAAAAATTTTTTTTTTGTGGAAGAAACTTGGCCAATTTAAACACAAAATCCGAAGTCCCTTAAAAAAATCCTAAGGTCCCGTAATCTTATATTTTAAAACAATTTCCCTCTCGGCAAAAAATAGTGGCCAATCATTTTCCCTGGCCTGTTTTTTGTTTTTTTTTTTCCCACGGAATTCGGAATTAATTTTCTTAACCGGGACCCTTTTCGGCAATAGAAAATTCGCCTTGAAAACCAGAAACATCTCCTAATTCCTTTTTAAACCAATAGGACGGTAAATAGAACTCCGAATCAATCTTTATTATGGGGTTTTTTAGGAATGTTCCGCCCAAACGAACGGAATCCTGGGTGGTAAAAACGGGAAAAAAAACAAAAACATTAAGAAATTTGGGTTTAAGGCCAAAGCTTTTGTTTTTCAACGGGAATCCTTCGGTATGCCACATAGCATGTTTCCGCATGTTACAGACGTAACTTGCCCCACTTATAAGTCCTAAGGTTCGGTTTTTGTTCTACCCTATAAACCAATTGCCGGCCCAATTCCCGGGCATTCCGAAAGCTCTAAGCATATTGGCCATTAATTTTTCGCATTAATTGGTCCCGGTTATGGCCCCCTGTCCCCTAAACTCAAATCAAATAATTAGGTTTTTTAATAATCCCCCGTTAAGGGGAATCCTCCATTAAGTTCCGGTCCATTTAATTTTTAATCGGTAGCCCATTTTAACAAGAAGCCATAATCCCCTTTACCCATCTTCAGGCGGGTAAGACTGTGGGTTTTTTCATTTCATTGGCACGAAACCTTCCTATAAAATCTAATTTTTTTAAAACCATCCAGGGTTCCCCATTCCCTTCCATTGCCCCTTAAACATTAAAAATGTATTTTTATGAATAACCTTTTTCCCTTACCTCGGATAATCTTTGGGGGTTCAAAGGAACATAGGTTCCCTTGGCCCTTCCCAATAATCCCAGAAAACTTGGCCTTTCCAGTTTTGTGGCATAGGCCCGTTGGAACTTTCTCCCCAACAAATGGTACGGGCATACCAACAAGCAATAAATTTCCAAATCATACCTATGTTGTGCCCCACATCCCCTTTACAAGTTTTTGGCCCCTTTTTTTCATTTCAAGGAAATCCGTTTTTTTTCCCCGGTTTGCCAATCACCTGTATGGCAAAGATCCCCTCTTTTTTAACTATTTTCCAAATGTTTTTGCCCCCATCCCGTCCCCCCCACAAACAAGGTCAAAAAGGTTTTTTATTAAACCCATTTTTTTTTCTTTTGGCTGTTTCGACATTCTTTTTTTTAGAAAAATAGCAATCCGCTACTTATATTTTTGGTGATAACTTATACCAGGAGGTTGAAATAATACCCAAGATTGGGGCAGCCTTCCCCCCTGGGACCGGGGCCAGGCCCCTTTTAATATAGAATCCAAAATTTTCCTTCCCAACCCAGCCCCACTACAATCTTTTTTTAAAGATTTCCTGAAAAAATGAACAGCAAAAACGAGTAAATCTAAAATAAATTTATAAGCGTAAAATTCCCCGAATATATTTCCTTTAAATTGTGGCTCGGAAAAAAAGGGGGGTTTGATCTCGTTTATAAGACACACCTTCTCTTCTTTTTTTACCGAAGTTTGGCCTTGGTTAAATAACTGTAAAAATTTTCGGGGCTTCCAGAAACGGCAAAAGGTTTGGACGGCTTTTAATAATTCCGTCCCCTAACATAAAAAGTTGGTTAAATCACAAGGGAAAGCATCCCCTAGCCCCACATAGACGTACTTTTCCGCTGGGTACCCCCCCAATCAGGTTTGTTGGATGGTCCCCATTTGTTCCACAAACCCGCTTTTACTAACTCCCCCAATTTAACCCGGCCAATATTGGGGTTTGCAGGGGGCGACATTTTTATAGATATGTTTCCCGGGAGTAAAATTTTTTTTTTATCCCCTTTTAAGGGTTTGATAGTGCTTTAATCCTCAAATCCCCCTTCCCCCCCCGCTCTGTTGGAAATGTTTAAAACCTTCAAAAAATTTTTTATAATTATTTGCCTATAGGGATAGTTTAACTTGGTTACCCGAAATAAGGTAAATTTGGAAAACTTTTCTTTCGAATCTTGGGGAAGAAAATGCAACTAATGTTAATGAAGAGAATAACAAATGGGATAATTAATGCCTTTTTTTTTCAATATGATTAATCTATTAATTAATACAGTCCCCTAAATTTTTATCCTATGATTAACCTTGGCTTCACCCTCTTCCTCCATCTTCCCCCCAACTTTATATCCTAATTTACAAAGTTAAATAATAATTTAATGGTCGAGCATTGGGATTTAATTTTTTTCACTTACAATCAATTTCGTTTTAGCCTCCCCCGCCTTGGGGACAAACCAAAGATCGGCCCATTCTTTTATTATCCTGAAGGTCAATGAAACCAACTTTTTCCCACTCCAACAATATTGGGTAAAATCCCGCCAGTTATTAAAGATAGGAATTTTTATCTGGTTTGCCTTGTGAATATAATTCTCAATTCTTCCCAGATTAATTTTATTGAATAAAATAAATCTGGGGCTCTTTTCCCTATCATCTTTTCCCCGATCAAAAGGAATTTTAAAAAAAAAATCAATAAGCCTAGAATTTTTTTGGTGCCAGAAAATGGATTGGCTGGACAGTTTTAAAACATCATCCGCCCCATTGAACAAATGCCCCTGTATAAACCTAAATACTCCAACACAAAGATGGGACAATAAATGGCGGTTTAAGCGTACTTCTCGAATTAACAATGTTTGAAGGAAAGGAGTAAAATTTGGTTTTTCGGTTTTTCCCCTTTTCCCGAATTTTTTTGGGACCAAACCAAAAAAGGCCTTTTCCCATTTTTTCCTTTGGGAAGCCTTTGACCTTTGGTTTACTTGTTGGGGGCCCCTACTGGGTTTTTTTTTTCCGAACCCAAGTGAAAACCCCCTGCTTTGTAAGGCGCAACGAATTAACAGTGGTTTTTTATAATAAAATTAACCCCCATTTTGTTTTAAATGTACTGATATACAGCGAATTAAGACCAAATTTAATAAATTCATTATTAAACAAATAAAACCCCTATAATTTGTTTATAAATAGTTTATAAATTTTATACCAAAATTGCTAACGACCAAGTCCCCTCTCAATAAAGTTTGCGGCCAAGAAAAAAAAAGGAATTTTGGCACATATCCTCTTGCAATAAGAATAAGCCTTATAAACGAAAAAAAACCTTATAAATACCTGCCCCCTAGGAAATTTAATCTACATGAAAAAAGATTTCCGATGCCAAAAATTCAACTGCGTTTAAATCCCTGCGAACAAGGGTTGTCCTTGAATACGACCAGGCTTTTAAATAAACCATATCCAGGAAAAACTAAAAAAAGAATATACGAATAACATCAATAACAAATTGGGAGGAAGAAGGAAAAATAGACACGCTTTTTTTCCCATGCCCCCAGCCTCAAAAAAAGCCGGATCAAAGAAAAATTAAGTCCCCCCCCCGGGTGGAAAAAGGACTTTTTTTGAAACTTAACGAACGCGAGAATTAATCCGAGGAGCTTTGGGAAAAAATGCCCAGAAAAATATGGAAACGCTTCAGATATATAAGAAAACAAATGAAAGGGAACAAAATTAAAAAAATCCCCCCACAAAGTAAAAAGAAATTCCTTCCCCCCTTTTAAACAAAAATCCCAAATTTATTCCTTTGTAAAAACGTTGGAAACCCGAAACATTAAAATGGGAGCGCCAGGGTTATGGGTTGCGGGAGGAAACTTAAGCGTAAATATCTTTAGAACATTAAAGAGCCGGTAAAAATTACAAGGGCTGGTTTTAAAACCGGAAATCGCTTAAGGAAAGAGAAACAATCCCCTTGTAACGACTATTTCCATTTTAAGAAACGGGGGGTGGCCCAAAAAGAAAAGTTTCCCTAAATGGGGGAAACAAATTTGGAAACACTGGAAAAAAACCCCCGCCAAAAATTGGTGGGGGGGGGGGAATTCACACTTGGGCCAAAGCTAGAAGATCCTTCTTATAATGGCCCTCAATCCTATTTTAACGGGCAGGGAACTGGATGGATATGGTCACTTTCTAAAAGGCACAAAGTATCCAAGGTGAAAATTTTTGAGCGTATAAATCTATATAAGGTCCCAAAAACAAAGAAACAAGCCCTTATTTTTTCTATAAAAAATAACCCCAGCGGCTTAAGGAAATCCCTTAAAAATGGGGGCGGTTTTTTAACGTTGGGCCAATTAACGCCCAACGATTAATGTTTTCCCGATTGTCCCCCGCCCCAAAAGGTAATATGGGAGCCCCAGACCCATGGGACAATAAAAAATTAAAAACGGCAAAAAGACCCCCTGAACCATTTATTCTTAAAAAAACAATTGGGCAAGAAAGAAATTGGAAGCCTCCCCGCCGTTTTTTTACTATTTTATACTGCCACGGCACACGCTTATGCCCAATATTCTGAAAAAAGAAGTGGCGCAACACAAGCAAATTTGGTAAATCCAGGGAACAGCCCTTAGGCCTATACCACAAGAAGCCCCATGGACCCCAAGTCCCCTACCTAAAAATTTCCCGTTTCGAAACCAAAATTATCATTTGACGATTTTGGAACGCCAAAATATTGTAGCGGAAAAAAATAAGGGTAAAAGGGATTAACCTGGGATCCCGGCAACCAAAGTTCCCCTCACTTTCCAACCTCCTTAACCATAAAAAAATAAGTTGGGACCACCATCTACCTTGCAATACTTCCTGAAAATTCACTTACATATCAAATTGGAACCGCTTCTTTAATGAAAGAAACTTTTTCCTACTATAAATATTTGGTTCCCCCACTTATAATTTCCGATTTTTGTTTTGCCAATATAATAGTTTTTTTTAACTATATTTTACAACAAAAAATTCCCCCCAGCTTATCCACCATAAACCAAGTTTTACATTAATCCGATACATTTAAAAAAGAATTTTTTAAGAACGCTTGCTTTTCCCAATTTTTTTCGGTGAACGATATTTTTTCCCCCATGTTTTTTTATTTGAAACAGGAACGAAACTTTAAAAAAAACCCACCAAGTAAATCTTGGCGCCATAACATCATTGGTTCTGGAAAAGGGGTTGGTAATGGCAACCGGATAAGGTAGGGGGAACATAACCACTGGGCCACAAAAGGAAATTTTGCCCTCCATTTGGTTTTGTCCCCGGAAAGACATCAAATCCATAATATGGGAAATCTCCAAAGAAAAAGTTTTCCAATTTCCCTGGGACGCCCGGTTTTTGGGGTTAAAATTTTGGGTTCTAACCACACAGTGGGGGGGCTTTTCCGTTTCTGGCTGTTTACATATTCCCTTTTTTTTAATACATGAAGACCCGAATCCAAATTGAGGTCGAAAAAGGTTTGCCCCCCCTGAGGAGAAGTGGGTCCCCTTTTACTTTTTTAAGTTTTTCCTGAAAGGGGAAAATGGTTCCCTTTTTTTAAATCCCAAAAAAGGAATATTTTTTGGAAAAAAAAATACGCTAGCAGAGCAACCAAGAATTTAATATATTAATCAATCAATAATTTAAAAGTGGGAACAGGAATCCCCCCCAATTAACAAGAATATGGACAACGTCCCAGATTCTCCTTGTACCCTTTCGAAAAAAAATTATGGGTCCGATCCTGCTCCCGGTTGGATTAAATCGAATTGGCTTTTTTCTGCTTACCATGGACGTGCGATTCCTGGAAAAGCCCATCTTCTTTGAAAATGCCTTCCAGAATAAATAAAACAAACCATCAATAAATTGGACACTTCCTCCCGCTATGGCAAGGAGAAGGGGGAAAAAAAGAAATTCCGTAGAACAAAAAATCAAGGGATATATTTGGGAATATGTCACAAATCTAAAAGCCTACATAATCGAATTGGAAATAAGCCTTTCCAAGCCATCCGAAAATTTTCATGCGGATCCCCATAAATAATTTCGGAAAAAAGTAAATTCCGGGCCATTTGGGGCCTATTTGGGGAAAGGCCTAAATTCCGCCGATTTTTGATTTTTTTAAATTTTTTAAAGGCCGCCCAACCTGCCCCCCTTAAATGGTTGAAATGATCCCCAGGAACCCAGAACCGATTTCCGATCGATATCCGATATCATTTTTTATACTGAAATAAAAGGACAGGAAAACCAATTGAAAAAGGTGTTCCTGGAAAGAGTTTGTTAGGCAGTGGGACCCGACTTTCCATTTTCTTGGGAAGAACAAAAGACATACGGGCTTCCCGCTTATTGAAAAAAAGAAGCAATTTCAAAATATTTTTTTTTTACCGGCCCCTCAAAGTAAAAATGAAAAGGGGGAGATACCAATTATAATTCTTTTGGACCATAGGTCCTTTTGCCGAAAAACCCCCTATGTTTTTTTTCGACACAGGGAAACCATATTGTGTTTCCCCCCACTTTCCCCCCTTATTTTAAATCGGAAAGAAATAAGGTTAGCCCCCGTTAAACGGTCTTAAACTCCAACTCCTTCCGGCTTTTATTTCTCGGGGGTAAACTTGACCGCCTTTTTTGGGCCCGAAATTAACGACCGGGGGTTCCCCCCCAATTGGACCCAAACCAATGGACCCGTTCTTTTTAAACAAGTTTTAATGATATTGCCCGGTATTAACCGAATTAGATTTGCCTGTTTCTTGAACGGGGTTTTTCGGGAGAAAATTGTCACATTCAAGGTAAAGCGAAAGGAAGAGTTTGCCTTTATAAGAGATTGGAATCCAGGATAATTTTTTCCCAAAGCCGATCCCATTTGGATTTGAAAATCGTTATGTTAATTCATTTTTGCACCCAAACGGAAAAGTTTGGAAAAACAAAACGCCTTCCCCTAATGGTCCAAACCATGCAAAAGGTTCCGGAGTAAAAGCCAAACCTATCCAATATTAATCTTACGGGCCAAAGTTTTTTTCGGAGGGCCACAGGCTCAAATTGGGCCTGTGGCCCCCAAGGCCCCCTCAAATATATCCGTTTAAAGCAGAATCCGAAAAAAAAAAATAAGCAATGAAAATCGAGACATTAAATGATTTCCAAGGGCCGAATATTGACGGAATATGGGTTCCCATCGCGAAACTATTATTCCAGGAATTTGGAAACAAACCTCAAGAAACACACTTGGGGGAAAGCCCTTTTTCCACTAATTGGGTAAAAACTAAATCTTTTGCAAAAAATAGGCGCCCTTTTTTTTTTCTTCTTCCCTATCCACAAAAAACCCGCAAACATAGTAAACGCCAAGAGTTTTAAGGGATAGAAAACCGGCAAACCAAGCCCGAAACTTGTTTTTTCCAATACTTTTGGTGGGGCACGTTCCTTTTTTGAAGTCGTTTTTGGAACAAGGTTTTTATCATCAGAAAGAATTTCTTTGATGGTCCGTTTCTAGAACCCCTATAATGTTAAACAATGGCTTGGTTTTTGGGGTAATCAATTGTGGCCCCTTTAACCCCACGAAATATAAGGCCCTTGTTCCCCCCTAATAGCCCCCCCATATGGTTTTCATATTTCTCTTTTTTTGGAAAGTTCAAAAAAATCCCTTGTCGCGTCCAATCCGTTTCCCCCTTTCTGGGAAGGGGTTAATTTGTTTTTGTGGTTTACAGTAACCGGTCCCTTTTTTCGGAAATCGTTGGGCCGGTTTTAACCGAGGATTGGTAAAGGAACCTTCCGAAAAAAACTTTAAATAATCCGGTAAATCGTAAATCGGAAGAGGTTTGTTCCTGGAAAAAACAAAGTAATTTGGTGCAAAATTATTTTTTGCCCCAGTAAATAGTTTTCAGCACTTCCCTTATACCCTTGGGTTCCCGATAAATTAGTATCCTAGCTTATCAAATTTTAAAAATTTTTTTCGGTTCGTTGAATCGTTTTTCTAATAAGTTCGGTGCAATCAATTTGGTTTGGCCTTTCTCTATCTTCCCGTTTCCCAAGGTTTTGCCCCCGTCTTGGGCTTCCGCATGTTTCTTTGTTAATTGGGCCACCGTTTGGGACCAGTTGGTTTTAATGTTTTCCGTGCCTATTCCCTGTTTTTCAAATTGTTTAAACTGAGGTTTGGAAGATTGCCATCGGGGAATCTGTTTTCCCTCCCCTTTATCGTTTTTCCCTGTTGAGGGACAAAGGCCCTTTTTTTCTTTAATAAGGGACCCCCACTGTTTTCCCCCTTTTTTCCCAAAAATCAAGGTTTGATCCCGCAAAAATGGCCCCTTTCCACCTTTTTCCAGTTTTCTGCATTTGGAAACCCCTGAAGCGTTATGGCCATGCTCCCTTTTCCCTGATTCCCATCCGTTTTTCTACACCCTTGTTATTTTTTTTTCATTTTTAAGCTTAATTAATTCAATTTTTCCTTGACCTGCCGTCCCCCCAAGCAGGGTTTTTTTTCCCACTTCGTTAGAAGTAGGCCATTTTTGCCTGTTGGCGCAAAAAACCATAACCTTTGCTAATCTTCCTTTCGAAGATTAATAATATTCCCAATTTCCCTAATTTAAATGAGAAATAATACTTCAAAACGAGTTGGGGGTTCGGATTTTTGGTTTTCCTGGTTTTTAAAAATACAAAAAATACTCCGATTGTACGCGCAAATCCTATGTTTAATATATTAAAAAAAATAAATACAACAATAATGTGCATTTATATTTATATTTTGTAAAAAAGAATATAAATATTATCGGTGGACTTGGAAAGCAATCAATTAATTAATTTAATTCCTTGGGAGTATTTTAACCGGTTCCAACCTTTCAAACCCTGGAGGCTGTGGAACATTTTCAAGGGATAAAATCCGGAAATGTGGTTTAGGGAGAAAAAAAGCAAGGTAAGTTTCTTCTCCCCTGGGCTTTTGGACGGCCACGAGGTGGCCAAATGCAAACTGTAACGGAAAGATTGGGAGCGTAAAAAGTAATCTGGCCCAAAACGGATTTTCACCCGAAGGGCAAGTTAAATTAATGAAATTGGAAAATTTTTTATTTGTCCCTTAAACAATTCCTGAATTTGATCACTATAATCCCTGATTGTGGCCTGGTCGAAGCACAATCCAAGGTGTTTGGTTGGATTTTATTTTGGGGTTACTTAAATAAAAAAAATAAAAAAAATTTTTAAAAAAAACCCCTTTTATTTTTTCCTTAATTAACATCATAAAGCCCCACTCAAAAATTTAATGTTTTATTCTAAAAAAAGCAGGGCTTTCTTCTCTTATTTTAAATTTTTTTACCTGTTCCCCATTTTTTTGAATATAACAGGATTTAAATTATTCGCCTCGTTTTCCCGTGAAAAACCTCAAAATTTCGCGCCATGGTTGAGCCATACGCGGGGTTAAGCCTTAATCAAATACAAATCTCCCATAGACCCAAAACTCCTTGGGTCGCCCTTTTGCTTTTTTTAGCTCTTGTATCAAAGTTTTTGCTTTTAAATCGCTTTCCCCTTAATCCATTCGTAATTCAGGATCTAGGGGCCAATTAATTTATTAACACAAACTAGGATCTTTTTTTTAATATCGTAATAATTGCCCCCCTTCAGAAAGGACGGCTTATCCAAAATAGGCCCCAAAAATTAATAAATTGTGTAGGAATATTCCAGTTTTTGTTTTGCCCTCCCCCATTTAGAAAAGTTTTTTTGATGGGGAAAGTCATCAACATCATGAAGATCCAGGTGGATAATGACTTTAAACGCCCTTTGGGTCCCCCCGGTTTAAATTTTTTGGTTTTTTTTTTTTTGCAGATATAGGTTTCTGGATCAACCTGCCTGGCCAAAAGAATCAGGGCCTTAAATTTGCGCAACATAAAGGGGTAAAGTTTTCTGAAGGTGCGAAATGAAAATACGGTGCAAAAGGATATCCCCAAATTTATCTGGTCTGGGGCCATGGGTTTTTTAAATGTCTTCACGGCCCCCAGTTCAGGACATTCGGCGATGTGGGGTTTTGGGCTTTAAATGTTCCGAATTTTTTGGAATCAATAAGTTTTTGAAAGAAACCTTTTTACCGGTTCATTTTTCAGGTACTTTCCCTTTCAACCCCCTGGCAAAAGTTTCTAGAAAAAGTAAGTTTCCAATATCCTAAATAGCGCAAACAAGTTCCTTCCACTACCCCTTTATTCCCCCGCTTTTCCAATTTTAGAGGGCCCAACAAATTCCCCGGCTAACGGTAACAATGGGTACCGGTATTCCCTGTAAATTTTGGCCCTTTCGCCCGAAAGGGAAAGGGCCAAATTTCCCGTTATCAGCGGTCCACCACAATAATTCGGTGTTTTTTCGGAAGTCTTTCCTGGTTCTTCCCCAAGAATGTATCATTTTTTTCCCCAATGCCCCCCTATCGGAACACTTTCCTAATTTCCCAATGCGGTAAATCCGGTCAACATCACTTTTTAATTTAATTCGTGGGTTCAGGAAAAGGGAA
>Ga0163217_1116444_pt1 | contig 10762 bp, 5 predicted proteins | sample SynspAceP_FD_185933 | JGI IMG/M metagenome (GOLD analysis project Ga0163217, IMG submission 185933) | Saline lake microbial communities from Ace Lake in Antarctica - Synechococcus sp. Ace-P (PacBio error correction) | ecosystem: Environmental > Aquatic > Non-marine Saline and Alkaline > Saline ...
GAAGAGATCGTCTAATCCCCAAAGCAATTTCCAGAATGGCGTTCTCTAGCTGTATCTCAAAGGAAAGTGGGGTTGGAAAAAGTCCCCCCGTAAATTTCTTAAAAGGTGTTTTTTTTTTGGGGGCGGTTCTAAAAGCTCGAATTTTTGGAAATTCCCGCAATAGAAGGCCTCCCCCCTTAAGGCCCCCAAGTCGCAACCGTGCATTGAATACAATCTACCGCTTTTTTGGTAGAACATGGGAAGTAACCCCTTTTTTCCGGATGGCCTTGCAAGCCAGGCCTCTAGGGGACTTTGGGGATGTACAATAAGGTCCTGATTGGGTAAATTAGAATATGTTAGTGTATGTTGTAAGAAATCAAAAATTTAAAAAATGACAATCTTCGACTGTTTTAGCAGGAACTTTTCCTGTTGTAATTTGGCCTTTAACAATTAAGACACATGTAAGTTAAAGATAATCGTAGGAAACAACCAACCGGCTCAAAACCCTGTATAAAATCCAAGCAAATTGTCTCGAAATTAGTGTCAAAAAAAAAGATACTTTTTTAGAAAAGGGCGCCAGAAAAGTGACATCCTAGAATTGAAAAGATTTTGCTTATCAGATTTTAAAATTGAAAACTGCCTTATATTAAAAACAATGGGTTAAAAATGAAGGGTAACAAGATGCCTTCCACGAAAAGTAGCTTTTCAAGGAAATGAAAATTTATTTTTCATAGTGCTCCTGATATCTAACTGGCTGCATTCCCTGAATCTCTAAAAAACTTTATCGTACGGGGATGAACCCTATCCGAAATTTTCCCGGAATAAAAAATGTCGGCGATGAATTGAAATCTCCTGGAGTTGGCGGGGTGCCATCTGCGTTGAGCCACGCTGACCGACCATCTTCCATGTATTTAGGTATGCTGTATCTGCGCTCTCAATGCCGAAGCTTGCCTTAAAATAGAGGCACTAAATATTGTCAGATAACTTGCGTACGCATCAAGTTTGTACTTGAGTTATTGCTAGCCAGGCAATGACTATGTCTTTTGGCTTGATTTTAGGACTTAGTCCATGACATTTATTCATGCAGGAATCTGTTGTTACCCTTAGAGATCTCATTTCGGTCGCTGCAAGATTGTCTTTTGCTGATTGCTAGGCCTTTTCAGAGAATAATGCTGTGGCTGCTTGAGCACCACATTCTTTACGCTGATATGTGCCGGGTACTTCCAGTTTTCTCCTTCAACTCAATCCGGCGGAGGTATTGAAAGATCTTGTTGCCTCTTTAGCTTCTCAAATCGCTCATTTGCCACGCGAAGTAGCTTTCCTGCTTCATCTGCTCTATAATAGTCCATTTTGCAAATCCCTATTCGTCGCAGGCTCATGTGACTTTATCTTCAGCTTATCAGTTGGGCGTTTTTTTCAATCTTCCTTTCTTTTTCCTGTCGAGAAAGATCATGAACGAATTTTTTTCTGGAGCTTCTTTCGGATATTCTCTTGTCTTAACTTCAAATGTGAGAAAGTCTCTTCTCTTTGGAGTTTTCCTAACTTCAGGATTTGAAACTGGCTTGATTCATTGCTTTTGGAAAGGAAATGATTCGAAAGTGCTGAATCTTCATCAATCGCTTTCTTCCCTTTAGATTTTTGCTTTTGCTAATCCAAGTTTTGATTCATAGGTTCTCTACCTTGAGGCTTTCGGTCTAACTGGTAGCTTTGGTTCTCTGGAAGTGTGGATTCAGTCGGTTGAGTGTTTGGAGTGCTTTGAGCATTTCCTTTCTAGCAGTTCCCTTGCCCAGATCGGATCCATTTCGAAAACTGTTGGCGATCACTGTTTACTGCGAATCTGCCTTATCCAAGATCTGTGATCGGATACCCTGGACCGAATGATCCCCGCTTCAGCATTGTCGTTCCTGCCTTGTTCTTGGGACTGTATTTCAGTGAATATTCGCTTAACTTCGGTCTCCATTTAGATCACTTCCTCGTGCTTCACCAGACCAGTGATGGAAAGGAGGATGTTCTCATCTCCACGATAATATTCGTACTATGTTTCAACAGAGAGATGAAATTCTGCTGCAGCTCGCGTGCACGGATGCACGGTCCCTCCTCTCTTCAGTTGAAGAATCCGATTACGGCAGCTCAGCATTGTTTTCTAACTCGTTCTTCAATCTCGTAAATCGAGCGTTTACATCTTTGGTGATGGTAATGTCTCTGCGATGGAACGAGCGGCCGTAGAAAGAATATCTATCTGCTTTGCTGAAAGCAGTAACGGATGGCCAAAGTGCATATATCTCCCTAGCTTGTCATTGAGGGATCACCAATACGTCGTACAAGTTCCGAGGATTCGGATACCCTGTTTGAGCAACATTCATTTTTCTGCCTTCGTAAAGTAAATTGGTGCCTGTCACGATTTCTACTGGTCAGGATGTTGAGTTTCCTTTGGCAAATTCGGGCTACAACGTGGAGGCCTTGCTCTCAGTACCTAGTGTCCTGCCCCCAGTACCTGGCGGTGATGATACCATCTTCGTGTTATCACGCTAAGAGCTTCCGAATTTTAGCCCGGGACTCAATGTGCTGCTTTTTTCTTGCTCAGGATTGGCCCTCTCCTTAGCGTTCGTGAGGTTAGCTCCAAAGCTGTAATCTTTAATGGTAACTGGGCTCGGACTTTAATGGCCTGGTCGCGTCTGTGTTGCACTAACCACAAATTTCTAATCGTCCTTGATGCCTGGCTAAACATTCGTGATTGACGTGCACTTAGAACCGCCCAACCTGCCTAGTCGCCAATTTGATCTTTGAAATGGGAATTTTCTGAATTTTTTTTTTGGAAGATCGAATCTGTAATCTGTGTTCTATTGTTATCTGACATTATTTTATTGATTTGGTGAATGAGGTTCAGGGTTTATTGGAAATAGTGGATTTGACATAAATATCGGTTGAATTCAAACGGCAAAGGCAATTGACCGTCCCGAATCAGTAAGCCCTAGTAATTTTTTTCGTCTCCGATATCAGGTCCACTGATGATACCTTTTATGTTTCTTGATACTGTGAAAATATCTTCGAGAATAGCTCACGAGGTTCTTTTTTCGCTTGGTGGTAGGTTGACTCAATTTGCACGCGTCTCTTTGTATCTTTTCATCCCGATATGTCTAAGTCCTTTGAATTCTCATGCAGAGCATCCAAGCCTACGAAGTCGCGGTACTTGGATCTTTTGACTCTTCGTCAACTTGTACTTTGCCAAGAGTGCTCGTTGGGAAGGCAATGCGGCTGTATCTCAAACCAGGTCATTGTATTCAAATATAGTGAGAGATAAACTGCAAGCTGTGAACCACCGCCTTGTCAAGACTATATGCCGCAGCCACTTTCTTAGATAGTGGCCACTTTTGGCTATCTCATTCTGTATGATCCTCAGTATATTCTTCCAGTCCGGCTGAGTTAATAGAAGCTAGATTTCGATGTGAATCTCCTTTGGAGGTCTATTTGCCATAGCTCCGGAGATAGACTACTGAGTTTCATTGGGTTTGCCGTCCTCAGCGATGGCTTTGCCAAAGCGAGTCTTGAGTTAATTCTGCCTTGATTTCCTTCATCAACATGCATCCTTCTTTTGATGTCTTGTTAATGATTGTGCTCCAACGGAGGAACACATGCGGTATGCCGGTAATGATATTTTCATAGGAAAATCGCAATATGCTTGGTGCGCCTTCCTCCGATATCTACGCAGGTCAAACGCCCGCTTCCTTCTCTGTCATCAACTTAGTGATCGAAAGCGAACTTGCCAATGGCTCTAAGAATCATTGCTTTGAAACTAATTTTGCCTCGCCGTATCGTGTCAACGGTTGATTACTTGATGGCAGTTAAGATTGTTGCGGTGTGTATGAATATGGAAATCCGCTTTCATCCGTGTGCCTGACATGCCACTAGGATCTTTGATTCCAACTTTCGAATTCGCGGTATAGTTCTTGAGGCTATAAACGTAATAATCGGTGTTCTCCGGAGGCACAGGTATATTTTCCTTTCGCTGGAAATCTACGTACAGTCTTGTTCGACAGTGCTCTCAGTCTCCGATGGGCTGACGCGATGAATTCTTCCACTTTGGATCTTTGTCTCGAATAGGCCTTTGTCCGGCGGATCGCCTATCTTGATCGACAGTCCGACGATATTATCGTCGGCCATTTTCGGAGCATTTCTTCCTTATGCTTTCTTCGATCATAGTGTGACAAGATTTGGTCATATGGGTGACCACAATACACGATCTAATCGTCAGAGACCGCCTTGCCCATGTGGATGAGCTCGGAGCTACCAATTATTCCATACTCTTTTTTGGCGAACCAGTGTTGCTAATGAGAGATCTTGTTGTGGGTTCTTGTATGTCTCTTAGTCCTACAATTAACTTATTTTCCATATCCAAGCTTTTTATTCACAAGACGATTTTGATCCTTAATAGTTTTACACTGACTCCTTATGCATGGTATTGCCAGCCTTTCTTGGGTAAAATTTCTTGTAGAGAACCAAGAATTCGGGTCAACTTATCCTTCTAACATGTTTGGCCGCCATCACTAAACTCAATTTAGCTGAGTTTACCGAGCCTGCTGATAAGCTGTATTATCGTCAGCCCGCATTCCTTATCTAGTCGTGATGCCTTGGCGCATTCCAAAATTTATTCTTTGGTGATTTCTGAAATTCTAACTAAGGCCCATCAAGTTTCAGGCATCTCATCCTTACATTCCCCTTGACTCATCAATCGCGTCGCATACTCCCCTGCGATAATCAAAACCCGATTGGTGTATTGATGTTAGAGGTGAGGAATTGCACCTTTTACCGTTCGCTGGTGATTGTTGCCATCGTGCTCAACAGTAAGGCTGTGCAATTCTGGCGATTCGGTTTGGATGCTGGTGAAATTCTAAGATTTCAGAATTACCTTCTCTTGACCGATCAAATTGCTGCAAACCTGTTTTGTACAAATGGACCTGTCCTGACCTGAGTTCGAAACTCGATTTTCCATTCATTGGGAACTTCTCCAGGGAGTGATCCGACTTTCAAATTCAGGGAAACGGCCTGAATTGAGAATGCTGGGTGATTTCTGCTTTCCTCTACGAAATAGATCCCGCTTCAATCCTTCAAATAGAAGTTCTCCGCTCCTGAATTAGTGTTATGAGTAGCGTTTGCTTCTCCACAAATCCGATAAAGCCAACAACGGTCAAAGCTTGAGGACTAAAGAGCGATGGTACCTTTTTTAGATTGGACTTGTTTCTCGTGCAAGTCGTTTAGGCTCGCTTCCCTTTGTCCCATTTCTGCCAAAGGCGGCACCAGTTCCGATCAATATCCCCAGCACCTCAATGTGACCAAATACTTGAGTTGATTGTTTGCCAAATATTGAAAGCTTCTCTTTTTTTAACCAAGGATTCTTGTTTGCCCGATGATATCATTTCAATCACATCGCTGATTTCCGACGTCCAGGATTTGGCAGTTCACAGCTGGATAGAATTACCTAGATAAGATTTAAACCTCATCTGCCCAATGGAACGGGCTTTTCAGAATAATCCGCTGCAAAATCACCTGCGTCCGCGTAAATATGCGGCTGGAAAATCGACTGTAATTTTTTTTCCATCGGCACATTGCCCCGAACGGGCTCAAACTAGCCTGATCTCTTCGGATATGTGCATATCATCGGATAAAGACCAGGTTCCTTCTTTATTGAGGGTGAATCTCAAATTCTTCGCTTAACCCTTAAAAGAGGCCAAACTTCGGATCTTGGTCTTGTCTGTCAGCTGATGATCTAGGAGGGCAACAAGCAATAGCGCCAATGGCATTTCACATTATGGAAACCGGGAACGTAAAAAGCTCTATCTAGTGATCGTCTGTCTTTTCAGTCACATAGTCAAAATATGAATGATCCCCTCTTTGCCTGAATATTCTGAGCGGAAATTAACAAGCAGATCCAAGCCGTTAATTTTGTCTTTACTTTGGCATTCCTCTCCCTCCAGGTTAATGCTGCCATTCTTCCTGGTAACTAGAGTTTTCCTTCTTATCAATCAGCTGAGAATTCTAAAAACCTCTGAGAATGAAGATTCAATCACCATAAATATCCAAGTGATCCGGATCATGCACTTGTGACGATGGGCTTCGTTTGGATGTAATCGCAAAAATGACTCGTCAAAATTCATCTGCTCAACTACGACAAGTGTTGTGGCTCTTTCGAACTTCTTATCTCCAAGAAATCAGATTGCCTATAGTTTTTGGGTGAATTCCTCCAGGAAATGCTGTCGACTGGCTTTTCCCGCTGCTTAGCAAATGCGCAATGAGAGAAAGATTATCGTGGTTTTGCTCGTGAGGTTTCTGTCCACGCTTGTGTAGAAAGTGCTGTTACTAATATCCAAAAATCTCCGATGCGCTTCTCTAACTGATAGCCCTTGGCTCTCGGCCATAATTCAACTGAAGCACTATCGCGGGCATTGGCCGGGTCCAGATGATCAGTGATTGCTAGGATTAAAATTGATGGCTTTCATGGAATAGCATCCAATCATCACATAATTCACCTGTCATTCCCTCCGTGATAAGCTGTATCCGTGTTCATGGCAGATGGTGTTTCGATCAATAAGCCCCGGACAAACAGCCATTCCCTCATGCTGGAACCAGCGTGCCAAAAGCACTCATACCGGATCCCACGGATTGCCTAGGAAATAGGCGTTATGTATCCCTTGCGAAGTCTCATCCGATGTTAATCTCAATTCTCTACAATGGCGGTTCCGCATTTGCTTTGCCATTCTTTTTATTTTCAATTCCCACTCTGCCATTTGGATTGTGGCTCACTTGACGTAGTTTCATTTCTACTTTAGATTTCAATTGAACCACACTGACATCTGCTCCTTCACAACATACCAAGCTGGCCTATGGTTGGACATAGAGTCATTGCCCATTTTTGGTCTGTGTGATCTTCTGCCACATTGGGGAAGGATAAAAATCGACGGGCTTACCCAAAAACAATCGGAAAGTTCAGATACTGAAAGCGCACCTGCCCTGGACACAATCACATTGTGCCGACGCATAGGCAGATCCATTTCCCGGATAAACTCCCGAAGGTGAAGTTTCCCTTCAACGCTGCCTCTTTCAACTTTCCTGAGCATCTGCTTTGAATAAAATTTACCACATTCTGCCAAACGCACTTTGATAGCCCCTAGTGTCCTAGCTGCTTCATGTCTTTCAAGACTGCTTGATTCAAAGTGTCGTGCGCCTAACTGATTCCTCCCTAATACCTAAAGATCTTCTTGTCTGAATCCATTGAATGAGCAAGCCATTTTTTACGCTTATCATCCAGATTTAAAATATCTTTCTACAGGATTTCCGGTATAAGCATTCGGTCCGATGGGAAAAAATTTGTCCTATCCGATAAGCCCCACAGATTTTAAAATGAGCTTCTCTGGTAAAGAATCTTATTGGTCATCCTGCATAAGTAGTTTTGCTCTTGAACCAATAGTGGACCTTTTCGTGCGTCCGCATATGAGCACGGCACTTGCGTATCCCCTACTCCCACTACTTGCATCTGGCTTGAAACACCTTACAACTTTGAGCGTCTCAAACTTCTCAAAGAGTTTCAGTCGGGAAACTTTTAGATTATGAATGTCAACCTCCGCTGATTCCTGCCACTGGCATCCGATAATCTGATAGCCAGCCTCAGGCACTTTCCTGCATTTTCCATTTTACCTAAAAGCCCTACAAACAGCAGCTCTACTTCCGTATGTTTTTTCCACCCAAGCCATTCGCAATAGCGATCGCCGGATAATTCCCTGCCGGTACCCCACCACTGATCAAAATGGCGATATGTGCGCTGCGTCCGATGATTACAGCTGTTTTAAGTCTTTGTTTATTTCTGCCGTATTGGCCAATGTTTCTTCTTGTGATCTCCTCGGCTTACCGAAGGATACTTCCCAGGAGATGCCCGAAATACAAAGGTTCCTCCATACTCAATAATGGCCGTGGCAACCGTTAATCGGACCAAGGCCTACGCTACAGCCTCATTATTGACCAAGGCTTGAATCACCACGTCGAAACTCTCCGCGCAGAAAGCAATCCAACCAAAGCCTTATTGGAGTTGCTACAATACGCATTTTCCTCGATATAGCAAACGAGTATATGAAAGCCTCCAAAATCCACCTACATTCCAATACTCTTCGATGATATGATGCGTAGAAAATCGAATATAGGATGAGGAATAAATTTCGCTGTCTCGCTTATTTTCCTCTGGACCTTTTGCCAAGTCACTCCTCCTGTGGCAGATTGCATATAATGATTGCTCTGCTTGGAAAGGAATTTCATTCATTGTCCATAATCCTTCCACTCGACGAGATCAAAGTTGCCCGCATGCTGACTCTATACAACCTGCAGCGTTCCAGCCTAAAACCGTCCGAGAGCACAACTATTGCAATATTTACCGGAACTCACCGATCAAACATGATCAAAAGACTGCATCAGCAAGAATCCAAGTGAAAAATTAGCCATCCAATCAATGCCACAGATCAATCCAATCGCCAAAATATCGGCAACAAAGTGCTCTTTGAATCCTGATGTTATTTTGACGTTTGCCCCAGCACTCCTGCAATGCCTGCGATCATAGGCTCAACTTGCCAATCAGATGGCTGAAAAGCTTGATTGATGACAGGTATCGTGATCCAACGATTTGCCTCATGATAATTGGAGCCCAATAATAGGTAACCATCAAAAAGCGAATCGATAGCAATGACACCTAACCTAGCAGTACACTGCAACTTTCGGTAAGCGAATTCGGTTGGCAGCCACATCACGTCCAAAGAACGAATGAGCCAGGAGTGCTGAACAGATACAATTCTGTATTGCCTCTGCATACTTTAGCTATGAATCCCGTTCGCAGAAATACCTACAGAATACTGAATAATGAGGTAGAATCACGAATCCCCCAGATGATAGGAATCAACCCTTGAAATGCTTCATCGATCCATGCATTGAATTGGCTCATGCGACTGCTTGTTTAGGTTTTAAAACACATTCGGAATTGATTCCGCGATCCTCGTAGTTTTGAAAAGGTCAAAGGCTGGCCAAGCCGGAGAGAGTAATACCACTCTCCAGATTCACCATGTGGATTTACCCCCATTGACTGCTTTCAATCGATTCTGTTTCTCTGATTTCTGGAATAAGAAGTAGCAAATGCTGCCTCACTTCGCATATCTTTTCCTAGGCAAATCACGGCTTTATTCCTGAGGTTATATTTGAACAGTTTCTTAATTATTCCTTATCTACCCCGCCTGCGATCCAAAATAAATAGGATTGAATAGACCTAAGGCATAGGCCAGTAGATTCCATCACATCTTTCCTGTTGCTATCATGACAAAAGTGACCCTGCCATTCAAGAACCTCCTCCATTCGATGCGTGCTTTTGAAGTTTTTAATGACTTATTAGGCCTCTCAAATACATTTGCCTAGTGTAGCTGCCATTTATTTGCACAAAGGGCATTCATGTAAAATTATGCTCCCAAGATGAAAGAGCGGTTACAGAATTGCTGACTTTTTGCTCTTAACACTGACTTCTAGATCGAAACTTCTAAATAGCCTCCTACACTGGCTTTTCTTTTAGCGAAACCAATGCTTAGTAGCTCCTAGTCTAATTGTGGCATATACCTTGAAACAGAATTGGTATCATCAGCATTGACAATCAAACATTGTTGGTGCCATTGTTTTTTGAAAAGTCGCAGCTTCGAATTCAAATTAGTTTTCGAATTTGGTAATCGTTAACGATTCCAAATGAATCAGTGTGTGATATTGGGTCAAAACATGCAATAACTTCGGCTGGAAACGAAAAGAATCATCAATCTGATAGCTACTGCATTCGATCAGCCCACCATTCATGATCCGTCTCACGATCAACTGAGCGGCCAACCTTTCCGCCCACATTTCCCTGCTAATCTACATCTGTACCGCCTCCTTGAGAAGGTGTAAAGTCAAAAGTGTTTGGTGGTTTGCGTTGTTCCTGTGATGCAACACTGCCCCAGCATTATTCGGTTAGGCAAATTCCAATTCATCCACAACAGCGATTTCCTTCTCAAATGGCTTTCTGAAAGCTACCGGAATCTTAGGAGAGATTCCCGAACTCTTGAATAATCATGTCCGCATTGAGGATGATTTTTTCGAATGTCCGCCTTCTTCAACCTCAATACTGCCATGGTCAACTTTAGCTTTTATTGGACATCTGTAAATTTGACAAACTCAGATTACAAAAACAGCTATAGCCCTTCCCTTGCAAGCATATTGCTGCTTCCCATGCCGCTTTCTCACGGCCTCTAAGGATGGCTGATCAGTTTCATTTTATTATCTAAGTTTTTAAAGTCGTCAAGTGTGTGTGATCACAGGCAAAAGAATCCCTACTATCCAAATCGAGTTGCACAAGCTTCCGCCCCGAATATTTTTTCTTTTGGTAATGATGATGAATCGGTGACATCAAGGAATAACTTCTTTTGCCCTCACCGTATCTCTTTTTTGTGTATTGGAAGTAAGCGTCATCCTGAAAAGACCGAAGTCCTCTCATCAGGAAGAATTCCCCGCACATTCCAAAAGCGTAGAGCAACTCTTTTTGCGGAGCGTCAAAGCAAAACGGCAATCCTCCACTCCAGCATCAGGCTACCTGGTATCACCTGAAAACTTGGGCAGTGAATGCATGTACAAAGTGAATCTCGACGCAGGCGCCGATAAAAAACCGCTGAAGCGTAAAATCACAACTCGCCAGAATTAGGGATATACATCACTATTGAAGTACTGCGAGAAAATAGCA
>Ga0163217_1024208_pt1 | contig 10761 bp, 11 predicted proteins | sample SynspAceP_FD_185933 | JGI IMG/M metagenome (GOLD analysis project Ga0163217, IMG submission 185933) | Saline lake microbial communities from Ace Lake in Antarctica - Synechococcus sp. Ace-P (PacBio error correction) | ecosystem: Environmental > Aquatic > Non-marine Saline and Alkaline > Saline ...
AGAAGAGATCTTAAAAGATCAATTTGACATCAAGATTCAAAAAGCAGAAGATGAAAGGTTTGAAAAAATTTGGAAAAAGAAAAGCTTTGGGGCCGATTTTTGAAAAAGGAATTTTTTTTTTTTTTAATTTAAAATCCCCTCCACTCCAGAAAATAAAGAGAAAAGATAGAAAAAAATAAAATTTTTTTTTTTTTTTTTTTTTTTTTTCTATGGGGGTTTTGGGGGGAGTTGAACAAAAAAAATTCCCGAAGTTTTTCTAATATTTGGCAAAATCCAACCCATAACGGAAAAAGGCCCTCTTTTAAGCTCAGCTTGGGTAGAGCCTGACTTGTATAAAATTCAGTAGGTCGCTGGGTTCGATCCCGGCAAGACGGCTCAAAAAGGGAAAAACAGAAATGTTTTTTTTTTCCTTTTTTTTTGCTTTTTTTCCAGGATTTTAAGAAATGAAAAAATTATTTTGTTTACATCATTTTTCTAAAAAATCCGATTGACGAATATTATAACCGGTCAAACTGAAATCTTTGGAAAAGAACGAAATTGATTCCTCCAACAATTTCACATTTAATTTTGATCCATTCATTCACGGCAAAATCGCAATCTATTGGGTGTTTGAAAATATTCCATTGGAATGTCATCACGAGCCAAGCAGTTCAGATTGAATCTCAATATTCAAGAGGAATAAATCCCAAAAATATGTAGAGCCCCTAATTCATATCCACTATTGGTTTTGAAACTATTGGAAAGCGTCGCAACTCAAGTAGGTCGCTGTCCCGCCGATGGGCCATCGGGGAGATACGGCAGAGGCTCAAAAGGGAAAACAAGAAATGTTTTCCCTTTTTCTTTTTTTTGAAGGTTTTTTCAAATATTGGATTCTTTCATTTTTGATTTTTTCAAGATCTTATAAACTTTAAAGTGATTTATTGGTTTTAAGGAAAGAGAATAACTCCTTGAGGATTTTTAAACTTAATTTGATTTATCATTAGCTTTTTTCAAAGTCAAAAGCAAAATCCTACCTTCCTTATAGAATTTTCCTTTTTTAAGCCGTAAATATGCCAATAATCATAAATTTGTCAGTTGTTGAGTACTCAGCTAAATATCAATCTTCAATTTGACTCTAGACCCCTCAGCATAAGATGCCGATTCCTAAAATAAAACGTTCTTTTCACAGTTTCTTCACTAATTATTTTTATTTCCTGTAATAGCAAGAAGAGATCTCCTTTCGATGTCTCTCCTTCCAGATTCTTTCGGACCCGAAGCGAACGGAGACGCTTATCCTTCAAGCTGATCTTACCAGAAAGGAATAGATTTGCAAATCTTCGACTTGGCAAGGAATTGATTTGTCTCCAAAAGCTCCAGTAATCCGTTTCTGCAATGAAAGGAAAAGAAGTCCTTTTGTACTTAAGCCTGGTTACAGCATAGATCCTGTGCTTTCTGAACCTCAAATCAAAAGAACCTGCAGGCTATTTCAAATTTGAATGCGAAATGGGCGAATGTATGTTATTGGAAGCTGAGAACCACAATGCAAGATCTCGGATGCTAATGGGGAATTTGATGCGACTTCAAAATATCAAGATGGGAGATAAAGACAATGATTGGTACCTATGAACTGGTGTAGTCTTCTTAGATAGTCCTTGTCTTTCAAGGTTTTGTGGTTCCTTTTGGAAAAACACCATTTTTGTCTATGGAATGCGAAATGAGGACCGATGTTTAAAATACCAGATACCTGATAATGCGGCAAAGCAATTAAGAAAGAACTTTTTGCTTCTGGTTTTAGGCGTTCAGGAAATGTAGAACACGCAAATCCCACTTTCCTTATTGGGCATTGGATAACTGGGATTGTATAGCACCTATAACTCCAAAAAGAATTCGCTGGACAGCAGATGGAGTAATTCAGGAGACAAGCGGAAATCATGGGAAACAGTGGGGGAGACTCAGGATACCTCATGGTAAACTATGGTTCCAAGATGGGGCAGGAAGAGTTCCGCAAAGATTCCAGTTCCCCATTGTCTATGTAAATTTCAGTGTGAAGGACAGTGGAAAGATGGGTTTTTCGAATTCCCTACAAGCTTGGTGAAATTGGCAGATTTCCACTGTATGAAGCGAAGCAAACCCAGATGGAATCACTAAATAATGTGACTGAGCAGCAGAATGAATGTCTTTAGAGGGGATTAGATTACCTCCAGGAACTGTTGGCCTATTCCTTTTAATGGTGAAACACTGTAGGCGGTAGTAAGGCAAGGTCAATTCAGAGAATGAGGAAGGCCTGACCTACAATCCAAAATAAATACATTGATTCTCAGTCTGAGTTTTTATCCAACTACTGACCCACTTTTTAGACCAGTGGATATAGCACTGCAACCCGACGGAACGATGTTATCGTCGATATGTATCGTGGGATCATCCAAGAGGAAAACTGGACTCAAGAGGGAAGCTACCTGAGACAAAAATCCGCATACCATAATGGATGATGTCATAGGGAATGGTAAAATCTGGAGATTGAACTTATGAAGGAAATAGCAAGAAATACTGAAAGCCTAAATGTATGAGGAGACCGTCGGCTGAGTTGATCGTCACTTGGAAATCCGAATGGCGGTGCGAGAATCAAGCACAGCAGCTGATGTTTGAATCAGGATAAATCCATTGTAATGGATTTGGAGAAATTGGCCAGACTTCCAAGAATGAAATTGGCAAGAATCCTATGCACTTTGGACATTAGAGGGATTAAGTTCGTTGAATGTTGGCCTTGTTTTAGAGTACTTCTAAGGATCCTAACCCCAATACTCCGGATTCAAGGCCTCAAGAAGCCAGCGAAACACTTTATAAGTATGGAGACAAGGTTTATCGCCTGATTAATAGAGAATGACCAAGGATCAAAATGTTGAGATGTCATCATTCAAGGTCCTCTTCAGTGGCATATTATCCTAAACTGGATTCATGTCCGAGGACTTTGATGCAGTCCAACCTTTAAAATCTAATTCCTCCAAGGGGGTTCAATGTAGCAACTCAAATCTAGAAAAGATGAAAGAAGCAAAAATGCAGCTTCTAACTAAATTTGAGCCGGTTGAATTGCATTATTTATAAGGGTAAATCCATTTTTCGACAGCCTATTGCTCCACTTGTCATGGGCCAAAAGGGTTGGGATTCCCGCAATAGGAAATGGGCAATTAAAGCCCCAGCTTCTTCAGGCTCTCAGCGAATTCAAGGACATCCAGAATATGCCGTTAAAACTATGCTACATGGAATTTATAGGTGAATTTAGAAGGTAAAGAGTATGAGGAGTGATAATCGCAATGGATATGAATGACGATGAATAATATCGCCTCTATTATTTCCTACATCCGAAATGAAGTTGGAAATGACGCCAGTTTGTGAGCCCTGAATATGTCGCTCAGATCAGAGAGGAAACTAAAGAAAGAAAAAACTAATAAGTTTTGATTGAATTGGTTCAAGAAGTTACCAAAAGCGCTAACTCTTCAGGATAAATTGGATTGTGACTGCTAGCAGCACTGCTCTGCAAAGGAGTAGGTTCTACAAAGATCCTTCCTAGCTTTTGGGTTTAAGGATGGAAAACGGAATTAGAGCACAGGAGCCAGGGATGTGGTATCAAGTTAGAATTACCTAAATGTGCATCAACTACACGAAATTTCAAATTTTGATTCTGGCAAAGAACAATTCCCTCTCAATTATACAATCTCTATTTCCCAGAATGGGAATAATTGGACTGAAGTAGCCAATGGAGAAAGGTAAAGTGGGAGTCAATAATCTCGATGGAAATCCTCCTGAACGTGTCAGATTTGTACGATTCAATCAAGAAAAAAGGGGGAGAGCCTGGGCAATGAAAAAACCTGATTCTCTTCGCGAGGTAATAAAATTGTGAAGACTTGAAAAGGGGGAGAAGCTAGCAATTTTCGCTAGCCTCTCTATTATCCTAATTTTTGACTTGCCTGAAGAAAAAGACTAATGATTTAATTAATTCAAAATGTTTCTTTGTCCGTTATTGGTTAATTTTAATGGCTTTCCAATTAAAAAAATAGTTCAATTAACTTATTGCGGGAAAGTAAAAATGCCACTTGAAGTGCGCATAATTTTCTTGTATCCATACCGCATCATGTGAAATAGGATTCGGTAAAACAGTGCTTGGTTAAAGGTATTGAAATCCACCAAGAGTAAACTGATCCAAGTAAGGAACTACCTGTAGCTCAACAGATTTTTCTTTTGCATATCCACATAGCTTATCCATTCCTTCTTTTCAAATGGGATCATAACCACCACGAATCAATAAAAGCTTTGCTGGAGTGAAAAAGTAAATGGTGGCATTGGGAAAATTTAAAATTCATAGATTCTTTTGATGCAATAATTGATGCCTCCAGCTTGGGTAAAGTCGCTTTTTCGGTATCAAAGCCCAATCCAAAACCAGTATAATCGGTATAGCTACCATTTTTCCTCGGTTATTGGTATAATCATTTGGTTGAAAGCCCAAGAGAATGTAAAATATCAAATACTCCCTGCTCGTCCACTTGCTGTTGGCAAGGATTTACCCTGCAGGAAGAAAAAACCTGCACCACCAACTCAATAAGTAGTAATACTCAATTCCTAAAGCGTTCTTTCACATATCTTTGGCAGTTTCACTTGCTGGATAACCGAAACGAACCTCCAACAGTTACTGATTATCCCAAAAGTTCAAAAGAGTTTTTTAATGGGCCAATTTCCTCTGTAGGATCCTGAGCTAATAGGCCATTAGAGAAAATAAGAATAGAATGATTAGGTAGTTTCTTGGTTTTTTTCATCGATTTGAGTCTAATGATTTAAAGTCCTGACTTTAACTATAAATATTTACAAGGGACTATTTGAGGACTGCAATATTTTTTTCTTCTTGTATCAATTTATAACTTTAAATTAATTTCCATGAAAAGTAAAATCGCCCTATTAAGTGGCTTAATGCTACTAAATTGATGAATTTTTGGATTTGCTTCTCCACTTATTCTCCAGAATATTCGAAGGAAAAATGGAGTGTCCTGGTGAAAGTACCCTCAAGGTGATGCCCACTATTCCAATGCGATTTGAACCAAGATGGTGCGGACAAAAAGGCTATTTTATAGGAGATGAATCCGGTCAGGAACAAGAAATGTTTCCTGCAAATCGATTATCGATGGAGTACTTACAGCAAGCTTTCAAATATCCCAAGTTATGATGTTGATATTAATATGTCGAAGTCCGATTCAAGATAATGCTGCTGGAAGTTTTGATGGCATGTTTGATCTCAGTGCTACTCCCACGGGTGAAGTAAGGGAAAAGGAAAAAGGATTGGAGATTTAGAGAACAGAGATTAGAGATTGGTGAACGAGAACTGAAATCTAAGCTAATCAAGGAGGTTCGCTAATCGTCCAATTTGATCAATCATTTCTAAAGAATTCTGCCTTAAGCACAAAGGGTATTCTAGTGCTAGCGCTTTATTTTTCATATTTTAAATAGGTCCTTTAGCTTTTCAGCGTAAAGGCCCGGAAGCTGTTTAATTGCTGCCAGCCTTACCAATGGCTGATTCAATGGCCAATATCCCTACGCAAAGTAAATATTTGCAGATTCTCTTTGCCGTCTGGATAAGGAGCCTTCTGTTTTCATTCAAGGCATTTAGAAATTCATTTACTAAATGTGGATGTGATCCTCCATGACCGCGCCCTGGATGAATGACAATGTTGATTGTCATCCGAATCAATAAAACTCCTCCTCGTAGTTTTAAATGCCTGGATTTTCTGTGGGTAATAAATGAAGTCATAATCGGAATTTTCACTCGCGTCTGGGCTTTCAACCAGTGTGAATCACCGAATCCTCGTGCTCTATAATGTCCCATTCGAAGGACTTTTATTGGAGCCATAGACATCAAAAGCTCTCTCGTTATTGACGAGCAGTGTTAAAAAAGTGATCGAGTAACCTCAGCTGCCAAATGCTGAATCTTTAAACTTGATATGAACAAGTTTCCTAATCGCGAAGGGAGAAAGCCATACTTTGGAAATCTAAATTTTCATCGATTTACCCAGCCAAAGCAAGAAATATATCTGCTTGAGCCTTTTGTCAAAGCCAAAACCGGACCTACACAATGCGTTGTCTAATGCATTGGAGGAGGGCCTTCCCAATATCCTGGCCATCCAGCATTTCCTGTTGATGAGAGCTCGAGAAACTGATTTTACCTAATTCTCACTTTTCAATACTCTCCTGGACGAATAGGAATTCAACGGCTATAAACGACCGTCTCCATCATCATATAAGTAAGCCCGTTCGCTCGGTCTTCGGCCTACAATCTGCCGACATTCTTCCATGTTGTTGCCAATTGGGACGGTTGCAGGCCACAATGTTTGCCCGCTCGAAAAGTGCTTTTAAAAGATTGCTCTGGCGTGATTTTTGAATTGGAGTTTGATGTGTAACTGCATCAAAATATTTGGATCTTTTAAAAGCTCATGCCGTAATCCGTATAGACTTATTCATCCCAAAGGCTTTCGCAATTCGGTCGCCTTTTCTTATTACGCTGGCAGATGGCGTACATTTTTTGCAAAGGATGCTTTTGATAGATTGGGATAAACTCAGCACCAAATCCTAATCCTATGATGGCAATATTGATTGTTTTTTTAAGTCTGAATTATTAGTTAAGTCCGATTCTCTATCGGGAAGATTAGTTTATGAAATTACGATTGCGAGATTTTTGAAGGAGCTTAGCCTCTAGCTTTGAAAGCCGATATTATTTTCAATTTTAACCTCTGACTTTTTTTTCTTCGCTTCAATCCCCCTGACCCCCTTTATTTTAGATTCGATTCTCAGTTACTTCAGTGTCCAAGGGGGAGTTTGATCATTTCCAAAAACACGACAACTGACATCCGTCATCGGACATTTTCGATTTCTCATTTTCAAACTTCAAGACTATTCCGCCCCATTTTTCTTCAGAACTCCAATCCTTCACTACAAATCAACACGCTGACTTGAGCCAAGGTTTCCAGATACCAAACTGCTCCTGCAAGTTTCCTTTACATCAGGGGTAAGCTCTCTATCGAAACGGCCCCTTTGGTAATTGATGCTTCTAAACTCTCCTGTAATGCATCCCATCTGGTTTGACACCGTAACCGGAGTTCCACGATTAAGTTTTCCGAACCTGAAAATGAATCAGCTTTTCTCCCGCAAGCTTGGATCGCTGCCTCGCATCCCCGCTCCTCAATATTCATATGAAACACCGTCCAAAATTACCTTCGCTTCAGGTTCATTGATAGCCTTAATCAATTCCATTAGCTCCTCACAAGGTATTGATTAGAATCTGTTTCAAAGCGGTTTTAAAGTTCAAGAGCGATTTCTAAATCCGTGAATTCAGCTTTTTGGCAAACTATATCGGAGATTTTTTTACCGCCCGATTCCATTCGATTTTTCTATTGCTCGGGACTCACTAACCTCGCTTTTCCGACAGCAGAATACATTGGTCCTGCTACAAATTTTAGCTCCAAGGCTAGAAGTGATTATCAAAACAAGCATCCAAGTAATCAAAGCTGGTTTGAATGAAAAGTAGAATCGTCATTTGTCAAATCCCCCTACTGGTTCCAAAAGCCCCACAAATAATAGGAGCTGCCATTATCTGGCTAAAGCTGTCCTTTAGACTAGGCAGATCAATTAAGCTTGGATCTTCCAACTGGAATTTCCACCCGCGTCCAAAAGCCAAGAATTTGATTTTTGGGAAAAAGGCTGATGGTTTCCTTATCGAAAGGAGAGGTCCAAAGCCAGGTGCTGACTGCCAAATTTTACTCAAGAGCCATTTTTATTCTAACGATCATGATTTCCATTCATAAGTCTCCAGTGATCCCGGAACAGTACAGGGACAAATGGATATTCTCCAGGTTCTGTCCCGGTGCTGTAAAAAAAATAAACCGACAAATTTGAATTTTCCCGACCTTCTGGATCTACCAAAACGAGTAGCGATGATTACTTCTGGAAATTTTCGGCAAGCACTAGTTTTTGCTCAGCACCTTTAGGATTTCGAGCAAGCTCATCACTTTTGCTTTTCCGATAGTCTCCCATTGATCCCCTTTTGGCCGATGACATAAGTTTGTGCTGCATAAAATCAGGATTTTCGAAGTCAATCGTGACTTGTGTACCGCGCTTTTACCGCGAATGAAAGCTTTATTGAATTTCAATCCTCGTGAGAATGACCACCGAGTTTGGATCACAGTAGTTCCGGTTGCGCTTGAACTAGTGGGATCGACTCATCCATCATTTTGGATGTTTCAGCCTCCGGCTTCTCATGGGCTAGTGTGGATTTGTTGCTTATTCTACTGAAGAACAAACATCCAACCACCTTCAAATATTTCCCTACTTGATTTTTGAGTCATTTTGACTACATCGTACTATTCTAGGGATAAGCTCTTCAGCGAAAAGCCCTTTTGTTTAGCTTTTCCGATCTCCTTCGGCCATTGATCATCAAATTCAAATGCGTTTTCCATCTTCCTAACTAAAGTCGCTCAATGGTGAATTGCTCCTCAAGGAAGGTCTTTTTTTTGAACTGATGATTGGTCGAGTTTTTTCATCCGTGAGCTACCGCAAAATTGAAGTTTGTCTTCGTGATATAAAGGCTATAGCCATTCGTATTTTTTCCATGAGCGACCAATATTGCCATCAAGTGGATTGTTTCCTTTGGATGCAATCATCCGAATTACAATTTCTTTAAATTAGCTACTTTCCGGTGGAAAAAGAATAGAATTTCCTCGAATCTAATAGGAATACTGCTCCGCAACACAAGCTCTGCTGATTCCCGGTCTGAAGAGAAAGCAGAATCCTAAGGAAGCCTTGGCAAGGCATTGAATTATCTCGCTTGGCAAACTCGGGTAGGATGCGCCAAAAAATCAGACTGCAAAAATGGCCTGAGGCAAATAAAGCTCCGTACATTTCTCAGCTACGTCGGCTAATTTACTAAATTCCCTTAGCTGCTCTTCAAGAGAAAGGCATTTTTACGATAATGCTAGAAAGGCATTTTACGAGTAATGCAGATCCGGGTCATTTAATAGGTTTTGAGGCCATTGATCCGCTTTGAGCGAAGAAATTGTTCGAGAATGACCCGGATTGCATTTTTTTCGGACTGCAGCCGAAGGGTGGCGAAAGATGCTTTTTCGACCACTTGTTCAGCTTCTTTGTTTTGTCCATTAAGTTCGCCTAATCCATGCAAGGGCCCAAGTGCATGAATAGCAGGAGCATTTAAGGCCGATACATCTTGGCTTTGGATCCTGCGATTAATTGTTAGAAGATCGGTTTAGTACCTCCTATTTTTCGTCTCTACGATCACCCGCTGTGCAGTCAATCTCCAAAAACATGTTAATCTAACTTTTCAAAGCAAGAAATCAACCTCCTTGGCAACTCGGTCTTTTCAGGTCAAAGGTCTCGGAACTTCGCCACCTTTATACCCATTCCTATATATTCGACGTGTTTTCGCATCACGAAGTGATTGATGTAGGCATGTGCCTTCTGCCATTTTCGAAACCTCTCGGAGTTAGGGTTGTGCTGAATGATAAAATTTATACCATCTGCTACCCAAAGTGGCCCGCCCATCTGGTCCAACTTCGGCATGTACGGGAGAAAACCATTCCATCACTGCCAAGAATATTAAAGCCATTTTTCTCTTTGATCCAGATCCATACGGATTGATAATCGCATATGGAGCACACGACCAGTTGGTTCGGCCACAAAAGCGATTTTTATTCCAATCAGTTTTTAAGGGGAAACTTCTGCTGTGTAAAAGTTATGCCTGCAGCAGCAGTATAGCTTCCAACCAATCCACCTGTCGGAGGGAAACGGTGTGAGGTGAGGCATATCGTAATGGGAATCAATTGCCATGAACTGTATTGGCAGAGCCTTGGAAAACGGGACGCTTTAGGTTAGCTATTCGCCAATGGCGAAATACACGCTATGCTGTCCATTGGCGGTGGAGATAAAAGGTTTCAAAATCCTTCTGTAAAACCCAAATCCCCCAATGTATTATTCGAGGTATTTCCGAGGTATTCCAGATTTTTTCTCCAAGCTGGTTCAAAGCGATAGACTCCTTGTCCAAAGGAATGATTGACCCACTTACTTCACCTTTAAAGCCGAATAGCCTAGGACCCCCATACTTTTATTATCAAATCCGTACTTTCAATTGGATGGACCACTGCATGCGTATCTACTTTTGCCCCAGCCCAGTCATGAATGACTTCTCTGACATCTGCGACATCATCGCCATCGTATCCTTGAGGAAAATAAATCAGGGGCCATGGAAAATGAAGCATACCACCATTCATTGGCGTGATGCTGGTGGGAATATTTAAGCCTTCGCAAAAATGGTAAACCTTATCGGGCCTTACGCATCGCCATCTGTATCTTTCAAAATTTTGATTTTATCGTCTCCAGCCGTCTTTCCGGTTTTCATTGATATCAGTGGTTCGATTACGAATAACCTTCCTCGCTTCGTCCCCCAGGTCATTGAAATGGGATTAATAATCATAGGTTCGGGAAAGCGAAAGCTGCAACTCAAGCGCCACAGGAATCCTGAACCACCTTCATGCTTTCTTCAGTGAAAGTGGGCAAATTGAATCAGGAAGCAGGATCTCTTTCTATAGTTTTTGGAATCTCAGCATCTCTGAATTCCCGGAGTAAGGAAATCGCATAAGCTGCCAACTGCTCATAACTCGATCTCCCCAGCCCAAGAATTCCATTTGCCATAGGGCCGTTGAAATTCTTGATTTCTCCAAGTTTTTCGTTATGAAC
>Ga0163217_1062270_pt1 | contig 10761 bp, 4 predicted proteins | sample SynspAceP_FD_185933 | JGI IMG/M metagenome (GOLD analysis project Ga0163217, IMG submission 185933) | Saline lake microbial communities from Ace Lake in Antarctica - Synechococcus sp. Ace-P (PacBio error correction) | ecosystem: Environmental > Aquatic > Non-marine Saline and Alkaline > Saline ...
CCCCCAAGAGAGAGGGATAAAAAGCCCCCTGGAGATTCAATTCCGTTAAATTAGCTGGAAAAGCAAAAACTTTGTCCCAGAGCATTTAGCTTTATTTTTCCCATTTGGTAAACGAGGGTATTTTGGGGGAGGATCCCCTTCCTTAATAATAAATTTTTTTGCAGTATGAATTCCCACAGCCCTTTTTTGAAAAATTATCCTGCCACTCAACAAGAAGCCCCGGGAGGATCCTATGCCCGGAAAATCATCGCTTGATCTGGAATTTAGCGAAAGCAGTTGGCCTTCCAAGCCAAGCAAGATAAAATGACGTACGGAGTAGACCAACTTGCTGGAAACAGCTGCTTTCTTCATTTTAGACGTCCAGTCTATTTGACCAAAGGCATTTATCAAAAAAGCCCCTACGATGTAAGGCAGAAATTTATTGGTGATCGACAAACAAAGATCTGTTTTGGGTACCGACTGGAAGCGGATTTTGAAGAAGCCTCATTGATCGGCATCAAATGCTGACAACCGTAAAAAGAGACCATTTTTGCGGCTAGAACTTTTTCTTGGGTTCACGATCAATGTTTTGGGATCCCAAAAATAGGAAGCCGATTTGATTTCCAAATTATGAAACTGGTGTGATCACTTTCAACCGGGGACTTTGTGTCAAGTTGTACCTACTAAAAAGTTTTATCAAAACTTGGGATACAATAAAGATTATCGGGAAAAAGTAAGTTTTGGTGCCGACACTATTGTTTTCAATGGTGGTGGTTTAAAGAAACCTTCCCACAATTCAAACAACCTCGCCAAGACCTACACATCTATAAGTGACTCATTCTCCTGGTCTATACTATATATCGCTGGGGAAGATAATTCAGAACCACAAATGTACATCGATATGCGTCTATGCAGAAGTGGTTATTGATCTGCCGCTGAAGCTTCAAAGCAGAGACTCAGCAAACCTGCCACAGAAACAGCTGGGTATCTAAATCAAGTCAGATAAGAGAAGCGTGGCTATAGAAATTGGGGCGGAAGCAAAAGACGGATTTCCCCCAGAGGAAATGGTTTTTCGACTGGTCCTGACGCAAAGCTTTCAATTAATTGACTTGACTATAGATGATCGTCAGATTGAGCTAGCTTTCGAATGGAAGAGATGGTATGATTATCAAGCCCGTAGAAAACTTGAGAAAGCGTTTTCCAGGTCCTAACAGTCTTGGAGCCTAAGGTCGAATTTATGATCCCTTCCAGAGATTACTTGTTCCATTACCCAAATTCCCAGAATTGATCATAAATCCGAATTTGCAACCATTAATCCAGGATATTAAATCCTTAATTTATTTCAGGGGTCATGTTTTTACTTGGTGAGAATGTGACCCTAATTACACCAAAATACCATGGCAAAAAAAAAACGTTGCTTTTCTTTGCTTTTTATAGCCTTAGCAACTTGTTTCCTTATACTCCTGCGATGGACAGAAACGGAGCAAAACCTGATGTGGGAAGTATGGAAAATCGGCCCAGGCTCATTTGGAATAGTCTGAAAAGCACTTAGCGATTAAAACGCTTTATCCACGATCTACACACGCTCACGCCGACGGCTCTATAAAATCTGGTGCCACGCAAGAGACTGGACCAGTGGATTCTACCCAGAAGCCCTTTGTATATGTATGATTTAAACCGGTAAAAGTTTGGGCTTGATTCGGCAGCCGTCCAAAAGGACCGCTGGATTGGAATCAGTTCAAATTCATACCCATACACACGACTTAGGTTTTTGTGTCTGTATAGCTCTTATGGAATATTGTGGCTTAGACTCGACCAAATGAAGACCTACGCTCCTATTCTACTTCAAGGAAGCTAAGCACATTGATTCAACGCTTCGATTCCGAGATCGAATATTAGATCCTGGGACTTCAAGCCTTGGGAATTCCCCTGTGATTCATTCTGACATATTATGAATATGAATTGCTCCTCCTGGGCCACAAAATATAGTGGGAAGATTCTCACCGTTCTATGATTATCGCTGTAAACACACGCGGACACTACTTGAAAACCATTTCCGGCTGATAACAGCAAGCTTCCATGTCGTGGACTATGATACCATCCACAATGAAGTATTTGCCCAAAAAACGCCATCAGCGGAAAATTCCGACGATTACGGCATGGGCTCCGCGGCCAGCCTGGGGATGTACGGCACAGCTTGATGTATCGGGAACAAAAGATAAAAGTATTACTCAAGCTGAAAAATAGCAGAATTTATTCTCCAATCATCCTAACCTACCTGAAGGATATGGTTCCTTGACTGGGACTTTGATGCACCAAATGAAGTCACGCGAAGATGCCGCGCAGTTGTGCTTCGTCTCTCGAGCTTAGTACCTAAATTCAGATAAAAGCACCCGTTTATTTCGATACTGCTGAGAAAATGCTTGCCGCCTGAAGTAAGTCCAGCTTACTAGCCGATGGCCGGGCACCAATAATTAATTTCATCCTGATTGCACAGTTACTGGTCATATCCCAAAAGGAACTTAGAGATTGATGCCGCGATTCGCTTATGCGGATTATTAATTATTTTAGAAGCTTTGCTCCCGTATCAAAAGACTTACCCGCTAAAAAATAATCCTATAATTTTCACCATTCCGAAAATGATCAACCTCTTTAATTTCCTCCTATTTCTATTTACTTCTTTCCGCTCCGAGAAAAGCTGAAATTCAAACGATCGAAAATCTGTTGGATCAAGATAGGGCTAGGTAATCAGTAATTCGGTAAGCCAACTGGAGAAATTGCCTGGGACCAAATTTTCCCAAGTCGGGAATTGACAACCTTATTGAGATTGGTACACGGTGATCCCAGTGAAATTCAATGGCGTGGATAAAGATCTAGAATGGATACTCGACGCACTTTTGTTTTGGACTGAGATTGGGTCAAATGAAAGTAAGGCTACCAAGCTCATCCTATCAAAAACTCCAACCGCTACTAAAGATTCTCGACCACCTATGGTCGATTTTCCCTGATCGGATCGATGATTTTGCTGGAATAACGACAAGGTAGCTTTTCCGAACTTATGGCCCTGAAGCGCAGCGTCTGCAGGCGGATTTAAGGGAGGTAACATTGACCAGCAGGTATCGTTTGCTGGATGAAGCGTGTAGACTATCCGATCATCAATAAATGCGTACCAGAGACACATGGCTGGGGAAGCTTCACGAAGACGATGGCGAAAGGATATGATCCTTACCATGTAGGCAGACAGTCGTGGGAAATCGGCGGAATCGGCGTACACAAGTACGGCCCGGAGGAACTTCATGTTTTCCCAAATTTCATCTCACATCGAATTGTCTCCACTGGAAAGCTCAGGACTGTTTTTTGAGTTCGACTTACGCCCTTGGAGTGCTGACGGAGTCCATAACATCCTAGAGACGGCCGAATATCCTTAGATAGAGGGAAAGTCACGCTTTTCAAATGAGTTTACTTCTTAAGGCAGATTCTCCATTGCCAAATCCTTACAACGGCGATCACGATCTTTCATGATGGAATGGGAAAACAAACCTAGATCGCAAGCCGTTGGTTTCACGCATTGGAGCAAATAGATGATTCAAAATTTGGGTACAGCCATCGTGGTCAATCGCCAGCCACTGATCTTGTCTCATCAAGAAACAAAGAAAGTTGCTTATTAAGGACCAGAGTCATTTGCCTGACAGCTAAGATCCCGAAACAAAATCTCTCGTATTACGCAGTTTGCTTGGAAACAATCCGGAGAAATCACCAGTCCAGAGCAATGAGGACAAATACCCTCGTTGCTTTTTCTAGAGCCTTGGCAAACCATTGAAAATCACTTATCATAAGAAAGCTTTAAGAATTGGTACGCAATTTTCAAAGCCCCTTATTTAAAAACTTAACACCTAAACACAGAATTGATCATAAATTATACCAATCCGATTTGCTGTTTCACTACAACAGAGAGTTCAAGCAATGGATACGCACTCAACCTACGAGAAGATTTTTTAATGCGAATAACCTATTTTCGCAAGGTCAAATCAGTACATCGTCTATACCCATTAATGACAGACTGATAATGTAGGAGGTGCCGCTCCGACCGGAAAAGCGTCTAGCCCTGGGTACATTGACGCCTCGCTAAAAGCTCGCATATTTCTTGGAAACGAGAGACGGCTTTGGTACATCACGTTGGTGAGACAGGAGAGATCATCGCCGATGGGATTGGCTATAGTCTGGGAAAATAAGGAAGCCCCTCTATCTTGGGCGGGCACCAAAGAAGTAATTTTCCATCCTGGAAGGGGGGAAAAATCACCACTTTTTTAACTTCATTCTACTTCCTGCACATGTACTTTCCCTTCCAAAAAATCGCTGCTTCTGAATGCTGAAATGGTAAGAAACTGGGGTGTGAACAAGCAATCATCGAACGATTCCGAAAACTCATTGTCAATAGTGTGGTAAAACTTGCCAACTTCAAATGGGACTCACCGAGCCCTAAAACGGGAAGCAATCTGGAACAACCATGCCTGCTTCATACACATGATAGACGGGATGGAGACTTTTATATTTTGCATCTTGCTCACAGATCAAAGATGGTGTTGCCATTTCATTGGGAGCCACAGGAGATCGGCACATTTGATGAAAAGTTCATACAGGCCTGTTTTTATCCACCTTGGTCTTGTCCATTGCGCGTGCGGTACTAAGCAATTTATTCTTTTCATCCTGGGGAATGGCGGACAGAAATCTTGGATTATGGAGATATGGACTGGTCAAGGTAACTGATTAAGATAAGCGATGAAAAACCCTATTTGACTTAAGTGGAAAAAGAAGCCCTGATAACTGGAAGGAAACGCAATGCCTGGGAAAAATGGCGATGGCAAAAAGGACTAGGAATGGCAGGTGCAGAATTTTGCTAATCAAATGGTCATTCGTCTGAAAAGTTAGCTTTCGGCCCTCAAAGAATATCGAAGTGTAGGCCTAATTGCGACAGGATTCTATTTGATGTGACCAAAGAAGATTTCAGGTCAAAAGGGCAATTGCCGAAAATAGAAAAAGATGGTCCGATAGATTATTCTGATCAACAATGCCGGAATCATCAAAGCGGATTTCCCATGGAAGACATGGAAGTGGCGGATTTTTCGAGAAGTAATCGACGTAAAATCTGTCGGGCCTTTCATCGTATCAAAGCATGTAGGAAAAAAAATGATCCATGCGCAATCAGGTAAAATTATCAAAACATGCTGTCATGATGAGTGAGTTTGGGCAGAAATACCGTGTCTGCCTATGCTGCAGCGAAAGGTGGATTGAAAATGCTCACACGAAATATGGGCCACAGATGGCAAAAACATAATATTCAGGTAAACGGTATAGGCCCTGGCTAATTTTTGCGACAGAGCAAACTAAGCCGATCAGAATTGACGGTCATCCCTTTAATGAGTTTATCCTGAATCGAACTTCTGGACGCTGGGGGAATCCAAAAGATCTCATGGGGGTGGCTGTTTTTCTATCCTCACCTGCCAGCGATTTCGTCAATGGACAAAATAATATATGTAGATGGTGGTATATTAGCCACTATTGCAAAACCCTCCAATGAAAATAGCCCAAACCTTGCACTAGCTTGGCTTTAAGGAATGGAAGAAGAAAACCCAACCATTCATGCATCGCCGAGAATCTTAATGTGACCGCATCTACAGTTTCTCGGTCTGAAAATAACAACCCTAGAATCAGTTTAAAAACTCGAGAACTAGTACAGGCAAGCTGCCCAAAAACTAAATTATCAACCCGAATAATATTGCAGCAGCTTTGGGCGCAGCGGCAAATCCAATATCAGTAGGAATCATCGTCCGCCACCGCAGATCGAAGCTTCTTCTCCTCTGTTATTTACGGGATAGAGAGATCGCAAAATACCGCAGGATTCAAACTCATGAATCTGCCAAAGTCACGACAACTATCAAAATGAAGTCGATAAAGTTCAGGCACTGCTTAATGCGGGAGTCGATGGAGTTATCGGCATCTTTTTGCAAAAGAAACGCACAGATTTTCAAACACTTCAAGAAAAATCATTAATAGCAATACACCCTTAAATTCTTTTTTGATCGGTCCACTAATGAACCTTGAGTTTCGCAAGTCGTCATAGATGACTAATTTAGGGGTCTTATTTAGCTACAGACGCAATTTGATTTCAAACAAGGCTACACTAGAATCGCACACTTCACCAGCAACGGTAAGAATCCGTATCTATAAAGATTAGGACTTCGCGGCTATCAAGGAGCTTAAGCAGCTCACATGGAATACCGCACGGATGAAGAATTACATTTTTGAATCCAACCTTCAACTGGAGATGGTCGAGCCAGTAGCCTTGAAATTCTGGAAAAGGGCGAAAGTAGATGGTCTAGTTTCCGCTCAAGCCATGGGCCTTCCTGGGAAAGCTATGCAAGTGTTTTGAAAGAAGCATAAGATAAAAGTTCCGGGACCGTTGGATCGTTGGCTTTGCAAAAATGACACTTTCCATGTCAATTTACCGATCCTCCACTTTCCACAGTGGAGGCAACACAGTAAGCGTATAGGGAATAGGTGCCGTGCGGAAGGCTTTTCTTGCAGGAAATTCGCATCTATAAAATCAAATTTTTCCCCAGAAAATCGTCCTTAAAGCCCAGAATTGATTATTCGAACAATCCTCGGTAAGGATTGTCGAAATAGGTTTCCGCTGGAGCAAGAATTCTCATTAACTCAAATTTCCCTAATCGTTTTTCTTGGTCGCTTTGTGGGTTTAAAATTACTTCACAACAACATTTTTAGTAAAACATCATTTTTCTGACTGAAATCATTTTCCGTGGCCGGCCAAAACCAGGTAACAAATCTAAGCCTCATATTCCTAGCAGACCAAAAGCACTCTGTGCTGTTTTATAGAATCCTATTTTTTTTTAAATAATTTGAATACTCCTGTGTTTTTTAAGCATTGTCTGCCGAATCATTGGGAAAAGCTTCAACTGAGGTTTTATCTGACTCAGATTTTCAAAGCAGTTTAATCTCACCTCCCTAGAGGAGAATAAAAGGGATTCTTTAAATAAAGTCGCCCGAACTTAAATGCCACTGGGATGAGGAGATCAAAGGAATTTGATTCAGGAAATTTTCCACTCAGTTTTGGAAGGCTTCCCCAAGTTTAAATTTTGGATTAAACAAGTTTTTCGACTTGGCTTTACCGAATCGCATTGCATGTGGCCGATAATCCAACCTGAGAAGGAAAATCTAAGCGTAACGAAATTTTCCGCCGGATTTGATGAAGGAATTATACTGAAAATCCCTGAAGAACACGAAGATTCTGATCAATTCGATAAATTACTTTATGAGATAATCGGGACATTGGAAACTTTTAGATCGGGCCACTAATACTCCTCTATTTCGAAGAAAAAACCTATTCTGCAAATCGCACAAATCATGGGATCACAGAAACCAATGTGGCAACCAAACTCAGCCGATTAAAAAAAAATTATCAAAGACGAACTTTTAAAACTAACCCTTAATAAATAATGAGAGATCAAAAAGACTTAATGGCCTTGTGGAAAACCAAGACCAAAAAAATCGAAAAAAATAATGGGCTATGAATGCCATAACTTCTACATGAACAAATTAGCCAAAAGCTAAAAAAACTTTGGGAGGACTAAAGGCTGAAAAAATCACAGAATAGTAATTTTGGCAATCCTATGTGATTCTGCTCGGACCACGGTGTTTTGGTTGGACTTTATGGGAAGTGGCCTATCTGGAAACTATTTCCTGAATTTCCCTATCGAGGCATATTTCTGGTCCAATGTGAAAGTATTGCAGATACAATTCGGCTATCTGATACTTTTTCTTATCAAATTGATTTCTCAGGAACCGTCACTGCTATTCAAACACAACTGATTCGAACTTCGTCTTCCTTGGATTCGGAGTGTCCCGCTACATTGGGTTTTCAACGCCTTTTTCAGTACATTTCAAACTTGGATAGCTCTTGGTTTCCGCTCGCAGGCCACCACCGCCGGAATTACTTATTCCAAATTCGTAATCACCGGATTTATTCACCTCCTGCCGCGATCTGGATATTCCTGAATTTCAAGTCTGAAAAATACCGAAAATAGGATTGTTAAAAAAGCTCCTATTTATAGCTGGAAATCAAAGAATTGAATCAATCTCTGGCCCAGTTGGAAGAAATAAACCCTTCAAAATGATCAAAAAAGTGGAAAATTTGTAAGCGTTTTTCACTTTTGATTTTAATATTATTAATCATTTGATTAAAATAAATGATTAAATTTTTTACCTTTGGAATATCTATTCAGATATATGGGCAAAGAAAGTTCGAATAATATTGACAAGTTCCACCGGGAAAAATCAAATAAGCGCTGCTAGAGTTTCTTTTCCAGCAGAAGTTGGTTTTTGCCGCGACTTCGTACCGTGATATTGCCGAGGAGGTCCTGGAATCAATTTAGCCCTCCTGAATTATTATTTCCGTAGCAAGAAAAACTCTTCGAACTTCATCATGCTGGAAGCTTTGACCGGATTTTCCTTTGCTGTACTCAAAAAAGCACCATCCAAATGATCCAGATTCCTCTTTTGAGGATAACTCGACTTATTGGTAGATACCTATATCACTCGACTTCTGATAAACAGAGGACAATTCCCAATGTTTTACCTTAGCGAATCAGAAAGCAATCCCGATGCTTTACTAAAAAGTTCATCATAGGAAGACTAATGATCGATTCGGTTTTTATTCATATCAGCTTCAAAAAAAATAGAAAGGCGTCTACAAGCCTATTCATCCGCAATAACATCATTCTAATGAATTTTCAATGGATTGACTTGTGATTACCCTTTTGTGGCGCCAATGATTCTGGCATTTGGGAGATGGCACTGAGACGGAATTCCAGAAAACATCTTGAAGAGCGAAACATGCTAATTCCAATTTTGGATAAAGTAAAATGTTGAAATACTTAACCTTTCACTTTGGCTCATAAATCTCGGCTCGCCAATAACATTTTTTTAACCCAAAATTTAATCATTTGATTAAAACGAAATAATCAAATAAGACTTATGAAACGCTTTCGATAACTCTCAAATTCTAACTCGCCTTTTGGTCCTAATCCTTTGCTGGGAGAAGGCAAACACTCACTTTGGAACAATGCTATGAAATTGGCAAAAACTAATTATCAAGATAAATTCAGTTGGAACTGATCAAACACCCTTAGCCTGATTAATTCAGTAGAAAATGCGAGCAAAGGCAACATCACATAATATTAGGGGTCAACGATATTATACGATGTGACTGGCTTTTCCCATCGATATTCCAAATCTTGGTAATTCAGCCCATTGGCCAAGATCATACAAGTTGTTTGCTGAAGCCCCAACCGCTCCCGTCTTCCGGAGTAAAAACCCCAAAAGCATTGGCCGAAGCTAACGCCATGACTCAACGCCAGCAAACTAGAGGTGGAGCTTAACCAACTTAAAAGGCCGAGTGACAAGGTGTTTGGGTTTTTCACTTCTCTGACAGCAGCTGCTTACAAAACGAAAATCCGACAAAAAAGAATCCAAGCGGGAATTCTAAAACCAAAGAAAGCCATATGAAAATGGATAGCTTCTCCAGTCTTCTTGGACATTCTCCAAGCCGAACTCCTCGCCAGCAGCTCAGCAGATAGACTCCAGCGCTAACAACAAGGGTTTTCTTTCTTCCCAAAATGCATAGGCATTTGATCACGAAACGGCTAGACTCCGCCAGCTTGCAAACTCCACAGCATTATATAGAGAATTAAACGCAGATCAATCGTCTGAACATGGGATTATGGTGGCGATTCTATGAATGATACACAGCGACACGCGCGTCGTACTGCTACCAAAAATACATTCCCCAACTTAATCCTCTTCGCCAACGCGCGGTATGACGCACGCGCCCACAGCCATTGAATTTTTCTAAAGTGACAACTTTGACTTTCTACATCGGACGGGCTTGCGTCTTAAATTGAATATTTTCTCGCTTTTATACTCCTCAAGAGAAAGAATGATATAGTAAATCAACGTGCAGTTTGATTAGGAAGAAACTTTCCTTCTCAAATACCAAAAAATTACATTGACGGCAGCAGCAGTCAAGAAATCGCGAAATACCTCAAATATCGCACAGATAGGGAAATCATCACACTTCGAGAGGCGAGTTCAGTTTCAAGCAAGCAGTCAACTCGAATGGAACGATTACTTCCAATGATTTCCTGACCTACATCAAATGCACAGCAGATCAGGCTCGTCAAATCTTCACGAGATCTCATCCATTCAGCCTTATTCTAGCCCATATATTATCACGCATTAAAACCTAGCTCATGAAACCATCCAAAAAATCATTTTCGCCTTGCCTTTTTTCTGCACATCCTACGCTTATTGCGCTCGAAGACGCAAAAACCTCGACGCATCAGGTTCATTCGAAGCAGATGAAAACTATTATCTCTATGATACAGACGAATTTAAAGGGATTTAACTTGAAGCAGATTTTTTGACCTCGAAGGAAGGTCAGAATCCTCTCAGGCAAACCAATTCATCCGCTCAATGTCGATAGCGTTCAACTTTTTCCCTTAAAAAACGGAGACAGCTTCGAAGGCCCAAATACAGGCTGAACCTGCCGTGAAACTCAAATATCGCTACTGGGGCAAGTTTAGCAGCGCGAGTGAAGTACAGCTTAAACCTCGCGAATGGGCATAGCCTGGAAGCAAATCCTATCAACAATCTGGTCCAAAGCCAATGCTCCACCGACACAAACCAACTTGAATGATGCAAATGGCA
>Ga0163217_1002970_pt1 | contig 10760 bp, 18 predicted proteins | sample SynspAceP_FD_185933 | JGI IMG/M metagenome (GOLD analysis project Ga0163217, IMG submission 185933) | Saline lake microbial communities from Ace Lake in Antarctica - Synechococcus sp. Ace-P (PacBio error correction) | ecosystem: Environmental > Aquatic > Non-marine Saline and Alkaline > Saline ...
AAAAAAACAAAACGGGAAAAGGGAAAAAGGGAAAGAAATTTGGGCCGTTAATTTTTGTTTTTGATGTATTTTTTTAGGTGTTGGGATTAGGATGGGGTGTTTTCAGGGGGCAAAAGTTTCGGGTGTTGAGGTAGAAGTTCATATAGGCAGTGTAATTTTGAGTTTTTCCATATGGACGAAGGTTTTTTAGTTCGTGGGGAGATAGTACCAGGGTCTTGTTTACGGTGAAAGGAACGGGCGGAATTTCGAGATATTCTTGAGAGTGTTGTCATGTATTTTGGTCTTTGTTTAATTTAGTCAAGGTGAAGAGAAAGGTTTTTTTTTGGCAGTTTTAGAGGATCGTTAAAGAGCGTAGAGATGGGGGGTAACCGTGGGATTTGATGAAGTCAATTTCGCATGCGAAGATTTTTTCTGGTATGTTAGGTAGGATGGGATGGGGGGGATAGGGGATGATAAAGTGGCAGACAGGAGGTTGGGTTGGGTCCATGATCTTTAAAGGTGGTTAGTTAGGTAATCGGTGTTCTTTTGTTCATAAGCGAGGACGAAGGTGGGAATATATTTTGAAGGTCACGTGTGTTTCGGAAGTCCGTGGAAACGGTAAGTCCGGCAGGGCGGTAGTTTATCAGGTTGGCAGGGTTGTGGAGGGACCGGGTTCATCTTGCTGGGTATCGAGGTCATCAACGTACGGGATTCGACGCTTGATAGATAGCGACCTGGCGTGGTGCCGATGTTGGTATGAACAAACGGTATTGCGCCGAGGTCTTGTGATTGGATGCGTATTTATTCAGGATTAGGTCCTTGACGTGGTACGTCCAGCGTCGCGATGAGCGTACGGGTGGCATCCAAGCACTGGTCCTTCTCAGCAGTCAATATGGTCGATGTTGCTGATGGTAATAGTGGTACCGTTTCAAGATTTATTGGGGAATCATGTGCTGGTGCTTGTTTTTTTGTTTCAGCAGCGGGTGGTGGATCGCGACGGCAGCAACGACAAGGGTGTTGGGTGCAGAATTCAACCCTTAAGTGACCTGAAGCAGCCATCAAGCGAGGGATTGATTGGTGTTCGGCGAGGTCGAGGTTGGGTCTATAGGTTGTGGAAGTTTGATACTGTTAAGTCTGATTGTTCACGTGAATCATGACTGTCGCGGGATGTAGCGTTTTTGGGTGTTGGTGGTATAGAGCAGCGCGTTGGGGGGGGATAGGCGTATTCCAGCAACGTTTTCGTGTCGGGTTTTCAGCTTGGCTGTTGCCTTTTTAATAGTGGGGGATGATGTCGTTGAAACGCACCAGAGGTTTGGGGGTTTCATGAGGTAGCTGGGGTAAGGTCGGGTTAGGGGCCAAGGAACACGTCGGTGAGATAGGTTGGGGTTGATGCGTCATTATAACCGTCGACGTTATGCCAGCCGTCGAGTGCCAGTTTGGTTAGAGAAATGACGCATGATTAGCTTGCGCCGCCTTGAGCGCCAGACTGGTGGCTTGATTGGAGCGGCCAGGATATGGATATTTAGTTCAGCGGATAGGTATGAGGTAACACTGGACTGCAGAGAATAGTAGTGGTGGGATTTGGTGGGTCGCGGGTCCACCAGCAGATGTAAGGGGGAGGCTGCGAGAGATTTTGTTGAGGTCAGACGTCGTTGGTTGGGGGTTGCTTGGATGAAAGCGCGGTTTGAGTTCTGCGTCTTTGATTGGCATGGGGTTTAGCAGCCTGTAGAGAGTGGGAGGGATTTTTTTTTCCGCGAGATGTTCGGGTAAAGCACCTGTTGGATGTTGCGACGGTGATGGACTTGCCGGGTGATGGCTGGCGTGGAAGAACCGTGGGTGTTTGGAATTTCGAACAGCGTAAGATGGGTTTGTTGGGCTGCCAGGCGAATGTTCAGGTGCAGTCCATAAAGTTTTTGGTTGTAAAGACCGAGCGATCGATCAGACCGCGTTTGTTTGATGACGTTCGTGAAGATAAGGCTAGCTGCGGTAAGTTGCGATCATCCGATAGTTGGGGCATAGTTTTGGGTGGAGTTGTGATCTTTGCGAGGGGCGCGAGGTAGGGGACAGATTGTCTGTCTTTGGATTGAGGTCAGGCCCGGGGCAAGATGGCTTGGATTTGTGGTTTGAACAGACCGGATAGCGCGTTCGAGGGTTTGACCAAAGTCATAGTGGACGGGATCTTTCGGGGGGCGGGGCATCGGTGAGTTGGTTTCAGGCAGGTTTGCTGGTCATTCAGTATGAGATCACCCATGAATAGGTTGGTGGGGTTGGGGGAAGCATGGCTCGTCGTCCATGTTGTCCATGGTGATGCTGTGGTTCCAGCGGGATGGTGCCGAGGGCGATAGGGCGTTGTCAGGCCGGTGAATGCGGTTCAGCAAGGAATATGCAAGTGTTGTTGTTCAGGCATGTGAGGTGTTCGAACGCTGCATGCCGGAAAGGCATGGGTTGATGCGACAGTGGATTACCAGCGTGGCTTTTGGGGCCAGGGTTGTTGGGTTTTCTTTTTCGCTGTGGTGGGCGGGGAGCGCTTGCGTTACGGGGTCCATGGTCGAGTTGCCCGAGAAGTGTTCTTAGAATGTAATCGTATAGATTTTGGGGGTGAGTGCTGTTGTTCGGGTTTTGAAGCAAGGACATGAGTGCCGAGCTAGCGTAGATGTCGGCGTGCCCGTAGATAAACGAGCTTTGCGGTGGGTTTGGTGTCGTGCGCGGAGCAGGCGGTGGCGACCGGGCGAGCGATGTGGCAGTCGCGTAGAATTTGGAAGCGGTTCGGGGGGGAAAGCCGGTTGAAAGGGGTATTGTTGTTTCATGCTTTGCGAGGGGTGGGCCGCGTGGTGCCGGGCACATACGTGAGAGGGGGTCTGAATGGGCACCTCAAGGGGCGAAGTGTGTTGATAGGGTCGTTCGAGCTGGAGCGGTCATAGATCGAGAAAATGGTACGTTGGGAAGGATTTAAGATGCGAAGATTCATGCGGTTTGGTGAACGGCGCCCATCGCAGGTTCGATTGATCGGGAACATGTTTTCTTGACGCGGCGGACTGGTGCAAGAAATCGAGTGGGATACCGACAGGTTTACGACGACAGCGGCCAAGTTGGGCAAGAATAATGGCTGCGCGGGTGAGGGCATCGAGTTGCATGGGTGGTGGTGGGTCAGTAACGGTGTAGCAACTTTGGGCCTTGGCTGGTAGCTGGAGGTGGGTTTCGGGGAACCCCAAACATGTCATAGGCGATGACAGCGAAGCCACGATCTGGACGTCAAGACGCAGAATTCAAGTGCTGCGCGGATGCCCCGATTCATAAGGGAAGGAACGTTTTTTGGTAGGGGTGATTGGTGGGTTGATCAAACGGCGGTGTTTTGTACACGCGCCCGTTACGGGATTTTTTGAGAACTGGAAGCGGGGATCAGCGACAGGTGCTTGCGTGCAGCCCGTGACCACTAGCGTTTTTCATTTTCGGGGGGATGAACTGGGTAGGGGCCAACAGGGATCCGGAACAGGACCATCTGGGTCAATGGAAACGGCATCAGGATGTCAGTTGTGGTATGCATAAGTTGGACTCCAAGCGGTTGAAGGTACATCTGGTCGCTGTGCAATTCGCAAGGTTGTCATAATTGTATCAGTCAATGGGGCGGAAGGGGCCGGATATAGCATAGCCAGGTGGAAGAGTTACCATTGTTGGGTAATATTACAGGTTGACGTGATGGTGACAGGCAATTTGCATGGGCTTACTTGCGAATGACAAAACCTAATTTCTTCTAACACGTTTTTGCGGCACGCTGTGCCGAACCGTTGCAGACGCAGGGCGCAGTAGCGGCGGGGATGACATCATATTTCTTTGGGGTTGGGGGGTTTCAGGACCGAGCCTCTTTGATAATGAGACCGGGTTGCGGGCTGAATAGAGATGTGTGAAATCTTATGTTGAAGGGTGATGCGGTGTCCCGTTCCGACCGCGGTGGTGCTTCGTGATTGGCAAAGGACCAAGTCGTCCGGATGATATTGTACGGCCACCGCGCGGGTTTGCAATGGGGTATGGCGGGGCTGACGGATGGGTGTGTTTCGGTATGGGCGGAAAGACATATTCAGAACGGGTGGGCGGAAGGGTGAAGGATCAGCGCAGGGAATCGTTGATAGAAAGTTGGGGATAAAATTGGTGCTGCTGAGAGCAGATAGAATGGTCGGACTGAGAAAAAAGTGCCTGCACCACCGTACATCGATTAAGAGTTGGTGTTGAAGATGAAGGAATGGAGCGCGGAGTCGGCAAGTGTGAAGAAGCGGAGGGCTTGATTCCCCGGGCGTCACGGAGGGGGGCGGCAAGCCTGGAGACCACGGGGGTGTCAGTAGCATGTGCGAGTAGACAAGAGATGCAGGCGTAGCCGGCAAGATCAAGTCCGTTCTGTGGCAGGTCACGATAAGGGCGAGCAGGGCAGATAACGATATAGTTCGTTTGTCGGCAACCTCCAGGATCGAGACCGGATGAGGTCAGGACCAGGTCGAAGGATATTACGCCGAAAGCACCCTGAACATTGCCAGGCGAGCCAGCCGTCTGGTAGAACTAGATAGGGGGTCGGTGCGAATACGGATGGATATATTGGCGACCCCGACACCATGTCAATAGGCTACCGCGAAATATAGAGACGACTTGGCTTTCCCAAGGAAACAGATAGGGACGCTGTGTCGAGGGATAAAGCATATAGGTGTGGCCAATGGAGTACAGGAGAAGGGGAGTGAGGCAACAGCAGAGTGGGCAGGTAAGTGCAAAAGAGAGTGGGGCCGGTAAGGGCAGACCGCGTGACGGTTCATTCGATATCAGCACCAGCGGCTCTTCTTTGAACCGATATAGGGGATAGACCGCGTTAGCAGCGAAAGATTGGAATATGGCAGTGGTCGGGGGAAGGCCGGGCGCAGACTGCTGCATAAGAACAGGAAAGTTCAGCGAGGTACGGGAATGATAAGGGACTAGCGTTGACCATGCTTGGGTATGGGGCGTTCAAGCCGATACCGGCTTCAGTTGAGGTGAGATATAGCAGGCGATGTAGGTATCGGGAGGAAGGCGTGTTTGACGTTCGAAATAGGGATGCCTAATATTCACCATCCAAGAGGCGAGGCTAGGGCGGCATGATTTGCCGTTTGACGCGATGATTCTAGCGCGGTTTTCAGAGTGATCCTTTTTATAAGGGATGGTAATGTCCGCGTGGTAAGTTCGGCGATGGAGGAGCCCTTGAATAGAGGTATGGAGGAAAGGGGCTTTGCGGACCGGTTCATGGGATCAGGCTGGAAGAATGGGATGAATAGGTTGGACGGCATTATGTCCAGCAGGGCGTCCGATCGCCAAGAGGAGGAACGAGGTAGAACGAACGCGATCCGCACGCCTTGGTGTGATCCCATGGTGGTTTCGCTTTGAGGGAGTTTTACTTGTGGCGGATGATTGAGCCATCATTGCTCAGAATTGTACACCAAGGAACAGAAGGCGGATATCACCGAAGGCGATGGGGCGCCGTTGGTTCGGATATATGCCGTCGGGTGACGTGATCCTGCCATGTTCGGTGCCTCAGGGCGAGTTTGCCGGTAATAGAAAATTAAGGGCGACGCGCAGCGACAGCGAGGCCTTCAGACAGGGGATACGATCTTGGGCGACCCAGCCACGGTTGCGAATGGAGATTGGCGGAAGCGATCCACGTGGCGTGCGTTTTGGCCGAATACAGATGGGATCAACCGGGAAAGTGAGCAGTGATTTGGGTGGGCCTGCAGGGAAGGCGCGATGGCAAGGAATAGCAGCAGTTGGATGAGGGTGGCTGGTGGTCGTTTAAAGACACAGCGAATAAAGGAAGAGGGGATGCGAATCCACAGTTCTGGAAAGGCATGAGGCGTTAAGAGCGAAAAAAAGCTGCCGGTTCGAGACTGCCGGTTCGAGACGGACAGTTGTCGAGGTCCGCTTGGTCGCCGGTTTGCCGGGGCTTCCCAAGTTCCACTGCGGGGGTGTGGGTGTTGGGTCTTTGTGACTATTGTCGCTTGGTGGCGTTCAGGAAGGTGCGTTTTTGTTTTGTGCGGGTTGCGAGGGTAGAAGCGAGGTTCCCGCGTTCGAAATGGTCAACGTTAAGGCTTATTCATAGCACGCTTTTTGGGTGTTTTGCGCACATCGTGCAGGGGCGACCAGAGCGTTTTGATCATATTGGTTCTTTGAGGTTCTAAGGTGAGATTTTTGAAGCGTAAGGTTGTCGAACACGTTTGAACTTTCGTACGAGTGTCTACACGTTGGAGAGGTTAGAAAGTGCTTTGCACGCGATGTTTTTCATGTGTGGTTTGTAATGCAGGGGATGTGGGTAGGGTAGAAGGGGTTATGGGACCAGTTGTGATCGTTGCCTTAACGGCATCAGTTGGGTTAGTGGATACGCTGTTTGGATCGCGTTGGGTGGCAGGGTATAGATGATGGTCGACTTTGTTATGCCAAAGAGCAGTTGTTGGCTGTTAGTCGGATGCGGGCGAATATCAAGGTAGCTTTGGTCAGAGAACTTCATTAGAGATGGGCGCCGCTGAGGACGGGGTTGCCGATGTTGACAGTTTGTTTGCAGGTCGTCAAGGGTTTGATGCCGGAGTCAAGCGGATAGTTTGAAGGGTGGCGTGCAGAGATACGCGATTTTTGTCGATTAGTTGCTTCGAATGTCGAGAGTTGTAGGGTGGATGCCAGTTCGGACTGGGACCATGTCATGTAACCGCTTGATGGGTTGAATGTTGGGATGAAACGGTGGACGGGCGTAATTTTCGGCGGTCTTGGCGCTGTAGGTTTACAGCGCAGATGCTGACAAAAAGTTCCGGTTGGGCGTCGATAGTGATGAATTTTGTTCTTGGCGGTGTGCGGTACCGGACTTAGTTGCAGAGCGTGGGATGGTTGAAAATGTCATTTGAAGTTCCAATTAGTTGTCTGAATACGTATTGATCGTATGTCTCCGTTATGTTGATGAGCGAGATTTCGGAGCAAAAGAGGATTTTATTCGTTTCCTGAACATGCCTTGATATATGTTCGTTCGTGATGAACTGTGTTTTATTTTACTATGCCCGGTAGAAAGGACGTATTTAACGAGCAGGGCAGTAATGCAGTTAGTCTGGTAATACTGATTTTTCATGCTATTCTATTGCATTCATATAGACATGATAGGGGATTGGCGAAATATAAATGGCCGCGCAGTAGGGCGAACATCGACCTGGGTTTGAGCAGTAGATTGAGGTTTTTATGTGCTATAATACCTTCGAAAGGTGATTTGACTTGCCTTCCAGCGGAGCCTTCTCCTATGAAGACTACAGTTCGAGTTGGCCTTTTTGGCTTTTGAGTTTTGTCTGTTTCGGGGGCTTTCGGCGTTGTGGTATTATGGATGTCTAGGCAGTGATTTGGGCAGTCCATGGGTGGGGATGTTACGATCTGTCAACAAACATTCGATCTGCGACTATCTGTTCTGGGTCATGCCGGTTTTTTTTGAGATGGCGGAATCAGGCAGTACCTGATTGCTCCCGATCGGACGAAGAACTTCAGCCGCGATGACGGTCGTTGTTACAAGGAAGGGCGTGAAGACAGCGCGAACGGTTCGGGAGCCCGGATGGGGTCTATGATGCGGATATTATGGTACCATCGGTGCAGCCTGTGGCATTACGAAAAGGATTTTTCGGTGACATCGGACAAGATGCAGAACTAAACGATGCGAGTCGATGCTATAAATTGGCATGAGCCTTTGGGTATGTTCGGAATGGATCAGTGGCTGAAGGGGCAAGATGGGCGAGTTCGCCATGCATGCTTTTTCTTTTTAAGATCTATGCTTTCAAGGCGGGATCAGGTATCAGAGAGGAGCGGGGCGATCTGATCTTGAATGGGTCGGGTATTTTGGGTGCGCCAGAGTTGGTAGTTTGGACGATAAGTTAAAGAAGGCCGAGAAGATAAGATGATGGCTAGTTAGCAGGGGCAAACCGGGAGGGGGGATGCTGGCGTAAGATACGCGCCCGGATGGGGCGCGGGGTTTCCATGGGGACGACTGCTTCGGGGATTGCTTATGCGTGCAGATGTGGAGTTTCAGGCAAGTGCGCGATCCTGTAGGCGGCAACGTGGGTTAAGTGTGCATGACAGCAGGGAATTTATGTGTTGGTAAGGGATGCTGGAGACGGGATGTGCAAGACTTTATGTCGTGGATGGGACGAAAGGCCGGCACGGGCGCGTTGGAGTTTGCCAAAGTGGCATGCGATGGTCCGAGGGGCTGACCTTTGTGAATATTTTGCGCGGTTGCCGGTATCCGGATAGGTGTGGGGCAGCGGGGGAAGTTGTGTCGGCCTTGATATTTTCGCGGGCGTGGTTGGGCGAGGATTGGTGCATTCGGTTGGGTTATGTTTGCGGTGGGTGCTTCCGGGCAAGAGCCGTGCACCATCAGTGCCGTTGGGTGCGACCAGATGAGCCACGGGGCAACGCGCGCTGGGATAGTGGAGAAAAGAGCGTGTGCGGCGTTCACCGAAATAAGTGATGGATTGGGCGAGATGGCGTGGCGGTTGGAAAGCAGCATTTCTGCCGATTGATGATGCGGAAAGCGGATAACAATGGTGCAGGGGGATAGGTCTAGGTATGCCGAGGCTATTTTGCTGGTAACGTAATCACGATTTTAACGGAAAAAACCGTTGGGCGGGAACAGGCCCGAAGCTTTGTGCCTTCCGATAATTGACAGCAGGTGAACACAAAAGGGCGCAGGTTTTATCCCGGGCGCTTTCATTAATCGGGAAGTTTATTGGTCTTGCCAAGACGAGAGGGCTTGAATTGAGCTTCGATGATGCATGGAGCGTCAGCGGATAGCAGGGTTGCTGCATGCAGCTTTAGAGGAGGCCCGTTGAGCGATGGCAATGAGCACGTTTGGTAAAGTCGATCGGTGTTGCGGTGTCAAAGTCGGTAAATTTCGACTGCAAACATCGACCAAACCAGGATTCCCAACTGCCCGGAACGGCGGCGGAGGTCCCGTTCAGGAAGGGCCCTTGAGGTGTTGCATTCAAGGAGCTGCACAGGCTCTTCCTGGATTGCCTTGGGCAAGGCTGAGGCAGGCGAGGGAATTGCCGATAGGTGCCCCAGACGCAGGATATGGTCATAATGGCGCGGGAATAACGGAAGGATACGCCGATGGATTTTGCGACGGTGTAGGTAGGTCTTACGCGGAGTGTTCATGGGACATTTGAGTCCGCCCAAGCTGCTGACCTGTTGCAATAAGATAATGCGTGTGGTAGATTTGCGGGAGTGGGCATATGTGAAGGCCTGGGTATGCCCTCGCAGAAGGGTTTCGATGATGATCCGGGCAACCGTTCGGGGCTGCGGCATCGGTTCGGACCGGTTTTCAGGGTGATCGCGTCTCTACGTGATTACCCTGTCAGGGCCGATGGGAGGGCGCGCGGAAGATATGAGGGAGGGGCCACATCTTTTTTTGTGGGGGAAATTTACGGTCATCAGGCGTAAGCGGTTGCGCCGTGATTGCGCGGTAAGCGATAACACGGGGCGGCCTGTGCGGCGCCGCGGAGTCTTACGGGGTTTTACCGTTCGGGGTTGTGAAGAGGGTTTTCTTGGGGTAATCCAGGGGCAGGCGTTCAGCTTTCGCCAGTCGATTAGGGCCATAAGGACAGGACTGAGCTGGTGTGGTGTACTGGTTCTTATTTGCTTTTTGCGCGGCGATATTGGGTGAGGTGGCGGTGTTCAGCAACATGGCGAGAATCGATTGGGTTGCTCTGCCAGGAGTCTGCGTTTTCGGGTTTCGCATAGATTAGGCGCCGGCAGAGCGAAAGTGGGACGGAAGGTAGGCGGTGCAACAGTGTGCATTGGTTTCGACGGATACATTTGATGATGTGGGACCGACGCCTGTTTTTGCCCGGTTTTTTGAGGCGGATTGGCGGTGTGTTTTTTTGAAGTGCTAGGATATACAATCTTTGTTTGAAACGCCGCTGAGTTTAAAATCCTATTATTAGCGTTTAAGTTAATTGTCATTAATTACGTAGGCGAATTGGTTAAGTTTTGGCGCAAAATTAGCTGTGATAGGGCACATGAGGGTTATGCGCGATTAGATAATCGGGACCGGACGTGGATATAGGTCAAAGACTAGATCGTAGAGAGGGGCCTGTTTAGGGGAACTGGACAAGGCGGGGTGCCCACGGACATTTCCCTATTGAAGAAGACAGCCTTCGGTTGCGGGTCCTTTGAAAGTTGCGGCGCGATCCGATCGCATGGGGGATTCTTTTGCTTTGGAAGACACCAGACCCAGGTGTTAAACCGCGAGAAGAATTACCAAGTGTCCCGAGCGAAGTCAGGTTGTCGGAGTTGGAAAGAGAACAGATTGCTACAGGTGTTTGCACGAAATACCCGGGCAGATCGGGGCCGGATTTTTGGTGACGAGGCGAAGGAAGTTGGCGTTGTCATATGGGGGAGATGAGGTACGAAGTGATGGTGCTGTGGTGTTTGAGCCTGGGGAATGGCTACTGTTTGAAGCCGGCTGCGACGTTTAGAATCGGGAGTTCATGCATCGTCGTAGTGATGTGCCGCGAGTTTTTTGATTCGTTTATTTGTGGAGTTGGGATGAGCAATGAGTTGTTATCGTTGTCGTCGGCCGGGATGGGCGATGCAAGAGATTTTGGGTTTTTTCTTTGTGGGGCTGCGTGGTCAGGAGATAGCGATTGGGCAAGCGAGATCAAATGATGGCGATAAACAGTTGTGTCATTGTGCTCCTGTCTGTGGGTCTTTCAGGAGAGGTAAAGTCGGCGGCCCAGGTTCCGCTCTGAAACTCC
>Ga0163217_1057642_pt1 | contig 10760 bp, 16 predicted proteins | sample SynspAceP_FD_185933 | JGI IMG/M metagenome (GOLD analysis project Ga0163217, IMG submission 185933) | Saline lake microbial communities from Ace Lake in Antarctica - Synechococcus sp. Ace-P (PacBio error correction) | ecosystem: Environmental > Aquatic > Non-marine Saline and Alkaline > Saline ...
TCGAGGGCTTTCAGCACCACATCTCAGCTGGACATCGGGGCCCAGCAGGTCCCGTGAACTCAAGGAAGCCTGTCGTCAACGCCCTGATAGAGGGGGAATCTGGGCTGCCGCCAGTATCAGGGACGGTTGGTGGTCGCGACCTGGGGAAGTGAATTGCTTGATGGCTTCGGAGTTCGCCGGTGTCGGCGACCACCACGGTCATCCCGGCGAAGTTGATCAAGCAAGTTGGCCATGGAGCGAAGCGTCCTGTCGAGACTTCAACTTAACCAGGTGGCGCTGGGCCATCTCCCGGTGATCATCCCCACGTACCTTCGGCTTGCTTGGCGCACCTTCTCGATCATCCAGGGAGATTTCAATGATTTCCCTGGCCGCCGGCATCGCCACGGTGGGAAGCCGTAGGCATTGCCCCCCTGGGGCTTCGTCTACCACCCACCGAAACCACGTAGGTGGTCATGACCGATCGTCAGGCTTGCCACGAAACTGCAGACTCCTGGCTCCGGGGATGTAGACGCCATGAAGTCCTTCTGGGCTGTGCCCGTCCTTGCCGCCCGATCCGATAACCCTCAACCTTGACGCCGTCGCCGCTGCTTCGACCTCGACCACTGTTTCCATCCAGCCATCACCTGACGGTGACGGCGGAAATCATAGCAGCTGGATCCCTTCGGGCCGGACCGGCGCTCCAGCCAAGGCTCGCCGGAGCGCAGACCAACGGTGATGTGAGGGCTGAACCAGCTTGCCGTCGTTGGCGAGCATACCCGTGCAGCTGAACAACTTCAGGGGGGTCCAGCGCAAAACCCTGACCGATAGGAGCGTTGGCCGTTCAATCGGCCTGGCCTGGTGAACTGTTGCCGGCTTTTGAAGCTGCCCGGCCACGGCCATCCGGGTAGATCGGTGTCAGGCAAACGGTGTCGATCCGATTCTCTCCAATGCCATGCCAGAAGTGGCTGGGTTTGACCTGCCGCATCGTCCTGCTCCATGCCACGTTGCTGGACACCTGCAAGGATGGTGGGAAAATCAATGACGCCCATTGGCGCGCCCGGCATGGTTAATAGATCGGCCACCTCCGATCATCAGGGAGCCGGAATCGTTAAATCTGTCGCTGGGCTTGACCGCCTTTTCCTGAGAGCGATCGCCAGGTTGATCGGCTTTTGAAACGTGGCCGGTTTCATAGAGATCCTGCACCGACCACTCCCGAACAGGGCGGGTGGAAAAGTCCAGAAAACGGTTCGGGTGTACGGTGGGCGCCGAGGCCAGCGCAAGCATCTCGCCGTTGCGCACATCCATCACATGGCGACTCTCGCTTCGCTTTCCACTCTCTTGACTGGCGGTCAAGCGCCTGGTAGGCACCTGTTGCAGGCGGGTGTCAGTTGTCAGCTGCAGTCGCAGGGTCGTCGGTGTAGAGCACTCGGCCTCGAAGGCCAGCGGGAAGCGGCGTGCCATCGCCCCCCGTTTCATCAGAGCGGGCGCTCTCCTGCCGCCACATCTCCTTGTCCTCTGCTTTGTTCAAGCCGGCCTGGGCGACCCGGTCCCCTGTTCAGGAAAACCATCCACATTGGCCGAACAACTGTCCTGGGGGGTAGATCCGCTTGGGACGCCTCAAGGTCGAGTCCACTGTCCGAAGGTCGCGGATTCCCGCTCGGCTGTCTCCCCGTCAAGGTCAGTGGCGAGCTGTGCCGCTGCGCTGGCTTTTCCCATGGTTCCCCGGGTGAGATTCGAAGCCCGGCATGCCATAATCCTGAGAGCTTCTTCTCCGCACGTCCAAGGGCGCCGCGATGGCGGTGGGATCGTCACCTGGAAAAATTGAAGTAGCGGGGATGGGCCCCACAGGGTGAAGCGCTCCCTCATCAAGGGCCAGCCAACGTGCCCTGTCGATCGATGATCTGCCGCCGCTTGCCGATCGACGCCCTGCTGGTCCTGGATCGCCCCTGGCCCTGGCCTGAAGCTGGTTCACCTCCCTTGAACCTGCAGCCAGGCCAAACGGATGACAGCCCACCAAGGCTGTGGCCATTATCAGAAAACAACAACAGCCGGCCGCTGGAACCGGCTGGAAATGAATCACCCGGCGGGTCCGTGCCGCCTCTCGATGGCCCCGAATCAGATTGCCCTCGGATGGCGACCCTGGCGGTGGAGCGGGCCTTGGCCGGTGATGAACGTGTCAGCACCTCAATAGCCCGGACGGAATCCAAGGAAATGATCTGCTCCACTGTCTGCTCCGCTAGAAGGTTGTACAGCCCCCGAGCGAAACCAGGCTGCGAAGACCTCGATGGCCCTCCTCGGGGACCGGGGGGAGATGGATGCAGGTTTTTTTTGATGGGTGGTGGGAACGAGTTGAACCCGGACCGCCGCGCCATTCGCCAGTGGTGCTGCTCCAGCTGTGGAGGTGGACTCCTGGAGGGATGTTCGAGTGTCTGCGATGCTCGAGCTGTTTGAAAACTTTTGTCCCAGGCCCCTGCCAGTGGAGCCGTCAGAACGGAAAGGCGATCATCGATCCACCCAGGCCAGCAAGGAGCCCATCGGCAACGCCGGTTGCAGGCCAGCCAGCACGGGGGCCTGCCTGGCCACCTTGCGTGCCGAACATCGAGCCCTGGATCAAAGTCAAGAGAACGCCGATGGCCGGAGCGTGGGGACGACGAGGCAGCAACACTGAAACTGAAAGGAGCCTGGTGCAAGTGAACCATGCACCTAGAGGCCCAGCAAGGCACAGATCAGCTTCCACAAGAACCAGATTGCTGAAGGTGGAGACCGGTTCCAATAGCTGCGTCATCCAGATGCAGGAGCTCAGCCGGCCGCTCGAGAGCCTCAGCCATCCCAGGCCAAAGCCCGAGCACGAAGAGCGGCGAGAGCTCGTCCGAGGGCTGAGATGGGCCAGTCCCCCGAAGAATCGGCACTGCCTGAGCACCACGCACCAGATCGGGCCAAAGCTTGCGGGCCATGAACCGGCAGCAACACCCCCCGGAAAAATGGTTTTTTCCTCAAACAGGGGAGCCAGCACATCGCCGTGAAGGCAAAGCAGAAGAAGTGTCCAGCCGCTGTCGCTGCGCCAGCACAGATCCAGCAAGGGATTGCCTTCGCCCGGGTCGCTCCAGACCAGCTGCTGCAGCCACCGTCAGGCTGACCAGGGCAACACGATCAGGAAGCCTTGAGACGCCTGAGCCAAACGGCGGACCAGGGCGGTCGCACGTATTGCAGCCAGCCCCCTGGGGAGGCTCACCCGTTTGAGCATCAGTCTGAGAATGGCCAGGGGCGCCGCCTCAGTCCTAGTAGAGAAGGAGCACCGTCACCCCCGCCAGGGGAGAACCCGACCTGGAGCAACGGCCAGCAGCCGCTGATCCAAGGGACTGTCAGGCAGTGGGGTGACCAGGGCGCCACAACACAAACCCGCCGGCGAATCAGCAGGATCACATCGTCAACCCCGAGCTGGGGGCCGAGCAAAGGGGGCAAGTGTGGGGTTTTGCCGCGCCCAGCGCAACCACCTCGCGAGCAATCAGAACCAACACCGGCCAGCAGGGCCAGGGCTGGAACGAGGTTTGATGTCCGGCAGTTGAAGCACGGCCCGTCCCCCTCCGCCTGGGGATTGGCGCATGCTGGACGGGGTTTGCCCAAGGGCCTGGCAGCTCAGCTCTGCAGCAGCGGATCGCGGGCAGTTGATCGGCAGGGATCGCTTGCCCCCAGGGGAACCGGCAATCTCCAGCAGCCTTGGTCGCCAGGGCCGCGCTGATCGATCGCCCGCTGTTTGCGTAGCTCCTCGAGCCCAACGGCCTAGCCGTTTCCGGTGCTCGGTACTGTTGCGTTGCAAGAGGCCCGCAAGCAGCTGGTCACTGGCCGTGGCTTGCCGGTCCGAGTTCCTGGAGAAGGGCTGCCCTGCGGATTTTCTCTCCAATCAGCAAAGGCGAACGCGATGGGGGCACCTGTGGCTCGGCACGAGCCGCCAGCTCGCGCTGGCGGCGCAATGAGATCGTTGCCGACCCGATGGCCGCCCCAGCTTTCACCAGCCATTGACCTCAGAGCAGCACGCTCAAGGCCAAACAGACATGGCCACCCAGCTTCCCAAGCAAACTTGCGTTGCCGATTTCGCCTGGATTCAAACCGTCCTTCTCGATCGCCTCGATTCTCACGCCGGAAGCCCTCCCATACGAATGGCCACGTTTTTTCGCTTTGTTTCGTGCCCCTCAGGCTCCTGCTGGTCCCGCCATGGACTGAGCAGCTTCACCTTGAACGCCGGGTGCAGGGCCGTGACGAATCTTCGTCATTGAGCGACCAGGGCCGGAGCAGGCTTGGTCACAGGCGCGGCGCTTGAAGCCCTGACCATCACGCGGCCCTACAGCTTCCCACCTCAGCCGGGCCCGGAATAGGCGGCCCGGCTGCTGGGCGCCCAGGCTGGCGGCCTCAGCGCCCAGCCTCGAGGAAGGGCCTGCTTGAGGTGGACTTCCGAACCCTGGACAGGCCTAGCTGAGCAGCGAACTCAAATCAAAAAAAAAAACAACGTATTTCCTGAGTCCTATATCGGCTCTGGGCTCCAGGCCCTGACCAGCTTGAAGCTCAGGCGCCAACGACGGCAGCCCCTATCGGCCGATCGCCGAACTGATTGCTTCGGCAGGCCCCAGTGGCTGGAGAAGTTAAAGCGGCCCATCCCGCGCCGCTGATCAAAACGTTCTCGTTGTGGCCCACAGCGCATCTTGCGGTGCCTGTTGCTGAACCTGGTTGGGGTTGCCTGCCAGCTGCTTTCGCGCTTAACGGATCGATAACTGATCCCTTTCGGTCCTGAATCTGAGCGCCCGCTGCTGGCGCAACTCCCCGAGCTGCATGATTGAAATCACTGAACAGCACGGCCATCTGGCCCGGGTGCCGTCAAGGGTCCTGGTCCGCCGGTTTGCCCCCCCCCCCCCCTTTTGGGCCCCTTGGGGGTGCGCCAACGGCGAAGACCGAATGGAATCGCCAGGGCCGCTTCCAGGGCCTAGAATCGATATTCCGCTCATAGCCAAGGTTTTTGTCCAGGCGGAGGCGGCTGGCGCTGCCTGGCCGCTGTGCCGAATCCAGCGCGCCTACGCCAGTTCAAATGGCCCGGCCCCCGTCAGACGCCGAATGCAATCCTGGCCGGGCGCTCCGACATCCCGCTCACCTGCCTGAAGGGACTGGTGGAATTGGCCATGGCCTTTGGGAAGGGCAACTGGAAGCCGAGATCCAGGCGGGTTGGCCCCGAGTTGCTGAACTCCTGGATAGCTCGCGCCCCACAACGGTGGGCCAGATGCCGAGGGTGAAAACGCTTCAGGATGTCTGGCACCGATCCGTCCGCCAGCTTCGGGCGAATACGCCGCTGGCCTCGTATGCCGAGAAACAAGGCCTTGGTAGTTGCCCCATGATGCCGTCAATAAAACGATCCTCTGCGACCTCCTGGGCCTCGGCCCCAGGCCGGCGATCTGGATGGTCAAGCAGGGCAACGGCGGGGTCAGCGTGATCTGACTACCCGGCGCCCCTGCCATCTGGCGAGGAAGACGGCCCGTTTGCCAGCGGCAGCCGGTTGGTGACCTGCCCTGAAATCTGACCACCCCATCTCGGCGGTGTGCTCGATCAGACCGCAGCGCGGGGCGCTCTGGATGACGGCCTGTTTTCTTCAGGGCCGTCCGCTTCTGGAGGGTCCAAGGCATCGCTTTTGCGCCACGGAGGGATGTGCCTCCTGAGAACGACGGCTGCAGGCCCTTGGGCCGGGGGCTGTGCGCAGCCGAAAGCCTGGGCTTTGGCCCAACGTCCCTGCCCTTGATTGGCTGTTGCTCCGGCCCTGGTGGATCCACACAGCCTGTTGGAGCGGCCGAGGACGGCACGGCCGAAAACCTCGAGAGCCTGGTGTCACTTGCAGCCTCGCTGCGGGTTACGGCACCGTGGCCACTGCTGCCGCGCAGCCGCAGCTGGCGGACCGGCCACGAAGCGGCTGGCAGCTCGCTGTCACCCGGTTTCAGTTTGCCGCTGCTGGGCGGCTTCAGCCTCGGTGGCTCCGGCTTGACCTGGCCCCCCACGCCGAACGATCGCCGCAGGCGCGATCGGCCTGGCCGACGACGACCAGTTTGCCCCTTGGCCCTGGTTGAACGTGGATTAACGGCTGGGCGAAAGCGGCGGGGCGACCGTGTTTGCTCGCCTCCGAGCGACCCTGCGCCTGGCCATGTAAGGTTTCGTGCGCGAGAGGGGGTCGAAGCCCTCAGGGTCCGGCTGGCGCCGCGATCCAACATCAGCGAAACCCTGCCCCTGCAGAGCGTATTGGCCCTGAAGCCAAACCCTCAGCGGCCAGGAACTTCCGCCTGTCAACCTCTCCACGGCCGCTGGCGTTGCCCCTGCGCGCGCTGGCAACGGCACGCTGCCGGCCAGTGTCTGCTGGTGCATCTGGTGGCCGACAGTGGCCGGCTTGATCCAGCGCCGTAGGGTTGGCGACTGACCCCATCCCTCGGCGGGCCTCTGACGCAGAGCCCCTGGTGGCTCGGGCTGGCCGATGGGGTGCTCAAGCGCTGTGGCAGTCCCATCACCTTCCCGCTCGACGCCGAAGAGACGGCTGCCTGCCGATCGATCAGCGTCGTCCAGTCTTGCCGGCATCGCCACTGTCTGCCGTCTCTCTGGCAGGAGCTGGTGAGTAGGCCACGGCTGGACGGTGGTAGGCGGCTTTGGGAACGCCCCTCTGTTGGGGCCCTGCCCGCTACGTGGGGTTGCTGAGGAGGTCGTTGGCGATCGCGACGCAGCGTTGGCTGCTGTTTCGACCCCCGGCCAGGTCTGGCTCAGCCGGCCTCCCGACATCCATTGGATCCCTGGTGCAATCAGCCGTTTGCTGACCAGTCGCTTACGGGGCAGGTCTGGCGACGGGGATTGCTGCCCGGAACTTTTGGCGGGGGTGCGGGGTAAGCCATCGCCTTCAACCAAATGCTCACCGGTGCGGTCGAAGCGGCAGAACCGGAAGAAGGCCCTGCCGATGACTTCCTTCTCAGGCAGAAAGGCACCCCCGGGCCAGAAACGGCCATCCCGCAGCTATTGCAGCGGTTTGTCCCCAGGCCAGCACATGGCCCAGGGGACATGTGTTCAGACTGCGGGCAGGGTCCGATCGCCCTGTTTTCATCGGTTTGCAGAAATTCTGAAACATAGGGTTCGCTCAGCGGCTGACCGTTGAGCAGAACCTGCCCCTGGGGTTGTACTGTCACGCGGTCGCCCGGAAATGGCCCGACCCGTTTGATGTAGGCGTCACAGGCGGCGACTGGATGCCCGGGATCGAGCCAGCAGCGGCAGGTTCACCAGCAGGCAGCGCAGCGGGCCTGCATGGTGATCCACGCTGAGGGCAGGATCGAAATGGAATGGTGAAATTGAACACCCAATTTTTCCTCGCGCTCAGGTTTGCGGCCGCGATAGCTGATCTTCTCGCCAGCCAGCCGGTCTTGGATCTGAAGCCCCGGCAACATCGAGGCGGATGGATGAAGCGGGCTTCAATCAGGAAATGGCGGATCCAAGGGCCAGCGCCAAAGGGTGAACACGCACACTTGGCGCAGAAGGCCCAGGCCACTCTTCTGGGGCAGGGGATTGGTGGATTCTGATTTCCTGTGGCGGCCAGAATGGTGACGGGGGATCCTCGGCATTCAAAGCCACCTTATGGCGTTCTGGATGGCAGGTCCTGGCTCGTGCGGCTGGACCAGACCTGAACCCTAACTGCTGAGCTCGGCGACCCCCTCCCTACCCTGTGTGCGGATTGCAACGGCCCATGGCAAGGGCCCCGCTGGCAGACCTGCGAAGCAACGGGTGAAGCCGGCTGCTAGGCGCTGGGGATCAGTTCGTCGCAATTTCTCTGGGCGAGCCTCACCTGCTCTGGATCTGCTTTCGACATCAGCTATCGTGCCGCTGCGAACCCTCCTGGCTGCAGCGCAACCTTATTCCCTTGCATCCGGGTGCCTCTGGTGTTGCGGCTGCGTTTGGCTGCCGAACATCACGCCGCTGTATGCCCATCACAAAGGGGATCGAACCCCAACCGCGAAACCCCAGGCCTTTTCAGCGAACGCTTCCAACGAACTCGATCGAGGCCCTGACGGCCGGCTCCGCGGGCGCAGAAATCTGAAGGCGCGCCCAGGTGGAACTCGCCCAGGAGATGATTGCCGAGAAACCCTTTTCCTGGACCTTCGGGCGCTCGGGCACCTCGAGAGATAAGAACGTTAACGGGAACCGTGCTGACCTGGATTCCTCCAAAGGAATCCGCCGCTGTCTGCTCAGCGATGACTGCTGGCCGCAGAACCCCTGGCCCGAGGAAGGCGCAGTTCTGGCGCCAGCAAATCCCTGCCCCCTGGTGGCCACCATTAACTGGCGGCTCGATCGATGAGAAACGGCCGGCCCAACCGACCAACTTTCTGGCGCGGCGATCTACTTCTTTTTTCAGAGTGTCTTTCTGTCGATACCTGCTGCGGGTGATCCGCTCCAGGCGGCGATTGCCGGGCTGAGCTGGGGGTCAAGGCCCTGTTGCCGCCGCTGGACCCGATCTGCCCCCTGCTGCTTGCGTTCCTGGCCCCTGCTGCGGGGGATTCCGGTGGTTCGAGCGGTTTGCAGACCGTGACTGGCCATTTTGAGCCCCCTGCGGGCCGTGGTCAGCGTGTCGTGGTCGCCTTGCTGGCAGTGGGAACTGTTTCGAGGTGCTGGCGCTGCAATTGAATGGTATGGGAGCCCAGGGCCTGATCGTTCATCCATTGGCCCGAGCGCAATCCGCGCCTTGCCGAGCCAACCAGAAACGTGAACCTCAATGACGGAGCGGGAGGTGGTGGAAACTGAACCGGATCTGGCCCGTTTGTTGCTCGCGTCCCAGGTCGCTCCGCGCACTTGGGCCCCCGAACTGGACGGCCGTGCCTCAGCCATTCTCTGCAACAAACCCTGCATGGAAGGTGGTACCCTGGCCTTCGCAGCTTCAGCCCCTCTGCAGCTGAGCTTGGCCTTCCAAGCAATTGGCCAGCGGCGTGGTCCAGAGCCTGCTCGATCTTTCACGCAGCGCTGGGGATCGGATCCAGAAACCGGATAACCAGCAAATCGACCTGTTGGAGCGGCGTTCTGGACGCTTTCTGGGAGGAAACTGGCCGATTCTCCTGGAGAACAGGTGGCGCTTGAGCGGCAGCAGCAGCTTGCTCTGCACGCTGCTGGAGGAACTCAGCTGAAACTACCTGGGCCAGATCAACCGCACCGGGAATCCAATGGCCCTGATTCGAGAGCTGGATCAGCTGATGTTTCCGGGCAGAAGCTTCAACCAAGGACTGGGACCAAGGCAGTAGGATCAAAGCAAAGCCCACAGCAGCGACGAGCCGTCTGAAACTGATCAGGAAAGGTGTCTGCGGATCAGTTTGGCCGTCAGCAGAGAGGGCGTCGATGGCCTGCTCAGGTTCCATCTCCTTAACGAGACCCTGCTGGCCCCAAAAAGCGCGGTAGCTCAACCCACTGGTGTTGAACAACCCCGAGGCAACAGGCAGCCGTTCCCAAGCCAAGGCAAGCTCGGCCCGTGGAAGCGGGGTCAGCGTGATATCCAACCAGGCTTGTTAGGCGATCGCCTTTTGGTCGAGCCAGGCGATTGCCGTGCGGGCAGGTTGAGCAGCGGGAGTAAAGCTGTAAGCTTGAGGGGACCTGGGCTCAAGCTTTTGCCGAATCGCGCCTTCAGCGCACCCACCAGGCGTTGGAGCCCTTACCCACCGCCGCATCAAAGGGCGGGTGCGGACGCTGAAATCACCGTTGACGGTGGTAAACGGCAGCTCAAGCGATAGCTCGCGGCCGATCTAGCAAAATAAACCTGCTCGACATCGCTGCGGGGGGAGAGGTTGCGGCGCCAATCCAAGCACTCCACCACGCAGGTGCCCGCACTGGCCCGAGGCCACCGTGCAGTTGTTGACGTTTTTCAACCTTTGTAGGGGTTGATGCCGGCATCGAGTGCCGCCTTGGCGGAGGTTGGCTCCCTCAATGCAAATCCAACCTGCTGGCCTTAACCTGTTGCAAATCGGATGGTGGGCAGGACTGCGGAGGTACACGCCGCACCTCCAAACCTACCTGCCCGCGCGGTCGTGAGGCGAGGTGTGCAAGGGTTCGGCGAACGCCTAAAGGAGCAACCAGCTGCCGCTGAGGCGACCGGATTACTGATGCCCGTGACTAGGGCTGGCGATGGGGGAACGACTTGTTCTCAAGCGTGGAGCCGATCACTGGAGACTCCGGCAATAGGAAAACGAACGAGGGCGAAGAACCCAATCACCCTACCAAACAACGAAGAACCGGTTTGCAACATCGACCCGGACTGAACGGGTCCCCTGAGGCTGCTGTCGTGTCTCTTGGCGGGGTGAGGGAAGGCCTCGGAGAATGTCGGGGGCTGGTCGAGTCCATGACTGGTTACAGGAATACCCTCCTGGAAGCGAGAACGCCCTTGAAGAGCCGAATTCAGGTTGGACTCGGGAAGCAACGGGACGTCTCTGGCAGAAACCAACTGAGGCAAATTCAGCGGCACCGCCGTTAACAAACAGTCCTTTCAAATTCTGAGCACCAAGTGGGCTGCAGTTGTTCAGTGCGGGCGGGCCGGGACTGAATCAAAAGGCCGTCGCGCTTGCCCTGCTGAGATCGGTGGGCGCTGCTTTCCATGCGGTTCATCCAGGAACGAATGCGCCTGGAGCTCTTCGAGAATGGAGCCCAACAAACTGCTGGTGGCCGTTGAAGGCGAATTGAGCAACCTCACGGTGACTTCCTTGATTCGCAGCCATCCCGCGCAAAGCGAGCCCACTTCGTGGGGT
>Ga0163217_1068649_pt1 | contig 10760 bp, 14 predicted proteins | sample SynspAceP_FD_185933 | JGI IMG/M metagenome (GOLD analysis project Ga0163217, IMG submission 185933) | Saline lake microbial communities from Ace Lake in Antarctica - Synechococcus sp. Ace-P (PacBio error correction) | ecosystem: Environmental > Aquatic > Non-marine Saline and Alkaline > Saline ...
AAACCGGGCTCAAAAAAGAGGATAAATGAATTTAAAAATGCCGCCCCCTGAAAATGGCCTCCCCTTGATTTTCGCCAAAAGCCCCCAAAATCCCCCCCTGTGGCCGGGGTGGGCCACCGGTCGGCGCCCTGGGCGAAAGCCCTGCTCACGCGGCCCTGCTGGATACGCTGTCCCAGTAAGCCCAGTGCGTGCGGGGGTCAACCCGGTACCCAACGGGCCGGAAACGACCTGAATCAACTGAATAAAGCGGCCATCAGCGCATAATCTCGCGGCCAGTGTCGACCAGTTGACCGGTGCGCGTGCGAGGTGTCGAGCAAGGCGGTCGCCCTTGAAGTTGCTCCATCAATGTGTTCCGGGTGCCGGCAGCAAGGGCTTACCGCCGACAACGTTTCTGCCCCACAGGCGTTGCCGAATGAAAACTCGATCAACGCCCTGCTTCGTTCGGCAAAGCAGAGATCGCGGAAACCTGAGCAATTGACTGCAGAAAGTCTGATTAGCGCCGCTTGAGTGTCTTGAAATGCAGGCGCTCGAGGAAACCTGGCGTTCGGCTCCATTTCAGCGGTGACCCGGCTACCAAGTGTGGGCTCCAAGGTGCAGCATCTTGGTAGCCCAGGCTGAACCTCGGGCCGCCCGGTTGCAGTAAGTCACCAGCTCGGCGGGCAACAATCACACAAAGCCTGCCGCCTAGGTGGCCGCCACAAGTCAACTGCAAACGGAAATGGCTTTAGCCCGGCATCGACTTGCGCCGATCGACAGTGTAGGGTGCATGCTGCCGACTAGCAGCGCGTGGCTGTTCACTTCGCCTTGCGGCTTTCAACAAAAAGGCAGGCAGGTCGACCAAATTTCGCTCAATCACAGGCAATGAGTCCCGGTACATCCAGCGGTTAGTCGAGTACGTTCGCTGCGCTGCGGAAGTCCACCGCGCACCTCGGGCTGATCAGATCCCCGGATCGGAACCCAGCGCCACTACCAAAAAGGCGATGGGCGCACAGGCGTAGCTGGCGCGCGCCCAGTGCATGCCCGGCCTTTGCGGAACACCCGGTTCGACGATGGGGCGTCGCTACCACAGAGATTGAAGCAAGCAGAAAACCCGATAAGAACAGGCCCGTAATCCGCCGCCGTGGGTTTCGTCACGCCGACAGCGCCGAGGCGCTGCCCATGCGCCGCGCAATAAGCGATGTCCCTGCGGATTGGTGCAGACGACAGCATGCACCGGAGCGCAGTGCGAGCTCTCGAGGCGCGGCCCCGGGCCCTGGACCATGAAACGTTGTCCTCGGCCTGGCCCTCTTCCACATCCCACGCGCCAGCCACAGCCAGGTTAACAGGGCGCCGCGGATACCGCATAGTCCAGCGCAGCCATCGATCCGCAGCACAGCCCTATACACCCAAGCAACCCGCATACGGCCCAGAGCGCATCCCCTTACCAGCGGACCCTACCTCACACCAGGCGTCGAAAAGCCGCCCACGCACGCCCTGGCGGACGGTTTCGGCAATAAGCAATGCGCCGCGGCGCCGCGTTGAAAATCAGTGCCCACAGAAGGCCAAAGAAATGAAGAGCAACGAGCATCGGAGGCGTCTCGGGAAGTGGCTGAGCCGCTGATTGTTACCGAAAGCCGCCAACCTGACGCCAATATGCCAGCCATGAAACTTGACTTCCCAAGCCGGCCAATGGACCTTTGGGGGCTTAAAAACCGTGCGGTGCCCGCATCGCAGGCATGAGGAACAATTAAAGCAGCACCCCCTGTGACCTCCGTCTCGGCCGTAGTGCGCCGCTAACGCGGATGGATGCCTCGCCGCTTCGTCTAACACAACGTCATGGGCTGGCGCTGGCGCGACTATCGGCCTGGCCGCGTGAGCATCAAATGAGCGCTGGCCGACTTCGCAGCGATTGTCGAATCAACTCGAGGTCACTTCAGCCAAGGCACCCAGCCCAGGTGCTCAGCGAGCAGCCAGGCATGCCGGATGCCATTGGTTTCCCGTCCAAGGCTGGAATTGTTTGCCTGAGCAATCTGCTGCGCCGCCGCGACGACCCAGTCTGCTCGGTGCCCATTACCGCCGAAGACGCAGCCGGTGAAGAGCTCAGCTACGCCATTGTCCGACAATTGCTGGCCTGCAGCGCATCCTGTCGTGCGGCAAGGGGGTAGCGGTGATCGGGCGCGGCCTTTATGCTCAAGTACCGTGCCAGAACAACGCTGGTCGGTAATGCGGCGGCCACCAGCCTGGGGGGCACCTGGTCAAGCCTGCTCCCTGAACTTCGGCACCCAGGGTTGATAGACTCGCTTGTCGATCGAGCCAAGGTACTTGATCGCCTGCGCTGGAATGAAGCACATTACGCCGTGAAGCAGCCTCGACCTGACTGCAAGCTGAACGAATCCTTGCCCATTGCCGCACTGGAGCAACTGCTCGACTACCTACTACCCTCTCCTCCCCAGCGCCCACTGTTATGCGCGAGCAATACCCCGAGACACAGTGAACAGTTCCTGCCGGTCGAGAGACAAAGATATCCTTATCCAGCCGCACTCGCTCGTCGAAGATCCGAGCGCGCGATATGCACGACCAAGCCGTACCTCTGGGGCCTCGATCACCGCGTAAACTTCTCTATTCCAGCGCAGACACCGGGGTGCCCAAGTGCATCGTCCATGCCTGGCGGTACGCCTGGTTGCAAGCACTCACGAGGAACTGGCGCTCGGCATACCGACCTACAACCCGGAGATCGGCTGTTTTATTTCACCACTGCGGCGGATGATGTGGAACTGGCCTAGTGCCCGGCTGGCCGTCGGCGCCACCCTGGGCTTGTCGACCGGCTCGCCCTTTCATCCTGGGTGCCGAGCGCCTCTGGACATGACGATCGTCGAGCACATCCAAACGTCTTCGGGCACCACGTCCAAGTACCCTGGCCGCGTGGAAAAGCCGGCCGGCGCGTTCCGCGCTCGCAACTCGGCTGAGCGGCTTAAAAAGCCTCTGTCGACCGCCTCGCCCCTTTCCGCACGAAGCTTTTGAATACGTCTAACCCGCGAATCAAGGGCCCGCTCTTTGCCTGTCATCAATCTCCGGCGGTCACCGATATCGTCTCCTGCTTTGCGCTCGGCAACCCGGTGCTGCCGTTGGCCCGCAGTGCGTGCAAGGGCCTGGTATGCGGTCCGAGGTATGATGACGGAGGGCCACCGCTGAGCAGCTGGCAATGTGCGAACTGGTGTGTAAACCCCGGCATTCCCGTCGATGCCTACGTCGGCAGGACGCGGACGCAGCCCTTTCCGCGCCGCTTATTTCGAGCGCTCCCCGGTCTGGGCGCAAACGCGTAATTTATGCCTGAGAGAATGCCGCCCGTGGCGGCCTGTCATCCATGGTCGTTCGATGCCGGTAGCTGAATCCGGGCGTGCGCATCGGGCTACCGCGGAAATTACCGCCAGGTCGAGAAGGTCGAGGCGGGCTGGAGTCGATTGCCAATTGGCCAGATGGCAGGGCGAGTGCGCGTGTGCTGTTCGGCGCCCTGCGGCGAGGCGTGTCGAGCTGAGTGAAAGCGCTCAAGAGCAGATCCGCCAGAATCCACCGCCCAACACCACGGGCGCCGTCACGTGCCGGCGCGGATTGTCGCGGTGGCGGATCATGTCCGCGCACTATCAACGCAAGATCGTCCCGAAACTGGCAAGTGCGCAATGTGGTCGTGCAGTCGCGCTGCCGTGAAGAGACACGCGACGCCTGGCCAACCCCAAGCGCGGGCGAAAGTCCGCGATCTGCAGCGCTGCAGGCTAGCAGTATCAGTTCCAGGTGGCGCGATTCCGGATTGCATCGCCGCCGCGCTCCAGCGCGGGGATGGCCGCTCACATCTTCCTGGCGAGCTTGAATCTTAAGCCGCATCCAGTGGCTGTCCTGATGGCGCGCTGTCAGACGGGATCAACCAACATGCCGACTGGCAGCACCAGGCCAAGCGCCCTTGCGCCGCGGTGTACATCATGCGCGGCTGGCAATTCGCCTCACGCACCGGATCCTGCCATCACCTGCCTACTGCGAGTGGCATGTAGGCGTTAGCTTCGGATGCCTCTCACGGGCAAATCGGCCAGCTTGCGGTGGTGCATGAAAGGAGAATTTCGACCTAAATGGTGGCGATAGTTCTCTGCGCCGATCATGCGATGGCCTGGCAGATGCCTGCCATTGTGAAGTTGATAACGGCCGATGGCGCGGGGTCAGACCTGTCGCCGCGCCTCCAGCAGCATCGGCAGATTACTCCCTCCATCAGGCCCACTTTATCGCTCCGGCGGAGGGCCAGTTTGGGATCAGGGCAGGTCGACCTGCTCTAACGACCCCTAGCTTCTTCCAGCCTTTCCTGCAGCTGGGAATTCAGTTTCCCTTCCCGCTCAGGTTGGTAATTCCAGGATCTTGGTGGTGATGAAGACAACTGTCACGTGGATGCACGGGCGCGATGGCCTCCCGACTTCCCCGTTCGCGTTGTTCCGAGACTGCGCCGTGGCGATATGGCGGGTAACCGTAGCGAAGGCGGTGGTGACGGCGTCGATCAACTGTCCTGCCTCCTTGAGACGGAAGGTACCAAAACCCAGTGTGGAATACTCATAGTGCGATCTCCCATTTTGATTTCGCTGCTCAACCGCTCGGCGGTTGAAGGAAAAATTCGTCGTTAAAGCGTCAAGCTGCACGATACACCATAGACCAATGCGACACAGCTGCGAAAGATTCTCTGAGGTAAAGACCGCATTTGCAAACATGTCCGCAGCCGCCGGATCAAATAGACGCAGATGGGCTGGATGTCACGTAGCGAGGGGTTTTAAAAAAAAAAGGCTGTAGCTCCGATTCAAAGGCCAACAGGAGACATCATGACCACACATCCTCTGCTGGGCACTTCGCCTCCCCTATGATTCAGGCACCATGGCCCGGCGCACAGGACAGTATAGCTGGCCCTGCCCTATGCAAGGGCCGGCGGCTGGGGTCGATTCCGGCCGCCAGCTCAGAACCTGACGCGCTCGCGGCGAACTCAAATCATGGCATGAACAGGCGGCCGGCCCTGAATGTGAATTCCCTTCTGCCACCGCTCGCTCTACCCCCGGACCGCGAGCGCGAAGTGGCAATGGCGGGCGCTTTGGCGCCCATACGGCCAGGATGCTGGAGCTGGATACGTACAACACTCACAGCGGAGCCCGGAAGCGGCCTCTTCATGCGAAGCGGCTGGCGCTGCTGCGCGATACAACCGCCGTGTCACTCCACTTCCGTTGCCGGACCCCGAAGTGCTGGATGAGCTACAGAGCTGGGCAACAAGGTCCATTTCCCCTCGCGACACGGTGGAAGAGCCCGCCTGGTGAACGCACGCTGCGCCGGATGCGGTGATTGCTCAGGGTTTGGAAGCCGGCGGCCACCGCGGCATTGTCCTTGGACTGAAGACGTAACGACGCAAGTCGTACCGTTCGCCCGCTGCGCAGATCATTTGCGCAGTACGTTCTGCCGGTGATTACGCGGCGTGCCGTTGGGTAGTTTGGCCGACCCTGCCGATGCGGCGGCCCGGGCGTTGGGCGCGGCCTGCGGTTAAACAGGTGGGCACGGCCACCTCTCTGCGCCGAGGCCAATACAGCGCCCGTGCACCGCGCCCGCGCTTGCAAGAGTAGCGGCGGTGCATCACGCGTTGGACCAACCGTTTTCCCAGGGCGTCCGGCACCGTGGCATCGTCAAATCGGGTAATTGGCGCTGAGCTGGGGCCGATCAGCCCTGGCGCCGGCCTTCCCGCGCTCGCCCGTACAATGCGATCACGGCCGTTGCCGCGGCCGCCGAAGAACGCGACAGCGGGGATTTCCGCCGCTCTGGCTGGCAGAATACACGGGTTGCCGGGCATGTCGGCGCGGAACTGACCGAGGGCCTGTGCCCCGGCGGATCCTTGAGTCAGGCGGATTGAACTGCTGCGGATCGTAACCGGAGGCTTGCAGCTGTGCGGGCCAGGTACTGCAACCCGGGTTTTGCCCGGCAGTTTGTAGCGGAATGCAGCAGTGCTGCCGTTCGCGTGCAGTTGAGCGTCCGCCCTCGCGCTCCACGTAGCGAATGCAGTTATGCAGCGATGCGGAAGCTGTCCGGGCGGCAACGCTGCTGAATCAGATCCTCTGGGTCTGCCTCCACGCGCGCGTGCACCGGGGTAACCGGCAGTTTCGCCAAGAATTCCATCCCAGATAGGACCGGCGCTGCCCAGAATTGCGAGAGTTTGACCCTGACTGCTCACGTAGCGCGATCAGCGGGTGCAAGGTGCCCGTCCGAGCAGATCGGCAAAAGCGCTCGAAAGATGTCTTCGGCTCGCGCTGCCAGGGTGACCGCATCGGGTAGCTGGAAAGTCCGCCGCAGGCCGTCCCGCCCACATCACCCGCATGTCCGATCGTGCACTTGGCATGTACCATTTGGCGTTCCGCTGGCGAGATGACCGGCGGTATCAGGCGCAGGAAGTGGTTACTTGATCCAATCGACAGCCACGCTGCGCCCGTCGCCGTGCGGGGATACTGCGGCGCAAAGCGTGCCAGCAGAAGTCGACATGGCCGGCGCCAGGTATTCTCCAGCACACCGAGGCCGCGGGTCGTCCCCGCATAACAAGTGCGCACCCAGTGCTGCCAGGGGCGGCGGGGAATAGCGCACTCAGGGCGGCTGCATGGCGTCTCCATGCCCGGCTGTGCTAACAGCCGCAGGGTGATCGGCGCAGCGAAGGGATCTGTTACGCCTGGCGAAGAACTTAATCTAAAACCATATCAGTCAGTGTTCAAAGAGCCAGACGCCACTGACGCGTGGCCTGCCCGCAAGTCAGTCCTCCAGAACCGACCGTTGTCCATCTTCAGTACCTCTGTCGGCCTGGCGAAAGTGGTCGTCATGGGTAATGGCGACACCGTCTTGCCCGCCCGCCTTGAACGCGGCAGCAGTCCCGGAAAAGCCGGCGGAAACAGCGGATCTGGTCGGCGCCCATTCGCACGAGCAGCAGTATGTCGCGCTGCTCAAGCAGGCCAAGCACACGCCAAGGCGCTGCCGGCCGGACAGCTGGAGTTCACTCAGGCGCCCCGCGACAATGCCGACCGTGCTCCAGTGCAGTTGGCGCAGCCAGCCGCCACCTCGACGGGACCCCTCATGCCCCCGGGCCGAGCAAGGCGCCGGAACAGGTGGAAGTCACTGAACACGCTGGCAAAACATCTGCCGGAGCGCCAGTTCCCTGTTCGGCCACGGCCGCCGTCAGGCTGAACTGGCCGCTATGTGCGTAAGAGCCGTCAGCAGGCGCGCCATGGTCCGATCTGCCGCTACAAATGCCGCCAATACTGAAGATCACCCTCGCCGCGTCCGCACGGCCAGGTTCCACGTGGCAACACGACGCCTCGCCCCTCTGCCGCCGGGTAGCGATACATCAGCCCTGCAGGTGCAAGCGCTCCAAATCGGCGTCAGTGCGCGACTTGCTGGACACGCCTCGGTGCGGGCAGACGCCCAGGGCTTCAAGCTTGTCCACGCGAGACCCTGAGCCGTGAAATCAGGTGCGGCAGGTGTGTGACCTGCCGAAACAATCGTGTCGCAGGAACAGCAGGTCAGCGCATAGGTGGCGCCACCGCAGCCGGCCCAAGCCCAGCCCGCAGCAAGGAAAACATCCAGGCCCGACTCAGACCCAGCACCAGATGTGGCCCAAGTGCCGGACAGGCGTAGAAGGTGTCGCGCGAGGACTCGTCCGGCGCGTATAAGATGGCCCCGCGCGGTTGTCGTCGAACTCCCTCCTGAATACAGGCGGTTGGCAACGCTGGCGGTTGAGCGCCAGTTCCTTGCCGCCTGGTCGATCACGTTCCTGATATCCATAACAAACCCGTCTTCGCCTCGCGCATGCGCTAAATCCGATGCACGCGGGCCGACCAGCACCCAGCCACAACGAAGGTCAGCCCAGCCAAGAGTAAAATGTGTGATGACACAGCGGCCCGGATGCCAGGCCAGATAGACAAGGCGGCGAGGGAAGGCCAAGCCATAAGAGCATTTTTCCGGCAGGCCGACAAAGCCACGGTGATGTTGGCGGATATCGCTCGACAGACTGGCCAGAATGCGCGCGCCGCCGATCTGTTCCAGCGCCTATGTCCGTACACACACGTTTGACCAGCGCCCCGCGCTCCGTAAACGAAAGCCGTGGCTCAGCCGGTGCCAGCCGACTCGCTGCGCTGGCGCACAGCAAGCAGCGCCACAGCAGCCCGCAAAAGCCGAAGCAGGGCCCTGGCCGAGAAGTCAGTGTGGCAATCCAGTTGCGATGTTCAAAGGGCGAGACCGCGGACGCTGAGCAGTGGCACTGCGACGCTCAGCAGCATATCCGAGCGAGCGGCAGACCGGTTATCGTGCGAAATAGCAGGGCAAGGCATTTCCATGGTGGACCTGTACGACGAGCAAATGGGCGCAACAGCTTAAAACAATCAGGTAAAGTAAATGAGAAAGATCTCGCTCTGACTTAAAGTGGCGAGAGATGTTTGCACCGTAGCTAGATAATGATCGCAGTTTGCCGGCCCAGGCTTCTTGCCCTGGTAAAGAAGGCTGTTCGGCGCCTCCAGCGGGCTGCCTGGTATCCATTGCGCGCCTCACAGGAGCCTAACGCCCAGCGCTAAGCTGCTTGGAAAGCCCCGTCACGGCCGGTAAAGTGAAAGCGCATGAACAGACGTTCGGATGTCACAAAGAAACAGTTTCGCCATTCGCCGCGTCGCAATCGGCAGCACGGCGACAACTCCTCCGCCGTAGCGCCCAGCCGTCAACCTTGCGCATACTGGCGCAGTAAGGTTGGCCAGGGCGGTATGACATTGTCGCCACACGGCGTGCCGTGCCGGCCGTTGAACGGACTTGAAGTGGTCGATATCGATCATCGCGAGTTGCTCGCCGCGCTTGGCGCGCACCTGAGCGACCACTCAGAGCGTTCCAACCTCCTCCTTGATGTCGGCGTCTTTGACAGCCGGTCAACTACGCGGGCCATGCCTGCTGACCCCTGCGCGTCCGCTGCGCGCGGATAGACGAGTCAAGAACAAGCCACTGTCGCTGATTCGGCTGGTGATCGAAAGTCGTCCGCTCGCCTTGAAGCAGCGCTTCCATCTGGCCGGGTTGGTAATCGTTTCCGCCGAAATATATAGAATGGGTATCGCAGCAGTCCCTTCTTCAGACGACATTCACTGCGCCAGTCCGCCCGCTGTAGTCGGCATGTGTAACGTCAAATCAGTACCACTTCGGTCGAAGCGCCCATCTGGTCAGCAATTGCCGTGGGCTCCAGCACTACTTCAGTAAAATATCCCGGCACTGTTCAGTCACGGCCTTCAAAACCCGGCGGCGAGTACAAGATCGTCATCAACGATAAGACAACTCCGGAAGGTTGCGCTCTGCAGACTGTTGAAGCAGCCCTTTCCAGCGATTTCCAGCGCCGGCAAAATCGATCGCGGGCGAGTGAAAAAGCCCCTGCGGCCGGCGCGCACCCGCTTGCATCTGGCCGCTGGAATGGATCGGCGTCGGTCTACACGATCAACGGCAAGGGGGCGAGTCAGTTGGACTGCAGACCGGTGATAGGACCAGCGCGCTGCGCCATCGGTTTGCTCGCTGGCCAGTGCGATCCCCCAGCATCATCAGGCAGTGGCTTGCGGAGGGCTTTCGCGTAACCTCTTGAAGTCGGTAAAAACCCAGGGTTGATAGCCGAAGCCTGTTGAGTGTCGGCCAGTGCGTGCAGTAAGCTGCGGGGTCGTTCAGAATGGCGATGATTCTGACCCGTGCCGTGGTGTTTCGCCAGCGTCCACCTACAACGCCGCGGCTGGCTGGGTCGCTTCATTGTTCATCAGCCAATGCGGCAATGCCTGCTGCCGGTCACTCAGACGCCAGCGCGCCCGAACGCATCCAGTAATGCGGTCCATGCAGGCTTCTGGCCACTGCTCCAGCTTGCCGCCCTGCACGCCCAGATCAGGAAAGCCAAATGTTCCCCTGCCGAGCCGGCCAGCTGTCAGATGGTTACGTAGCGGCGACCTCTCTGGCAAAAGCGTGCTGTACTGTGCCGGCAACTGGTAGCGTGTGCACAAATATCGCTGCAGCTCCAGCTCCGCGGGCCTTGATGCCTGGCTTAGCGCGCGTAACTGGGCCTTTTAGCTCAGTGGTCTTGGACATGGATCCTGCGCCAGAAGCGCTGATCGGATCGGCGAGTTCATCGCAAAGGGTTTGAAATGATAACTTCGGCGGCGCCGAAGATTTGCGGTAGTATGGTCTATTTCATGACTTTGCACCTGGCCGTCATGAAACGAAACCACTGGCAAGCCTGCCGAAGCCAGGCAGTTGGCGCAGCCGGCTCAGCGTTTCCGGCCCATCCATACCGGCATCCCATCACATCCAGCAGAACAGCTGGGAGCGAATCGATCGATCTCTGCCCAAACCCCTTGGCGCCGCTCCGAGCTGCAGCTCAAGCACGGTGAACGCACCACAATTCTCGAGCGATACCGGCGGATTCCTGAAATGAGAGTCATCATCGATGTGCATGAATTCTTTGCCAGCTCAATTCATTTCGCTCATTTCCGAGGCCGGCGCGCCCTGCGATCAAAACGTTTTGAAAAGCAGGTTACTGCCTTTTGCTGCCCGGACCATATCCGAGCGCTACTGAAACTGAGTGCTGGCGCGCTACCTACACCTCGCCCTGCGCCAAGGTTGCAATTGACACCAGAACGTTTGTGAGCTTGTCCGGTTCTGAATACAAAACCTAATCTTGCCACCATTCTCCGGCAAAATCGCGGCTGGATAGCCAGGCCCAAGCGGACCTT
>Ga0163217_1032922_pt1 | contig 10759 bp, 17 predicted proteins | sample SynspAceP_FD_185933 | JGI IMG/M metagenome (GOLD analysis project Ga0163217, IMG submission 185933) | Saline lake microbial communities from Ace Lake in Antarctica - Synechococcus sp. Ace-P (PacBio error correction) | ecosystem: Environmental > Aquatic > Non-marine Saline and Alkaline > Saline ...
AAGGGCATCGTGGCGAAGCCCACCACCTGCCGCTTAATAAGACCCAGTACAAGTCCGACGGTGCGCACACCCGAGGCAAATGCCGCATTCTTCTCCGTGTCCAATATAGGTAAAAAAAACATGTTCCATCGGGCCCTGTTTCATACCAAGTTAACAATAGGCCGCACGCCGAAATCATCTACTGTAATTTTAAACCAAAATTGCCGGCACTGAAACGTATCTTTATTGTGCTGCACCTGCGAAAGGTTTATGTCGTCTTTAACCAACTAAGGGAGCTTACAGAATGGCACATGAATTGGACAAGACGTGATTGCTGGCCCCCGACGTTGTTGTCGAAGACTTGCTCCTGGATCACCAAAATCAACACTGGCCTCCCGTGGACGCCTATTAGATGCAGCCGAAAAACCTGCGGTACGGCGCGATCGTAATCGCAAGATGGAAAAGTTGGGCAAACGCACTTGTCGAGGAAAATCAGACAGCGTCGCATGGCTTGGCCTTGGCTGCCACTATGCACAGTCCTCTTCACCAGATGCACTGTGGGAGAAAAAACTTCAGGTCGAAGGAAAACCTTTTCCGAAACTGAAAACAGCTGTATCCATCAAAATTCCGCCCTTCGGTGAATATCTGTGCCAGAATGACCGGCGGCAATTCAAATGAACAAGGTGAAAATCCTGCGCCTGCAGCGATCTCGGCGGTAGCAAGCGAGGATCCAGACCGCATTCACGAACGCTGGCATCACCTGCATTGCAAGAAGCAGGGCAATACGCAGCCGCACGCACCACGTCCTTGTTGACTGATGCAAGAGCAATCCCCGCTAACATCACGTGGGTCGGTCGCCGGCCTCCGATGAAGAGCTCGAGAATGATCCGCGAGCCAGTTCGCCGCTACGCTGTGAAAAAGTCGAGCCTTCCCCACTAATGGCACCTCAAGGACGGCTGATCCCGATTGAGATCATCCCATGAGTTTTGGCAGAAATGGGCGTGTTCGGCCTGTACATTCCCAGAATACGCGGCTTTGGACTGTCCAAGCCTCATGTGTGTCGTCTCCTGAAGCATTATCGCGCGCTATATCGGTGTTGGGTCTCTGGGACACGCTCGGTAAATCGCAGCGGAGTTGATCATCGCGGCGGAATCAAGATGCCCAGAAAAGAAAAATGGCTTATCCTCCGGATTGCGAGCGCTGAGACCCTGGCCCACGGCCGTATTAACAGAGCCGAATACCGGTTCTGATCTTTGAGGCTCCCCTGCGCACGCCGCGCCGTGAGGACGGCGACGACTATTAAGGTTGACTGGTACAAAACATGGATCACGCATGCAAGCCGCGCACCGCATGTCATGACGTCTTTTGCACGGATCCGATTCCCCCAGACGTCAAATTTACAAAAGGAATTAGTCGATGTTCTTGTCCGAAAAAAAGACGCCAGTGATGATGAAAACCCTTCCCGTCCGAGGTGACGACCGGCGCGAAATCGAAGTGCTTGTATCGCGGTAATAAAGAATACGCCCAGCTTTCGCTCGATGGTTTCCATGTCCAAAGGTGAAAATCTGTTGGTGCGAAGAGGGCAAAAGGCTTTAAACAGCCTAATGGAAACCTTTTTGAAAGCGCGCGTATCCAGACGGCCGCGCGCGCCATTGGGGGTTGCACAGATCCCCGCGGCATCGACATCTCCATGCAAATACGCGATTCGACCGCAAGCAATTTGGAAAAATCCTGATGCAACTTCCCTCGGGTGTCTTCTAAACTTTGCGATGATGGCGTCGAGATTACAATGAATTCGCGCGTCAGCTCATCTTATTTTCTGCTGCCTTCGAGAAAGATGAAGGTCGTCGCTGTATTGTCGAAGCGGGCAATGGCCCAAGCTGCTCAGGCGCACGTTGTCGCCTTGGGCGCGGCCGACAAACGGTGCTGCAAATTCACTGGCGTCAAAACGGCTTTGCGCTTGGCAGTATACAGATCAGCCGCGTCCTCTGTGATGCCCGTAATCCTCAAATCTTTGAAGGTGCCGGCAGAAATCCAGGCGCAGGTCAAATCTCGCGCCGCTTGCAGGATAGTGTCACACGGCTGGCCTGATGGCTAACACCTCGGGCCGCTTTCGCACCGAGCCCATGTCAATTCATCCCTCTACTACTTATGGCGGCTCTGACAAACCTGTGCAGTCGGGAATGAAACCGCTCGGGCAATAATGGCGCGGCAGAACCGGCTTTTGGATTCTACAGGAGGTGAATCGGCGTCCCGTCCCGGCCAAACGCGACGCTGTCCTTCCTAGCCGCAGGAAACAAATCACCATCCAAGGCCCGTGCAACCGGATCACCGCGTCGAATATACAGTGCCATATCCGATGGTTTTCAGTCACGCTCGTATCCCTCCACCAAAAAAGAATCCCTGCCTGACCCTGAGCTACGAAAAATCACTCGGCCAACGCCGCTCGGAACGCACCACAGTTTATCGAAATACTTGGAGTAATGTAATGATCCTTTCTACCGAGAACCTTAATAATGGTGTTTACGCTGCCGCTGAAGGCCTCCACGGTAATCGCGCTCCGCGCTCAGGCAAGGCCTTCTCCCAAGATCTGCGCCAGATGCCGTTCAAGAAAGTAGCCCGTGGTTTTGAACGCCAACGCAAATATCTGCGTCGCTTCGCATCCCACCCTACCACGGGACACGGGCGACAGCGGCAACATCTGTCCCACTCCACTCCCAGCCCCCTCCCGTGTGACGCACGACCCGTTTTTGGCGACACGAAGATCAACGGTCCGCCTTGTCGCCGGTTACCGCACAAACGCTCAGATCAAGCCCGTAGCACCAGTTCGTCTAGTAAATCTGATTTCCCGCACTGAAGATAGGCAAGCGGGCCCACAGGTCCCCTGTCCCAGCAGGTCCAGCAACGTTTCGGTTCGCCCGGTATACGGTGTAATGGGGCCTTCGCGTTCGGCAGCGCAAAAACGCAGCAAACCTGTCACGGCATCAATCCCGCCGAGGTCTCATCCTCGTTCACATCGCCAATGCCGGCTCGGCCTCCGCCCGGGCTCGAGCAGGTAAAAAAGCACCGATGGTGTCTCCAATCGTGCGCGCCCCATGAGACATCAACTGGCACACCCGGCTGCAAGAATTGGGCGCGATCTTGCGGCTGGTGCCGCCCGCGCACGATCCGGCGTGACCGCCCGCCTGGCGTAAAAACCTCGATAAATCCTCTGATGTTTCGCGTGGCGGCGGCGTGCTCACGCAAGAATGCCCTTGAATCGCGCCACTCCATCAGCTCAGACATCCCTCGTGCAACAGATGCCGGCCTTCGCGGTCTCGACTCGACCACCCATAGAATCCGGGCCATAGCCCACGTTGCCGAACTGATCGACTCATCGACATCGGGCTCTTTGGCACTTGTCCATCTCGACCCAGCTCCGTTTCGCCACTGATAAATCAACAGCTTTCATGAAAAACTGTGCATTTCCATCCAATGTGGCCGCTTCACCAGAACCGCGCGCGGTGTCCATCCCGTGCCGACAACAAACGCCGGTAAATCATAGACCCGCAGCCGGCGAGATAGGCGTCGACCCAGAACGCCGCCGTCAGCCCGGGCCATGACAAGCCCTTGCTTCCAAATGGTGAGAGATCCTCCCGAAGGGTCGGGTGTCACCAAACCTAGACATTGCCCGTCTTTGAACTCCACGCCATTTCAGAGTAGCGCTCCGCCTCGTCGAGCCAGTTCGGGCGCACCTGACCTGAGGAATAATGGAACCTTTCGACCCAGAAACTCTTCGAGCTCTTCGCCGCGCGGGCTTGCTACGGACTTGATGTTCGCCTTTTGTTTGCCCAGCACAAATTACCTTTGTGCCCCGCACGCACCACATCGATCAGTTATCTACCCGCGCCGACCCATCCTTGCGCTCTATACGCAGTTCTCGGTTTCTCAACCGTCAGCCTGGTACGGCAGCTCTGGTGCAAGGCGAAGGACAGCCTTTCTCGGTCATTCGCAGCAAATCATGCCCATCGGCAGGTCGGCCGATCTGATCTTCGGTAAAGCCATGGCCTCTCGGCAACTCGGCTGCAAGCAATGGCGCAACGTACGACACCATGCCCGCGCTCAGGCTGAAATCAATGAGGTCCCGACGAAATATAACGGTCGTTCATCTCTTTGCTGAGACCACAACAAAACCGGTGATCAACGCGTCAATTTATTGATCGGCCAGCAGACTTTACGTCCTTGCCCGCATGTTCGGACCAAACTCAGATTCGTTCCACACCTTCGGTGAATGCGCGATTGGGCTCCGATCAGCAGGATGACAATATCTGAATCTGCAGCGCCCCCCAAGCAGCAGCCACCATGGCGCGATCCAGACGGACGACGCGCGGGGTTGGAACAGGCCGGGCGTGTCCACGAACACAAGCTGGCTTTGCCCTTCCATCGCAACGCCGCGGATCCGGCGCGTGTTGGTTGCACCTATGAGGTCACAACGACACTTCGCGCCGACCATCGGTCGCAACGTCGATTGCCCGCGTTGGGCTCGCCCCTATCGGGCGATAAATCCGGCGCGCGGTCATGAGGTCTCTCCAAATTGGGCCAGAGAGCGTTTGGCAGCGGCCTGTTCGGCCTGCCGTTTCGAAGGGCGGACGCCACGGCGCTGGGCCCGCTTTCAATACGGGCAGTGATGGTAAACACAGGGGCGTGGTCCTGGCCCCTGCCGGTCAGTCTGGACAGAAGGCGGGGGGCGGCAAGACGCGCGGCGCCCTGTGCCCCTTCCTGCAACGCGGTGTTTATGGCATCGCGGCGTCTTGCTTGACCTGCAAGTACCCCCGCCGACCCCACAGCCGCAGGATCAAACGCTTCTGGACTTCGGTAAACCCGCCATCTAGATAGAACATGCTGCGATTATAGCCTCGATCGCGTCGCCCCAACAAGCTGCTTGCGCCGACCGCCTGATAAGCATCTTCAAGCGACCGAGCTTGAGGCACAGCCCCCATGTCGATTTCGCGCGCGACTCCGCACAAGGCTTCTTTGCGTACCAGCGCGTTGAAACGCGGGGCCAGCTGGCCTTCGGTCGCGGCAGGATCAAGGTTAAGCAGCGCTTCGGAACATGCACCAGCCCCCAAGACGCGGTGCCCAGAAACTCAAAACGCCGCTTGTTATCGTCGCGGTTGGCCGACGACAAGAGCGTGGGTCACCGGCCGAATCAACAGCTCGGGCCTTGGTAAAAGTGGTACCCGATACGGCCCTCAAAAGCCCGGAGATCAGCGTTTAACTTCAACTTGACACGCCTAAAGAAACGATCGCACACTGCCACGTCCCCAGAAAAACAGCATGGACCGCCCCCCCGAACTGAACATCGATCCGATCTCGCGCGCCCAATTAGATTCTCAAACGGGACAAAACCCACGCCACCGGCTTGTTGCGCCCAGACGGCTATCGGCCGAATTATACGCGTTATCGCCATGAAAATAATGGCCCTTCCGGCACGAATACAACTCCGGGTGTTGTCCGACGCGTTGAAATTACCGATGTTCAAGATCGGGTGCTCTACGCCATTGGGCAAAAACTTCCGATCTGGCGGGTCTTTTTACACATTCCACCGGCACCGACCCGCGACCATATTCACAGCGGGTGGACGCATACCCGCGGTCCTTGCCGGTCCCATGACTTCTTCGAAACACCCTCATCACGCAGCTCGGACCGCGGTGCCGTTGATGCTGGACTGTTTCCAATCGGTGACCTGGATCTTATCGCCCGGCAACCCGATCAGAACGTATGATATAGTCGGCGGCCGATACCGGATGACGGAAAACAACGACATCCCGCGCTCAGGCTCGGATCCGAACAGACTTTGGTTGTCGCATCAAACTACCACCGCAGATTCCTTCGCGTCCCACTACCCCCCCTCTATGCCCGAAACGGGAGCATCATCACGCTGGGGCAGGACGCGAGGAATAGCCATTAAAGCCATTTTGTTCACGAACAGGAAAATCACCGGATCAAACAGCGCTGCTTTCAAATCGCACCTGACCGGAAATTCCAGAACGGCTTGGAAAAACAGGGTCCGGAAGACAACCGCGCAATCAACAGCGCAATTAGACAATCGTTTTGATGGTTTCGACAAAGGCGTTGCCCGGTTTTCTCTTTGGCGGCCATTTTGGCGCTCCCTGTTTCATCGCTCGAGCGTTACATGCGGGTGCCATTGCCCGCAAGTCATAGCAACCCCGCCCCGACTCCATTCGACCGATTGGGCCTGATTTGCCGTTGCGGCCTAGATACCCTGCTTGGGCGGGCTCGATACGACAAATGCCTGGGCCCCAAGGGTGTCGTCGGTCACGTGACATGAAAAATCGCCTCATGGTCCTTTCGGTTCATTTCGGCCAGACGTTCGCGGCCCCACCGGTCACTCCATACCGGCTGCCGGTTTCGAACCGATGCTGCATACGCCATGTCCCGCCAGCGATCCCCATGCGCAAGTCCGGTACCTAAGTGCCTTTGAACAACGCCTCCTGGCCAGCCCATCGCTTGGCATAGGTCCCGCGATATCGCCGCTCGCCGTCGGCCTTTTGCTGGTCCAATTCGGTAAATACGCGATTTCTAAAAACGGTCTCACCAAAGCGGTCCAGCGTGCCTTGAATCCGTTCGATATTCGCAAGGTCAGTCCCAATGCCAAAATCATGCCGCGCCCCTCAGCCTTGCGGGCGTCATCCATAGGCGGCCGCATCTTCGGCGATGGCGGGACCAACCCCCAGAGATTGCCTCGCCGAGATTAGGAAGTGTCCGATGTTCAGCTCTTGCACTTCAGGGAAAGGCCGGCGATCGGGCCTCACCGGTGTCATAGGTCAGCGTGGCCCTGCATGCACTTCAAGCACCAGATCATGCGCAAATTCGACTTTTCCTCGAGCTTTTGAAAGTCTTTCTGCCCTTCTTCCCAATGCCCTTCGGCATAGGCGCGCAATAACGCACGGGTGTGCCAGTCGATCACTTCCGGCCCCGATGCCGGTTCGCGCTCGAATCTTGACGCTTGTCCGGCGGCGAATAAAGATGCTGACGCGGCTACCTGCCTTCGCGCAGCGGGGCAAATGAAGGCGCCCCGTTTTCTTCGCGCGGCCACTCCAAACCCGCCCTCGGTGTCCGCTCCTCGCGCTTTTCGGGCACGATGCAACCGCATGGGGTTGTGGCGCAAGGCGATGGCTGCATCCTTCGTGGCTGCCATTTCAAAGTTCAGCGGGCACGGTCAGCACCTCTTGCAGACCCTCGATATCGGCATCCGTTTGATGTGACGGCGATCCTCGGCGCAGGTGGCCGACTACTCCCGTCGGCCCCGGCCTCCTGCGGCGCCCGAGCAGCACGCAGGGATCAGGAAATAGCCACCGGCGCGCATTCCGCACAGTTGCCACGTGTCAATTATTTAACAACCCCCGAAGCTTACCATTTGTGCCGCCATGGTTTTTCCCCTTCAGAGCCGCCTGCTGCGCTTGCGTTTCGCCTCTGCTTTGGGGCCGAGGCTTTTTTCTCACGAGTCAAACTTGCCTTAATCGCGGCTCCTTGCGTCGTTTTTGATAGGCCCCGAACAACGGTAACAGCCAGATAATACTGCGATTGTCGTCGCAGATCAATGCCGGGGCCATGCCCCCGATCAAAACGGATAAAACCACCTGATGCAAGAAATAGCTCAAGCCCGGATCCAATCCATGTTCCGGTTCGTTAGCATGCGAATAAAATTTGGGCCAAGCAAACTCGTGTCCAGCGTCCAAAAAAACTTGCAACCGCCGAATGACCGGTGTTCGCCCCGTCTGCATCTGAGACCCGAGTATCCAGTGCCCCATCGACAGCGATGGACACTCCAATTGGCACATAGGTCAGTGGGTTTGCCAAAAAACGTCCACCATCGAGCGCCGCCAAGCAGATTGCCCGCATCAATCCGCGACATACCACGCCGCAAACGAATAAAGGCATCCCGTAAAACGGCGGTGAATGTCCGTGAAAACCCCGGCCCATATCCCCGTGCAATCCGTTGGAGCGGTATCAGCAACCGGCGCATACGGTGTTTGACAATAGTGGGCACGCCCGCGGTCCACCACCCCGGCACATGAATTCAGCCATCGCGCGCACTGTCCCGGTTTGGATCGCGGCGTTTGAAGTCAACAGTTCGTCTTTGGGTCGCGCAGTCCGGGCGATTATGCGTCTGCTGCTGCCTTGAACAAATTCGGGGTTCCGATATCGGCTGATCTCCGGCCACTTGCTCTCGGCTCCAGCAATGGGATCAAAGCATGCAGATGTGGCAATGTCTCGCCGCTCTACGTAGAAATCAGCAACCCGGAAAAAGGTCAGGCCTTGCGGTCCCAAAAATTCCAAATCCGCGATATGGCCGAGGATTGGCCCGATCAGGGTACAGAATCCGCCCCAAACCCCTGCGCCATTGCCGTGGTCAGATCCAGCGTCGCGCCATAGATCGCCCGGATGCGGGCCAATCGTGCCACCGCAGGTCCAGCCAGCGTCGGGTTGGTCCTTCGTAATGCACAGGCGTTCACAAGTTCGATCGTGTGTATTTCCACGCCCTGCCCTGCGGAAGGTTAAATCCGACAATACGTTCCCGGACGCGCCTGACAACAGCACGGGGCCCGATCAAAGAATTGACCCCGTCTCCAAACCGACAACCGCCGTTTTGCGGTCGACATGTTCGCCGGGTTGGGGCGCATGTTGGGTTGGGATGAGCTGGCTTGCAACGCACTTCTTGACCCCACAGTTCTGCGACCCAAGTTGCGCCAGCCAACTCTTCTCGTTGGACGAGCCGGAGGTTGCGCGCGGCGGTGCGCAAAGTACTGTTCTCTGTCGCGAGATTTATCCATCTGCTCCAAAAGCCGAAGCCGCGCCAATTCGCCCCCCCAACTGACAAAGGCGCGCGCGATCCATATTCAACGCAGCGACCGACGCTATCGCGTTTTCGCCCTTGCCGGTCGTTGCAACATCCAGCCACCGTTGCTGCGGTGTTTGACCTTGGGCGGTAATAATCCTCTATCGATGTCCGTTTTTTCCACCCGCGTCCCCAACGGAACGCGCATACCGTGATCTTGGCCCCCACGCAGGCAGCGCCGATTCGGCGTGTGATCGCATATGCGAAATCGATCGGCGTGGCTCCACGGGCAGTTGACCACCTCGCCTGGGCGTAAAACAGAACACTTGTCGGCGTACATCTCGAGCTTGACCGCCCTCGAGGAAATCCTCGTGATTCCTCTCAGAATCAAGCTGCTCTGTCAAGCTGCGCGACCCATTTTCACGGGATCGACTGCGAACGGGTTTCGGCGACCGTGACACGTCACGATAGGACCGAAGTGCGCCCGCCCATCAAACCGGATTTCGGCGACATCATGCATCTGCCGCGTTCTGATCTGCACCTCGCCCCGTTTACCGTCACGACCAGAAACGGTGGTATGGTCGCCGATAGCCCGTTGGTTTTAGGCTGGCTGATCATAATCCTTGAACCGTCCCGGAACAGCCCGCCACGTCGTGAATGGTGCCAAGAGCGCGGTAGCATTCATGCCTCTGACGCTAGTGATAACGCGGAAACCGTAAAATATCCGGATAAACGGGAAAAGATTGCCTTGCTTTTCTGCATTTTTCCGCCAGATCGAATGGGCTTCTCGCACGGCGAAGACCTCGGCCTCTATTCGCGCCTTCTCAACTCGTGACGCATGTCGCCGGTAATGCGCTGGGATCACGTCACCGGTTTCAATCACGTTGCAGCGTGATTGACCCGCCGATAATGGATTGCCGCCTCGGGGTTTGAAGCACCGGAAACGTCCAGATCTTCAGCTCTTCGCGCATCCATTTGCCCATCCCCATCACGCCCGCAGAGGCGCATAGAGTTCCATTGTTTCGCGTGTTTCTGAATCTGCTTATCAGGGCGCATCGACTTGATCGTGCGCCAATGATTAATCAGTCGATCCGCCACTTAACCAAAATAACCCGCAGGTTTTCGACTATTGCCATAAACAACTTGGCGAAAGTTTTTCGGCTGCTTTGGTCTCGTTAGAGTTCAGCTGCAAGTTGGCCAAAGCTTGGTCACTCCGTCGACCAGCTCGGCCACGCGCGCCCGAATTTGTTCAATCCACGCTGCGATAGGACGCTTTCGTGTCCTCAATCGTGGTCGTGCAGCAATGCGGTGATGATTGTCGCGTCGTCCGCTGCTGTTCGGTTCAGAATGTCGCCCGCAACAGAGCGATGCGTAAAAGTAGGGCTCCCCCTGAATGGCGAACTGCCCATGTGTGCATCTGCTGGCCATACTCAGTAGGCCAGCCGGATCTGATTTCGTTTGTCTTCGGGTTATAGGCCGCGCACAGCGCGATGAAGGTCTCTCCAGCGTAGATGTCGGCCCGTATCATGCCTGTCCTGCCTAATAAGGCCCCCGTAGGCGGGGGGCCCTTAGACCCTGCCTGTGCCGCCCATCAACTGCCGTAGCAGCATTCTTCGGACATTGCTTGTCCTCTTCGGGGCTTATCTTGTTCTGCCCCCCATAAGAAACGCCATCTGTCCGTCTCTCGGGTTCATCAACTTCGATTGGTTCCTGATTGCTTTCGATCAAGGCGTTTCACGGTGCAAGAATCGTCACCGACTGCGTTTCATCTGGCAATCTCGGCGCAGGGAAACGACGGGGTTCTTGTCGTTATCACGATCACAGTGAGACAGCCGAACCAGCGCGTTTCGCGGCGCACGGTGCGCGGCAAGCATGACAAGCTCGAACGGTTTGGACTTTTTCTACAACAATCTTCGACGGTGACGCGGCAGGGGTTGC
>Ga0163217_1054647_pt1 | contig 10759 bp, 11 predicted proteins | sample SynspAceP_FD_185933 | JGI IMG/M metagenome (GOLD analysis project Ga0163217, IMG submission 185933) | Saline lake microbial communities from Ace Lake in Antarctica - Synechococcus sp. Ace-P (PacBio error correction) | ecosystem: Environmental > Aquatic > Non-marine Saline and Alkaline > Saline ...
CGGGGGCAGATCCGCGCCAATCGGAGGCATGGGCCCGGCCGCCCTAGACGGAAACTCCCCGCCGCTTGGCCCTTTTCCCGTGCCGAATCTGCTGTTTTGCCTGTGGCCGCAATCACGGCCGCTTTCGGTTGCGCTCACAGCTCGGTGTTCAGTTGCCCTTTCCTCCCCTGCTGCCGACACCTAACGACGCTGGAAGAGCTTCTCCTCCCGGGCAATGCGTCCGGTAGCCCTGCTTTGAACGCTATGGCCTGTTTTCCTAGTCCAGCTCGTGCGTGTTCAGTCCTTCTTTGCCGTCTGAGTCGCCGGCGATCCACGCAAGCATCTTGATCGCCTAGACACCGATGGTGAAGTTGCGCGTCCATCCCACACCTGATGCTGCTGATCGGCGGCGACGGGGACGACCAAGGGCGCGTTCTCCTGGCTTTGGATAGAAGATCTTGGGTCTGCAGGGTTTTGGTGTTGGCTGCCGGGGCGCATTGGCCGAACTATGAACTGGCCTGATCACTACCAGGCCTGGCCAGCGTCTTCGCTCTGCCCGAGCGAGAAGGGGGATTCGGCATCCCTTCCTCGAAGCACCTCGGCTGCCCGGGCGGCCGTGCTGGCAAAGGCAACCGCGATGGCTCCGTGGATCCCCTGGACGATGGCGCTTCGGGCTTGCTGGTGGACGCCCGATCAGCCCCCTGGCGCCAACATCTGGCGTGCCCTGCTGGAGGGCGCTGCAGTCCGCCGCTATGCTTCGATGCCCTCCGGCCTGTCCGGCGGCGGTGGCCTCGCGATAAGTTTGCGCCCCGCCTTCTACCGGCAACCTCGATGAGCTCTCACCGCCGAGGGCGCGCTGAAGGCTCCCGCATGCCTTTCATGAACTTTAACAAGGCATCACGCAGTAACAGCACTCCCAGTAAACTTTAGCGTTATTAATTTTGGTTCTTTCATCAAAATGCATGAAGGATCCGTGGATACTTAATCTGATTGCTGATTTGCATCGATAGTACGTTTTGCCCCTCGCGAAAAAGGCTTTTTTGCTCGATTCTGCAGGGTTTTTTCCTGAGAGAGTACCTAATCAGTTAGCTATCTGACACTAGATATGGGGCGAAGCTTTGCGATTGCCCCTTCTGGCCTTGATTTTTTTTGTAAACCATGAAGGAATTGGAATGATTTCATGGGAGCAAACTGGGTTCATGAATAGCGTGCAGATGGGTTTTAAATGCCTGATAAGGGTATAGTTTTATGATATTTTGGCGGCAAATGTTGCTACATGTGGTATACGAGCTAGTCCATTCCATCCTCTTGCCACTAGCTTCGCATTCGAGGCCCAGGCGGAAATTGGCAAAGGCGTTGAAAATCTCAAATAGAGACCGAAAAACCTCAGCCCCTAGATTCGACTATTTGGAAGCCGCACTGGGAGATGTGCAAGGTAGCGCCCGAGCTCGCTCCACTTCGCCCACGACGGGCATGCTAGCCTTATATCCATGAGAAACTACAATACACAAAACAAAGAGCAACAACGTGTCACCCGTCTACTACAATTGACGACCTAGGCGGCAAACAATCTAATGTTTGCCAGCCCGGATCTGATTAAAATTGATGTAGAGGCGGCTCCGAGGCCAGCGGTGCCTAAATGGTGGCGCCTGACGACCTTCGAAATGCAAAACCCAATATTGCGTTTGAGAATGCTCTACGTTAGGGCATTTTGGCAATGTCCTCAGAGAGGTCTTGTCAACGTCTGGAGTTACACCTTCCCTTTTCATGCGTTAGGCTCCATGCCGGCCGTTGACTAAGGTTGATATAAAAACTTTCATTCCAGAAAGGGTCAAAAATAGCATATTTTAGCTGTTGAAAAAACTCGATTGATCAGTGTTGCCGGCTTGCCTTTAAGGAAAGCTCTCTGCAGGCCTGATCAAAAGGCTTGAAGTGCTGCACGTGGTAATATGTTTTATGGCAAGGTACCGAGCGGCATTTCGGTTGCCGCGGCAAAGGACGCTCTTTCCTAGTGAACGTCAGACGCAGCCGCGGCTCTATCACTTCAGTCAGCTAGAAGGCTGATGGCGTGATCCATAGGGTCCTACTCCGAGACGGACAAAGCCTGTGTGCGCGGGAGGGATTGAGCGCCTCGACGCCGTCCAAAACGTGCTGGATTAAGCCCCAGAGGTGAATATTAGCCAATCTTCGCCTCTGTAATAGTCGAGGCGAGTCAGGCACTTGTCAAGTCTATTCTCTACTTGGAATACCTGCTCTATGCATCTTTTTATACCTTGCTGAATGAAGGTTGCCGTGGTCCTCGTGGATCCAAGTCTGTCCTTAAAGTTGGAAATCGATCTTGAATTATGGCTGTGGGCGGTGACTTTCAAGAAAGTTTGTCACTCCTTGGCCGGCTATTCAGGCTGCCTCGCTGATGGTAAGCGCCAAGGGTCGGTTTTGGCTTTTCTGGTGCTTGGTTTGATCCACACTTCTTCTGGCTGACCCAGCAATCGGGTGGTTTGGCTCCAGCGTCTCGCGGATGGGGCCCCGACGGGCCTTCTCGTAGATATCGCTCGCTTCTTCGCAGATTGTGCTGGGCCGGCTCCGTGTGACGCCTGGATGGGGCGTCGACGAATTTGAGCCGCTGTGGCGGTGCCAGTGGTTGTAACCAGCCGACAAACGCCGCCACCCACTCGCAGGCTCGTCTTTGCTTTGCGATCGGCCGTCTCGGGTAGGTCCGGGACGGTACTTGAGCGTTCGAACAGGGTTATTCTGAGTAGGGGTTGTCGTTTGAAACCCTTGGCCTGGAAAAGGATCTGAGCACACCCAGCTCCTCCAGCCTCGATTCCAGCGTGGCCCCGCGCCATGGCATTGCCCGTTGTCGGCGTGGAGGATCAGCGGCTGCTGCTGGCTTCTGGTGGCCGTCAAAGCCCTTGGCCGGTGTAGCGCTCTTTCAAGGCCAGCGCCCCGCTGGCACCAAGCCTCAGCTGGCGATCTCGGGATGACTCCACGCTCGGGCTACATCCCAAGCCAACCAACCCTTGCGGCTCAGCAGGATCGAGACCACAGGTACAGGTAGAGCCACACCCCTCGCACGTTGTCCGGCAGAAAGCTGATATCCACGACCAAACCTCTCAAATTGGGCAATCGCTGAGGCGGCGGCAGCTGAAATCGCCGGTTCCTGCGGCAGCCGGGCGCGACCGCCGCGGCGGGTGGCACTGACCTGCCTGATTGCAAGATCCGATACGAAGCTTCGATTCAGAGGCCGATATACAGGCCTTGATCAGCAGCGCCGGTACGCATCTGTCCTGGCCGGCAGCGAGGCGTACTCCGGCTGTGCAGGTGAGCAGGATCGCTGGCGTTCCTCCTCGCTTAGCCGTGACCCCCAGGGCGTGAAACTGCCTTTACGGCGGTGCTCGCCGTCCCCATCACCACCAAAAGCCTTACGGCAGCGCCTGAGGGTTCGCAGGCTGATGCCGATCTCAGCGCAGGCGCTTACCAGTCTGGCGCCAGCGCATTCGCGCCTCGCCGATCAGCTCGATCTGCCTCTCCGCCGGTGCGCGGTGCTGGTCAGCCCTTTCCGCGTCTCGCGAGGCAAGAACGGCCTCCCACTTTTTTTCGCAGGCACCAGCAAGGCGCCATCTCCGCCATGGCCTTTCCTTGCGCTGCAGCTTCCTTTTTTTGAGGGCTTTGATCTCTCGCTGGTGCCTGGGCGCGGAGCTTTTTCGAGCTCCTTCTGCTCGGCCATTCGTCAGCAGCCGGCTTGGCATTTGGATCCTGGGGGCTTGGCCTGGCGCCAACGCTCACCTGCTTTCGGGAAACAGGCCCGGCTCCGCGGTAAAAAAAAAAGAAAAGAAAAAGTTTAGGCGCTGAGCTCAGTGGCATTCAGGCCAGCGGTCTCGCAGCACCACTGTGAACTTGTCGCAAGCGGCTTCAGCCGTTTGGATTCGCTTCATCGGATGCCGGCACCAACCTCTTCGCCTGCAAACGCCAAGGTTCTTCCTCCATTTGTGAGGTGATAGCGTGAATGCCCAGCTTTTCTGAAATCCTGGCCGCTCTGCCTGTGCGGCGGGCTCATCCGCCTTCTACATCAGCCTTGACGGCCTCGGCTGTATCCGCGCATTGGTCACTGTCCTCAAGCCCCCGGGTGTACTGAAATGAGAGGGGTGACAACTTTCTTGAACCGGGGGTGGCCTCTCCCGCACTGCGATTAGGTAGCAAAACTCCGCACGAACCTCAGGAGTCGTTTCCGGCCGTGCTTTGACAGCTGCCAAGATGGCATGAACCACACGCTCGTCATTGCCGCCAGATTGAACGCCGATTTGAAGCGTAGCTGAAGGCGCCCAAGTAGCGATCAGCGGTACTTTTCGAAGCGAAGGGCATCGGAGCTGCCGCTTGAAGCTGGTTTATCAAAGTTGCTGAGCACCGGTGTTAATCCAACGGAAATTTTTTTCCCTTGGTAATTCATCTGGGATGACGACCACTTTACGACGCACAGGATGATGGAAGCAACCGACTTTCTGCCACGGCGCGAAAGCAAAGCCTAGCCCATCGAGTATCCAACTTCACAAGAGCTTCGCCAGTGAATCTTGGGGCCGCAATCAGCAATGCGGCAAAAGAGAACGTGGGCACCGGTGGCAGAGTTTTATATACCGGGGGGTGGCCCGCGCCCTCATGCGACAGAGACGGCTGCACGGAAACCGGCACCTTGTTCTCCGATCCACGACCAGGCTTGCCACCAGCGTTCTCCCGCCAAGGTTAGGACAATGCATCCCCACCTGCACCCTTCCTTGAGGACATAGGCGCCAATCACGTTTCTTATCATTGCCTGCATGATCTTGTTCTGAAGCAACATGCCGTTCGGTAGTTCACACGAGATGACGCCTCAGAGCTAGTGGAGGAGATTCCTGTCTTGGCTTGGCCCGGAGCGAGGTAGAAGGCAAGGAACCAGGGGTCAGTAGGTAACTTTGTTTGGGCCTCCAAGAATGGTACCGGCCCGTGAGGGTGGCTTTGATGACGACAGCTCGCGGCACTGATAGCGCCTTGTGGGCGCCTGCCAATGATGAGCCCGCTATCCTTGCCCTCACAACGTGGGCAACGAACCATCAGGCCAGTCGCGCTGTTTCCAGGGCAACTTCAGCATTTTTTGCTCGTTTCCGTAGAGCTCAATAAACTGGGGCAGCGACAAGGCTGGCCTGGAACTGGGATGCCGATTCATAGCCATGGCAGTGAACGACTGGTATAATGCGTACAGCCTAGGTCCAAAAGGGCTGCCCTGGCGGAGCTTGCTGCCTAAATCAAAGCTGTTTTATGGTTGGAGTCCCAGGCTTTGAGGCGAGCGCGCTCAGAAGCCTAGTCCATGTCTGGTGCAATCAGTCTGCAGACTCGCGGTGGCTATGCTCCTTGTGAAGTCCTTCGCGGGGTGCCGGTCTGGGGCGATGCATTGCGAGCAGTGAATTCTGGCATTGCTCTAATGCTGAAAAACGATCGAAAGGTGCTCGTTCGATTGGCATGATGGCACCTTCGGCCCTGAAGGGGACAATGTGTTCAACTGCTGTTTTCGCCTGGGAAGGGCAGCACGCCAGGCTGAATTCTCTGCTGGTTGCAAACAGCACCTCAGTGCTCCCGCCCGCGGCTTGGGATGGCAGTCTCCCGCCGAACGATGACTCAGCCTGTGGATTGCGGAATAGGATGAGGAGGATGGGATCGGCAGGAGCGGGGGAATATCTAATTCATTCGATCAAAAAACAGCCACATGAATGCTCAGGTTTCTTGTGGTCATCGTGGGGACTTTTGATGCTCTAAGTCAAGCTACTAGTCTCTCTCTGATCATCCCAGGCTGGAGTGCGCAAATGTCTGCGCCTGCAAGCCTGAGATGAGCCTGAGGCGCACAGCGTTTTACTGCCGAGCACTTTGGCTCGGCATGCTGGGCGTACTATCCGAGCAGCCAATGAAACAAGTAGTAACGAAGTCGCGCCTAAGTAAATTGCGATTCTTGCAGGCAGTCCGGCGGAAGCTTAAATACCGGTCCTTTACGATGGAGTGTTTTCTGTTACGAACCGTTCTGCCGACGCAGCACTGGTCTTCTGAGGTCCTTTCCTGGAACCGTTGTGGAGGCAGGTAAAGCGCCTTTTTCTTCCGATGATGAATTCGCCTCTGCACCTCACCGATTTTGGCCAACCCCGTCTCGAGCAATACCAGGGGATGCACTCATGGACATGGTGTTGTTTTGTCGTCAATGCAACGCATCATCCATCCTGGAAAGACTCATCGTTCAGCCTCTGGCCCAAACTCTAACCTGAGCGACTTCCCTGCCAACAGTCTCTCAATTTGCGATTGCCAGCGAACCGTTCGCGTGCTCAGCGCATACTCAACTGGGTAGGTGGGCTTCACAGGCTATCCGCTGGAGGAGGCCTTGAGCGTGGCTGAGCTTGCCCATGCCTCGTTCCGCGTCTATCAGCGTGAAAGGAAGAGCCATTAGAGCTGTTTCTGTCTGTCGTCATCTAGTCAGGCCCACCAGGAGCTTGCTCGCAAGGCTCGCTGACGCTTCATGTTCGCGGACGAAGCTTCGAAAAGCAATGGGATTCCGAGCGTTCAAGGGCTCAGTTAATGTCCATTCCATCCTGTATTTCCTATAGATTTCAAATGCCGTCGAATGCTCGGCATGTTCGGCGAATATCCGTTCCGATGGTTTCTTGAATGCAAGGCTGCATTCTGTTTCGATCCTCAAACCAGACGACGACTGGCTTGAGCCAGGAAGCATCGCCCACCTGCTCTCTGTTGATCCGTTCGCCCTCGAAAACGATCGTAGCCATTCAGTTTCAAGCATTTTTTACCCGCGAACTCCTTACAGGAATCAGGTGCGCATGCCCTGCACCAGTTTGCCGCATCGCATCGGGCCGAACGTTGTGGTTTCCCTCTGACCGGTGACCACGATGCGCCTTGCGGAAAGGGCTACAATCCTCACCGGCTTTGTTCTTTCGCCCAGATTTTGGTTGACCAGGCGTTTCTGGCGAGATACGAAAGCTGCCTTCCCTTCCGATTCTCTACTTCGCAAGCCTTCTCAAACCGAGGTAGTTTTGCATTTATTTCGATAAGCCTTTGGTTCAATCACACTGTTTTTAATCTATGGCCACTGGGAAAGCCCTGGGGCGCGACGCCCCCAGGCTCACAGGAGCGGGCTGTTGCCGGGGATTTTTCCCTTGCGGCCAATTTCCCTTGGTTCTACCGCTACTTGAGCCTCGTTGTCGATGCATTGAAGGATGCGCATCCTGCTGTGGCCGCCGAGCGATGCAAGCTTTATCGCAGACGCCCTGGTTGAAATGAAGGGCTGCGTCTGGCATGCGCCCTTGCGTGCCATACCGAAGGCATTGTGGCTCGAGCTAGGTTTCCTCATTGCGCTTCAGTGGGGGTTTCCTGTAACTTCCTCCTGAAGAACCCGGTCTGGTCGCCAGATCGTAATGTGTTCTCTTGCTCAATGAACTCAGGGTTTCGTCAGATTAGCGATTATTCCCGTCTACAACCGGCCAGGCTGCTTTTGCGGAAGCGGTTTCGTTCCGTGCTGCAGCAAACTTTATCCCTCCATCGAGATCGTGATCGTTGGACGATGGATGCCACTGAGCTACTTTCGCAGATGTTGCCGGATACGCTCTCGAGAGACAGCCATCATCCCCGTCAAGGTGATTCGCCAGGTCAACAAGTGGTCCAGGCGCAGCCGGCTAGAGGGGTCTGGATGAGGCACGGGGGCGAATTCATTCAATTCCTCGACAGCGACGACCTGCTCTTTGCCGGCAAAGTTTTTCCCGCCCAGGGTTGCTCCCTTGCAGCGCCGGCCTGAGTGTGGCATCTTGCTACGGACCGCAGTGCCTGAAGAGAATCATGCTTCCAACCCACCGAGGACGCGACTGTCGGCGATGAGGGGCCACCGGTGAACTCATCGATCACTCTTTCCCAGCGCTGTTGAGGACGGTGGTTGGACCACCAGTCCCTCTGTACCGCCGTACCCTGCTGGATCAGATCGGGCCAATGGCAGCCGTGGATCAACGAGGAAGACTGGGAATACGACGCCGTTGTGGTTCCACTGGGACTTCGCCTGTCTGGGTAAATGAGCTCTGCTCGATTCGCCGCATCAATCTTACGCGAGGAGCAATTTGAGGCGCTGGGAGGTAGCAACAAATCCGCGTAAACTGGCTGATCGTGCCATGGCTTCGTTCGCTCGATTTTGGAATGTGCAGGCAAGGCTGGTGGTACAACCGCGTTGCACGCAGCAGATGATGGCACTTTTCAAGGCTGGTCCCTTTCTCATTGGGCGCCAATGCGGCGCTTGGCTGGTGAAACGCTTTTCCATCTCCACGCACAGTTCGATCGCTTGCTCAGCAGGCTGCACGGCCGTTTATGCTTCATCAGGATACAGCAGAATCTCTGGCGCCTAAGCCACTCAGCTGGTTGGAACTGGTTTGTGCAGACTCCCTAAGTTCTTTTCGTCTTTTAATTAGGTCACCCCCGATATTCAGCTTTTTCTGCCAGGCCTTTTCTGAAGGCGCTAGCCAGCCAGTCTCTGATGTCTTTCTCACTAATTACCAGCGAGTCTTGCGTGCTCATAGAAAGACGCTTTACTCTGATTTTCCATCCGCCATGCTTGGAAGTGAATGCGGATGATCTAGATCGCTATCGGAGCCTCCAAATCATTTTCTGGCCTTTGGACTCCTCCAGTCTGCGCCAGCGAGGCTCACTCAGTAAGCCTTGATCTTGGATGTGGTTTTTCATCCGAAAATCCATTTAGCGCGCAATGCGTGCTGTGGTATTGATATTCGCGATTGAGGATGTCTGGCGAATTCTGATTTCTTGCGGAAGACAGATCTAACAGTGCAGCGCAATCCCCTTTCTGGAAATTCTTTTGAACTTATGTTATCTGCTTTCGACTTTCTTGAGCATGTTGCGAGGGTTCTCTGGCTGAGGGGCGCAACAAGATTTTTGCTTTGTTGAGCTCATGAACGACGGATTTATCGGTGGCTGCAAGCCCAAGGTCTTTTTTCTTAGCCTACTCCCGCATCCTTCACGGGCTGCCTTTTCAGATCCTACCCAATCAATTTACATCACTGCGACCACCTTTCCAGTGTATTTTAGTCAGCATGTCTAATACCTATCCATCTGCCTTGAGCTATGGGTTTAGCGGCAACTTCGCTGCCTCAAACAGGGGTGGATTGGCGGCCTCTCTGGCCAGTTTGGTTTGAGAAATAACAGGCCGCCAGGGTTTGCTGATGCCTAGGCGACGCCTCGTTTGGCGTGATCCTGCGCCACCTATCGGTCTGACACGCTATGTAGGTAACACCCTTGCTCCTATTTTCAATCAAACTCTGCTGCCGGCTGTGGAGATTCTGATGCTCTGATGATGGATCCCACGACAAAACGCGCAGATATTGTTCGTCGCGGCTGCCTGCGGAATGCCGCCAGTCCAGTTTCGCTTTTGTAAGTGAATCATGATCCTGCTGGCATACTTGAGAACTATCTCAACGCCCTTTACCCGTTAACGTCTCTCCTGTGCGACTACGTGGCAGTTGCTGATAATGATGATGGTATGGGTTCCCCGTCGACTTGAGTGCCTGCTTGAAATTGCGCGTCTTGCAGAACCAAAGGTGCACGCTTGTTTGCTGCGAACAGCCTGCTTGCAGATGCCCAAGTAAATCCTAAGCGGGTGGAACCCTGCGTGTGGGTTCGCCAGCTGATTCGGATCCTGCCAAGCAACATCGGAGGATGGGAAAGTTTTTCTTCTGTTATCTCAAGGGCGGTCTCCCCTTGTCTGGCGCCACACTCTTGCCTTCCTTTCTTCGCTTCGGGACGGCCGATTGTTGGAAGCCGCTCGATTTTCCACAGTGGGTTCTTTTGAAGAATGGCTCACCAGTGTGGGCCGCCTTGTTTACGGCGATCTGGTTCCTGATCCCCAGAAGCTCTCACGCCTATACCGCTGCATCCCTCCAGGCCAGCCATACTTCCAGGCAGGCCTGCGAAGTCAGAACCATCCATTTGCCAACCCTGCCTCTCGCCACCGGCCAATACGAAAGCCGCCTGCAGAAACTTCACTACTGGCGATCGATGCTTTAAAAGCCAGAATGTTTCGTGCCACAGGCGCGCTTACCGATGTTCTGTCCAAGCCTGGACAAGCTGGTGACGCTTGCTGCTTCCTGAGCACCAGGCTTAGGGTTCGAGATTCAATCAACGGTCCTCAGTGTTTCGTTCTACGTGAATTATCAGCCTGTTTGTTATCCGGTGGCTACCGTCGCTACGCCTCAAGGTCTGTGGAGTGCTTTTGGGCAAGGATCTAGTGGCAAATCCTGCGTAGGCGCTGTGCTTTGGCTGGAACTGCTGGCTACATTGATGAAGATATCTGTCGTTATTGCACCCATGGCCATGCTGCTCATTTGCTGATTCTCTGATTCAGTTTTTTCCTCGCTATCGGGAGACATGGAGTGCATTCTTGTTCTCGATGGCGGGATTTGATATGATTCTGAAGCGCCGACGTGAATACAATATGGGGAGATGAGAGTAGGTTGATCGTTGTTTGCTGCACAGAAGCTTGGTCTCCACAAGGCGCTAACTTGGCTGGATGTGACATGGCTCGGTGGACGACTAATCGCCCGCCTTGATGTTGGGGATGTTATGGCATGTCATCAGATGGCTCGCACACCAAGCTCCTCCTTGACTGGCCACCCACCCGATGCGGTTTTTCTTGTAACCAGTGATGTTTGAGGTTCTGTGGGCCCTGAATGGGAAGCACCTCTTTGTGAGCGAATGGCCAACTCCC
>Ga0163217_1004718_pt1 | contig 10758 bp, 9 predicted proteins | sample SynspAceP_FD_185933 | JGI IMG/M metagenome (GOLD analysis project Ga0163217, IMG submission 185933) | Saline lake microbial communities from Ace Lake in Antarctica - Synechococcus sp. Ace-P (PacBio error correction) | ecosystem: Environmental > Aquatic > Non-marine Saline and Alkaline > Saline ...
ACCCAGGAGAGAGATTGTGGTGGTATGTACACTGCAAACCATGGCCCCTTTCCGCTATGAAGTTTGGCAATGGCCTTCCCTTTCAAATTCGCGCTTTTCCAATCCTGCCAATTTGGGCAAAAAAGAAAAAAGCAACAAAAGGATGGCCGATAAGTTGCTGGTTTTTTGTTGCTTTAAAAGAACTATCTAACATCACGAAAACTAGAAATATTCAAGCCTCCTAAACGCGATAATCAAAATCAAAACTTAAAAGTAAAAAAATCCTTCTTTTGTTTGAAGAAAAACAGTGGCCCGTGCGGTTTTGCTCAACGCTTTTTTAAGGAAAGGGTCCCCCACGCCAATGCGGGTGCCTTCACTTCTGTTGGCCATAAGCCACCAAGCCCTTCGCCAAAAAGATGTTTTGAAGTTTAACCATTTGAATGATTTTTTATCAAAGAAATTTAAGGCTGAGTACTACTCCCATTTTAGCGGATTTAAAACCAAAGTGGCAAAATTACTTAATGGAAGATTACATCGGTGGGCGTTGGTGGGTTATCACCCGCGTGAACAGACCAATTGGGAAGAACGGTTATTGTGCAAACGTGTTGTAATTGTTTATACCATAACTGGGAAAGACCGTTGCAGAGAACCTTGCCAATGTTCCACAAGTTTAAACGAAGTCAGGAAAATATATTAAGCCTTTTTGATATGCACCAATTAAGGCCATCCGGGACCAGGCTTGAAAAATATGGGAAAACAGCCCGAAGCCCGGAGCTGTAGCCCAATAGGAATTACAGGAAAAAAGAAGGGTTGCCATTTTAGTGGTCCCTGCCAAACGTTTTGATGACTGAGTTTATTTGGCCACATGCCTGTATCTGAAAAGCGATTGGGGAAAAACAGGGGAATGTAGTGGGATAAGGTTACGAAGGTCCCAAAAGGACCACACACGGGAATCCAGAAACACACAACAGCTTCTATAATGGGGCCGGCCCGTAAGTAAAGACGTCGCCCTTGATTAACGGAACGTCGCCTTTTCGGGTGGTACCCACGATTTGTGGTTAGGTCCAATGTATGCCTGAAGCCCAAGATGGTGGTACACCAAGCCTATTGAGGATGGGGAATCATTACCTATGATGCGAAAAAGAAGGAAGCAATTCGTGGGCCCTTTCCTGGATGAGGAGATAAAAACACGTAGAGCCCAAATTGGAACAACCTGCTAAAAGGTAAAAAAAGGTATTTATATAATATGCCAAAAACGTAATCCTCTGCATCGCAAAGGTTGTGTGACCGACGAAATTTAGGATTACAGAAAATAGATACCCAAGAGAAAATAATAAAAGTTTTATACCAAGATGGTTAACCGATAGGTCTTACAATATGGAAACATTAAAAAATAAGGAAAAAAGAACGGTCACAAAGCAGCGCGACTGTTTTAGGATCAGTGGTGCAAGAGCTATCCAATCCCATTGTCTAGTGCCGAGGGGGTAATTAATATAATATGGATATCCTGGAGGGGGCAATAGCCCTATATGAAAATGTATAAATTCAGATAAAACTTACACATATATTAACAAAGGACATGAAGCAGCGAGCACCCTGCGCCCAGGGTCACACAACACAACACACAGAAAATAACGTTGCCGTGCCCTACTTCGTCCAGGGACGTTACCAAATTGACTTACAGGTTGCGGATGCCAGATAGATCAATCTCCAAGGTCCAATTACTGGACAGGTAGCAAGAACATTGATTTGGGTCAGACCGCTTGTTCAGAAACGATATCCATAGGATTTCAACAACGTAACCAAATGGAACTGTCCCCCATTACCCAAAGCTTCTGAAAATTTCTGAAGGCATAGGCAAAGGCCTTCTATATTGCAAAATCCGGTAAAGACAGAACCAGTTATTTGGTAGCAATAAACCAAAAATCTCAGATGAATGAGTTCGATTACCATTCATCGAAACATTGTAAAAGGATTCGTACTACAATCCTTACCCTAAACCAAAACCTAAAGCGATGAGAAGCGCCCAAATTTGAAATCAAATGGCGCCAAAAAAACCATTCTGTTTGGACAGGGTGTAAAATTTAGGCAAAGCAAGAAGAAACCAGCTAAAAAGCTTTGGTGGAAAGGCTGATTCCTGCAGCTGGACGATTTCTTGACTCTCCGCTATGGATACGGACCATCCTTTAAAATGTAGGTAATGTTGAATGCACGAAACACGGGCGCTAATCTTATGACAAATGAAATGCGATTTACTTCATTGCCCATTGGCAATGCGTTTTGAGATAGGTAAACAACGGAAGTCTGGACACCTATGCAAACAGGCCAAAATAATCCATTTCGACATAGACCTCTGCCAAAGAAAATAAAACAAAAAAGTAAAACAAGATGTCCGGTCTTGGGCGATTCCAAGCAACTTTGGATTTATTAGTTGCCTTTGAATCAAACAATAAACACGAAACTGGCAACAATCAGTTTTAAGGAAAAATCAATAGATAGATTGACCAGATCATTAAAAACGCATGTTTGTATCCACCAAAAGAATAAACTTACAATGCCGACGGTTATAGAAGGCAATCAATTAGCCAGTGCCCATAAGCAATTCATAAAGTAACGAATGTGTCATCACCAGAATATTTGCTTTGCCGATAATCAATTAAACCAGTCCCCAAAAGAACGTTACTTCAGGGGATTGGCACTATGGGCTTTGCCCTACCCAAGCAGCGATAGGAGGCTAAAATGGGAGCCATGGATAGGGAAGTAGTTGCCATAATTGTGATGGTGGATATCAAAGAACTATACAGCGAAATTTGGGAACTATTTTTCAGAACAAGACCCTGGTTTTAAGAATGGGGTACTTAAAATGTAACTTTGGGATGGTCGCCATGGCAAAAATGTTCTTCGAGAAGTCGTTAGCCATCAACCGAATGGTTAATCCAATTTGTAAAATGCGCGAAGAGCTATGAATACGATTGCAAAACGTGTTAAACAAGCAAAGGATTTTAAAGCCCATATACAAAAGATGTTAGCCATCAAAAGCGCCTTCTTTAGAAGTGTGCGTGGAAAGGAAACAACCTGTTTCCCATGAATTCACGTCAAGAGCAAATCGGTATCGGATATTCGTTGAAATAAAATAATTATTAATTTAAAAATGCCATAACCTAATAATATAGATAAAGAATTGGGTTAAGGAAGATGGAAAAAAAATGGTTTACAATTTCAAGTAACTCCCGAAATAGCGTAGGATTACGGAACAAATATCGAGGATATTTTTAAAACGTCCCCATATAAACATTGAAAGTAAAATTCTCAAAAAAATCGGAAAAAAGACAGTTATCTAAATTCACAATAGTTTGTTGGTACACCACTGGAAGAACCGGTGACCAATATCAGTTTGGGCAGGTTGAAAACAACATTTGAGGTTATCAAAGCAACATCCCTACATACCGAGAAGAAAAACGTATATATCAAAGAAGTGGCCATTGTCTTAAAGTAAGCTCCACCTGCGTCGATGCCACGAAATATTCAAACACTCATTAAGGAAAGTAATTCCTCCAATTGTTACTCTGTGTCCCAGAGATTCTTGTACTAGCGAAAAAGTGGAAAGAAGAAATGAAATCAACAACAAAATGTACCAAACAATTAAAACCTATGGTAATTATGCAATTTGTGCGCTCAGGGCATAGCAGTTACTAAAATCGCAAATGAAAAATTTCATCACTATTAAAGAGTTTAATCACTAAATAATTAATAAACAACCGAGTTAATCGGATATAAATCCGAGTTAGAAAAAATGGCAAATTACTTAATACACTTTCATAAGAAACAAACTAAACACCCCAATTGGGAAAATGTAAGTTTAAATGAATCTACTGAACATTTCTGATGGTGTAATTCCGCTTTAAAAAGGAAAAAAAAATTGTAATCGTAGGCTGTGGTGCACAGGGTCCTTAAACCAAGGTCTAATATGCGCCGAATACCGGATGGATATTTCCTACCCCTTAAGGGTGCTGCCAATAAAGAAAAAAGAATGGTGAACGGCAGTGAAAACGGAATTAAGGTAAGGTACCGTATGTAAGGGAAACTTAATCCCGACTGCCCTTGAATGTGGGTTATCCCCAGTCCGAACAAGCAGCATAACAAGCGGAGTTCTGCGTTATGCCATTAATGAAAAAAGGAGCTACATTATCCCTACTCACATGGTTTTTACAATTGTGGAGAAGGAAATCAAGATTCGGGCGAAGATTTAACAGTTACATGCGTTGCAACAAAATGCCAGAGTTCGAAGTACGTGAAAAATACAAAAGAGTTTTGGAGTACCTACAATTGATTGCCCCTGTCACACCCTAACAACGATCCGAAGACGAAAGAGGCCCAAGCCCAACCTACTGCCGTTGCTACAGAGGACAATAAAAGCCCGTTGTTTTGAGTCATTCTTTTCGTTGCTGGAAGTTAAAATTCTGACCTAATGGGAGAACAGACCATTCTTTGTGGATTGTTACAAACCGTTCTATCTTGTTTTCGATAAAATGATTGAAAAGGAAATGGGAAATGCGATAAATGCTTCCAAGCTTATTCTACGGAGGAAACAAGTTACTGAAGGTCTTAAATACTGGAGTATACCCATATGAAGGAACGCTGTCCCAACCTGCAATAAATTAAGCCTTGAATGTAAAGAATTAAAAAAGGAATTAAGCCGTCCCCTTTCCAAAGCCAATGGGACGATACATGAGGGTCATTTCTCCAAAGACTATTAATGGAGATGGGCCAAGATGATAAAAACCTATTGACCTGGAGAGCGCAACGGAGAAACGCATTCGGCAAAAAAACCCGCTGGATCCAAATAAAAAATTCAACAGAATTATGCCAAAACGGTGTTTTAATGGCAATGTTAGAGCGTGAATGGGTTTGAACCATGACAGAAGAAAGCCGAATCTGCCCTAACTAATGAATCACTGTCCATGAAACCCGTTGATAGCAAACTACGATTGCTAGAAAGAAAATTGTTCGCAAATGAACAGGGTAATATCCCGATACACAGCCGGAATAGCGGATGCCTAATTTTGTTTTATCAGCTTGTTAAGCCGTAATTGGCCCGATTTTAATGAAAAACATAGAACACAGACGTAATTGGAAAACATTTTGCCCGATCAAAAACTTTAAGTGTTGAAACGCAAAAACTAAATTGCCGTTAAACAAGGCATTACGCGGAACATCCAGAGAGAGAGAGGTTTCAAGGGGCGTGCTTTCCATGACTGCTATGAAACCTAATAGTATAAACAAGCGTCATTAATCGAAGACCCTGCCAAGTTTCTGAACTCGGCAGGTCTTTGTTTATACATAACATATAATACCATATTTCCAAAATTGGAAGACATAAGAAAAGCTGCAGAAAACCAATTAGTCAAGTTGGCCGGATATTTACTTAAACTCATAAATGCAGAGTATTAGATACTCCAAGGCCTTACGCGCCAAATATTCTATTGAAAAGGGAAAGAATTTACAACAGGGAGAGAACAATTATAAGATCAGAAGGGTTGCTTTCAAAAAAATAGTTCGCTTACCAAAAGCTGAAAAACCTGTAAATGGGGTTGTATTGCCAGTGGCAGGGAAACCAGCCCGCCAAGAGTTAGCATTTCGCTTTGTAATTAACTAGGTATACAATGGCACTTATGAATACAGTGCCCTCTGTTTAACTCCTAAGCAAAAAGGTTAAACAGACCAATTAATTTGGCGGGGATTGTAACGTGTGATACCCAAGGCCGATACCTTTTGGATGATTCCTCGCGAATGCCTGCCAAAAATTTTCTGTGCCACGCTGCGAAAACAAAAACCTAACGTGCAATCCTTTTGAATGATCCCAAAATAAAGAAGGACAAGGGCTACCGTTGCCCTGGAAATACTGGATCAGCCAAAAAAACCCTATAATTACGTTTTGTAGCTGTTGGGGTTGGCGGGTTGCTTTCGGCCTTTGTGCGGTATTCCAAACTTAATCGCCCGATAAAGGCCCATCCATGAAAGACTTCCATAGAAAAAAGATGAATACCGATTGTAATTAGATAAATTTTAATGTGGAGCAGCTGTAAAAAGAGTTGAGCAAATCTTAACTTTTATACTGCCAAAGAATCTTAATATAGGGTCCAACTGTTCCCGACAGGCAAAAGGTTTGCCCAGACATTTACGATCTTATAACGGATGCCATTCTGTATAGAACCAGCTGGAAGCAATTTTGACCATCACGTTTTGGATGATTTTAAGGAAGCCATTAGAAAGGCCCAAGAATGTGGTTGTAATAGTAAAGTGTAGTATTAACGATAATACGCGTTACCGCTGAAATTAAGGAACGTCTGCTTTGTTGTACGGTAAAAATTAAAACATTATTTATTGTGCGGCTTCCCCCAAAGACCTGGTGCTTTAAAGAGTTCGTTGTTGATATTTTGGGGTCCAACATATTAACCCATTTTTTGAATAATCAAAAAATCGAGGTAGGGAGAATTGATCCTGCGTAGTTGGAATACGATGCAAAAGTCCGGAAAGATTTTTGGCGAACCTATTCGGATTAGAAGATAAAAAGACAACACGTTTTTTGGTGAACTACATCAACAGACAAGCCCCGATTCTATTTCAGTAATTTAATATAATCACATTTCCACACATAATTTTTTTATGATTATGTAAGTAACGAAAGCCCTTTTCGTGACCCTAATTAACATATATTCCCATCAAATTTATAAGAATTAAAATCTTTGTGTTATAAATTGTGATTGGGAAATTAAATTTAAACCATTTTCATTGTTCAAATAAAAAATCCCCAACTATGGGTTAAAATCACATAACCATCAGCAATGTCAAACACAAATGAGTTATCCAATCATAAAACCTATTTGGTCCAATGGAGAATTAAAAGCTTGGAACGGGTAAAACTACCGAGTATTCTTCAACTATATCCAGAACGGACAAATATGAACCAGCCTTATTGGAAGTATCCCGGACATTGGAAGAAAAAGAAAAAATAAAAAAGCTTTAAGGAGGCTTTAGATGCAGCTTTGGCAGGCCCTATAACAGGGTAAGGCCCATCTGGCCTTGACAGAGGGTAAAAGAGCGGATCGACCTGCCATGAGATTTTTTGTAAAGAAAAATGCCAGTCCACAAAAGAAGAAGAAATTGTAAAAAAACGTATTAATTGGGTAAAATGGAAAATAGCCCGGAATTCCAAAAAAAGAGTGATAGAACTGTAAGAATATATTATGAACACCATTGAGGATTACAAGCCAAACCGACAAGGGATTGCAGCCAAGTTTGAAAAGAATGATTGTGTTATAATTGCCATAAATTAAGAAAGGGGGCCACCTAGGTGTAGTAATATGTCCCAGGGCCTTAACAACTACCTTTTGGAACGAAACTTTGCCTTAACTGATCCCTGCCATTAATCTGGGGAATACCACAATTTTTCAAGCCTGCAAACACGTGTCTTTATTTGATTACGCCACTTTTGGAGGCATTGTCAATTCCAGTTTTTCCCTAAGTCCGTTGTAACATTAATTTTTTTGGAAAGGGGTAAAGTGGATGGCCTGCAACCAATAATGCAGAACAGGAAAAGTTGATGTTTTGGCAATTGATAGGGTAAATAGTAAATCTGCCAATGCCGCTACAAACCCAACATCCAAAGGAAAGCAACAGATCTTCGTTTAGTCCTTGGTTGAAACTAAACAGGCCATTATACTTCCCTGATGCCGATTTTTGGACCTAACAAATTATGATCGTATGCAGGTATTTTATCCTTTAAACGGGCAACAGTGTTACCGCCTCTAACATACAAATGAATTAATAAAAGGTTTGCTGCAAATAAAGACGCACTTAAAATTCGGAAACCCTGGAAAGAACGGGTAAACTTAACGCCCTTTTACCTGGAACCCGGAAAACCTTGCCTACAAATAGCGGAATTAAGTTGATGATGGCCAGGGAAAAGAAAGCGCTAAAATATTAAACAAAAAAGCGGAGAACATTCCACGAGAAATATATTTTGGCCTGCGTTTACTATATCCCGTAAATAAAGAAATGCGTGTCTATCAGGAGGGCCAATTTGGGCCCCCCGTATACCTATTGTAACTTTTAAAGATATTGAAAGAGCCCTTGGATGAAATGGCCGGAGGTCTAGACTATGGCCAACAGGTAAGTTGGTGTTTTGGCAAGGTGATATGCCTTAGGCACCTTGAAATTGATACCTCCTTGTAAACTGGTTTGAACCGGGTTTACTTAAACAGTTCCTGTCAACGTGGCCCCGATGGGTTATCATTTACAGGCGTAAAGAATCTGTCCAAGATCCTAAGTTCCCCTTATGATTGCAATTGCGTTCCCTTTCCATAACGAACCTTTGGGCCTTTAAGAACAACGAACTTAAGAATAGACTGTGGGAGCATTATGGGAGTCAAGATTGTCTAACTTATTAGTACCGACTATTTTTGTAAGCTGAGAAACTGAATTGGTCCAAGCAACTTTTTTTCTAGAAGTTCAGAAAATTAAAGGCCCCACTTAATATAAGTGGGGGCCTTTTCCTTTTGCTATTCTATTTCCCTAGCTTTCATAAAAGCTAATATCTATTGATTTAGAAACAATATACCTTTATGCCAGTGGTTCACCATTGCAATTTCACCATTATGAAAAGCCTAACCCCTTAATTAATTATCTATTATGAAATATATTCCCTGCTGAAGATTGTCGTTCCTAATGTTTTTAAATAAGTTCAGTGGATTTAAAAAGGTTGCAAATTTAAGGCACTATCCGGTTATTCCAACATCATATCCCTCCGTTGGAGGCGGATAAGGCGTATTTGGCATGTAAACTTATTGGTAAGGTTATTCTCCGATTCTCTTATGATTTTGCTTTGCTTCAAAACCGTTCAATATACTGGCATTGAAGATCCATTAAATATCATATTCGTAAAGTTAATTTCTCCATAGCCATATTTGTAGGGCTATAAGGCCATTTTCCAAATCAAATTCCACTTTGCCATTTGGAAGAAACTTCGGCAATTGAACCATAAAGATTTACTTTGCTTATCCCTCCCACAGGCCGACCAAGAAATCCTGGCCCCCTTTCAAATCATCTTTGCAGATGTATACCTGTTGAACATCAAAGGCCAATATAATCCCCTGGATCGACTCTGCCATAGTAAACCCTTTTGTAATTTCAGCTTAAAACTAATGTGGAACCTTTCCACTTCACTTTCCAATTTTAAATCAACTATCATTAATTCTAGCATCGTTTGCAAATGGGCCAACGCCTAGCCCTGTACCCCCATACTTTCTAGTGGTAATCTGAGTTAGCTTTGAGCAAACGACAGGAATTTTATCTCGTTATCCTCAGGGATTCCAATACATCCCGTATCAAGATAAAAAATTCCCAACAACGCAATAAAATCATCTGTTATCCACAGGGCTTCAATATCCACCGTTTACCCTTACCCTCCCGGTAATTTAATGGCATGCTAACAGATTGTCAAATTTGTTGAATCTTGTAACTGTCCCCTATAAAACATTTAGGAAGAGTTGTTAAATCTGGTCTTTACAAGAAGCCTAAGATCTTATAATCCCTTGCCTGTATTGTGACATTAAGACTCTGTTAAATCCTGTAAAGGAGGTGGCTTAAAACCTACAAATCCCTTTTCTTCAAGTTCTAAAAAGGCCAGAGGCGCAAATTTGTTAAATTCCAAATATAGTCATTTACCAAAACAAGTTCCGAGGGAATGCATAAGACATTTAGATTTTACAAACTGTTCTTATTGGGTTTTCCTAATGAGCACAAGTTGGCCTTTACGCCTAAACGCATTTAGCGGGGTTCGTAATCTCGTGACATGGTGGTAAGAAAATCGTCCCCTTTGCTTATTGGCCTAGACTCCTTTTCTTTGGCCCTAAATCAAAGTCACATACTTTGTTTATGTCAACAATGGTACCAATGTAGCCTCTAATACTTCCCATTTTTCGCTTGATGACATTTAAAGAAAATCCAACCATTTGTGTTCCCATCAGTGGTCGTGGATTTTAAAAACTTTTACTTATTGTCCTTAAATTAAGGCTTCCTTAAAGATCTTACTAGAGGTCGTGTAGTCCAATCCGTTGTCATCTCTCACAGAAATGGTGAAACGGTTTTCCAAACAGTCCAACCTTAAATCTGTCAACTTTTGCCAGGCGGGATTAAGATAGGAACCAATTGCCTTTCAAGCCCATTTCAAAAATAACATCTGTTAAATATTACCCGCTACTCTTCGAAAGTTTGCCCGCTTTAATGGAATTCTTACCACTATTGTTTTTAACTGCTGATTAAGTTTGAAAAAATAATTCTTGCGAATTTCTCCTCAAGACATCTCCATCTTTGATCTAAATCACTGTCAAAACGCCCTTATATGCTTCATTTAATGGTACAATAGCGGAGCTATAAGGTTAAGACCCTACTATCGTCCCTAAGTCACCTTTTTGAGCTGTCCCTTTTAAGTAATCTTGTGGGTAATTATTGATCATTCAGAAACGTTGTTATGGTCCATCGGTTTGATTGTGTAGGGAACAGGCGAAAAATTTACCAAGGGAGCCTTATCTCCCTAAGGAATAAAATCCAGTCGTATATATATCATTATCAAATCCTTCAGATTTACAAGCCTCTACTTCCTTCTCCACCAATTGTTCATGACTAGTCTCGGCCCCACACAACTTTATAAAATGCCCAATGTGTGAACGATTTTCCGTTAACTGTTCTTGAGTAGTTAAGCAGATGTTCGGCAACCTC
>Ga0163217_1015577_pt1 | contig 10758 bp, 9 predicted proteins | sample SynspAceP_FD_185933 | JGI IMG/M metagenome (GOLD analysis project Ga0163217, IMG submission 185933) | Saline lake microbial communities from Ace Lake in Antarctica - Synechococcus sp. Ace-P (PacBio error correction) | ecosystem: Environmental > Aquatic > Non-marine Saline and Alkaline > Saline ...
ACCCAAAGAAAGAAAAAAAAAAAGAGAAAAATGGTCCCCCCGCCAAAACAATTTTGGGGGTACTTTTCCCCATCCTGGCCCCAGTAAGTTTTCCTGAAAGTAATAGAGAATCATTGAGTCCCCCAAATTTTTCCAACCCAAGCCTGTGGGAACTCGGCAACATTCTACAGAAACCGGTGGGTTTGGCCTTGAAAAATTTGTTCTTGAACAGGCTTGTTCGAGATCCCGCTCCGTTTGTAATGTAATCCCCACTCCTGTCCAGTAACGGTTGGTTTGTGTTGGTAATGACAACGTTTTATGGTGTTGTAAATAAAAGAAAGCGCATAGCTACCGCTGCTTCGCTGAATTGTAATTTTGTTGCGATAAGGCCCGGTGTGGTACCGAACCGTGCTAAAAAGTATAATTCTAACCCTGTAAAATTTTGAGCCTATATTCTATTGCCCACAATCGAGTTCACCATCAAAACATTGTTAATTCCATTCCAACAGATCCACTGGAAGAAGCCAGAAGAATAATACCTGTGTTGTCCCTTCAAAAACCTTAGAACTCCAAAAATCGACAAATGAAAATCCCTCTGTAATAGGAAATCTCTACCCGGATACCGTAAAATAATAAATCCCAAATGCCTTATTGAACTTAATAAGTTCCTTGGAAGTAAATACCATAAGACCTCCTAAAAAAATTTCTCAAAAATCCTTATTCGAAGAGTTGACCAGCTGTAAAAACAACATTCCCTCGTCAATAACTTGTAGCATTGGCTATTGGCCGATTCCAAAACACGCCCGAAATAATAAATATCAGCGTTAACTGCTCCCGAACTGTAACTGCGGTAAGGTAGTACTGGAGCCTTAATTCAAGTTTTTTGGAAGTCAATGTGATGCTCCCTTCAAGAACACCAACAAGTTTCCATCCACCGCTAGCCGCAAAGGATAATTGGACTAATTCCAGGGATTATTGAGTCCGAGATGAAAAGTAATGGTATTGGGCGGAGGAACCGGTTTTATTGCCTCCGATGAGTAATTTGCTCATCGGTATACTCCATCAAAGACGTTGAAGACCACAGGAGCGGAAACCCCCCTTTGTGGTTAAGTCCAGTAAACTGCTGCTTTGAAACTTGGCAATATTGCCTCCTGAAACCAATATGTAATTTATCCAGAAAGAACCTGGGCAAAAACCCCTCAGGAAAGGAATACCCAAAAAAGTACAATAAAAAGACTGATTTGAGATGTTTTAAAAATTTTCATAATTAAATCAGGATAGGCTAGTTAGATCGATCCCAATTGAATCTCCCTAAAACCAAATTTCAACAAAACCTCTAAACTAAGAGGGATAGCACATATGTCCCAAAGGAATCACATATTAACAAATAACAAAAAAAGAAAAGCCTGAAATCATTACAGGCTTTTGACTGAAATAAAACCTAATTTACTCTTTCACCGCAAAAAACCACATAAGTCCTGAGAGTTCAAGTCCTAGTCACTGACGAATTTTAAAGAAAGACTTTTCCGCAGAGAAGTAAACCACTTCGTCTCTATCCCATATCGAATATATTCCATCCAGCCTGATAACAAGTCATATAGTGCTTTCCTCCAAAAAACTTCTTCTCCAACTCCCGCTGTAAGTTCCTAGAACATCCCTTTTACTGGCTGACCTCCAAATAATAGAACTCCAAATAATACCGCTGACGGCATTTACATCCCCGATAGGAAAGCCACCTTGCTATATCTAAAACTGGCTGGCAATACAAAATCCATTGGTAGATTTCCATTCCTCCATAAGCGTTATCCGGAATTCCGAAACGACAATATCGCCCGACTATTCCACTTCCTCAAAAGGGCAGCAAATGCCCTGATACTGCTAAAAACTGACTGTAAAATCCCTTAGGACATTTCCCTTTGCTCCTCTGCCATTCCCCGTCTTTTCAAGAAAATTTATCTTCGGAAATTATGGAGATCCTCTTCATTGACCCACCCCATGTGGCTGAATAGCTGAAACCCGATCAATGATTCGATTGTGAAAGCCACAGTAAAATTGAATTTTTCCCAACAAGTAAACTTGTTGGGCATATAGCCAAGTGAATGGAAATAAAATAACAAAAAAAGCATTAGAAAATGGGTTGATGTCATAGTTTAGATAGATATATGTTTAAAATTCTGATATACGAGCAAGTAAATGTCCATCTACCTAAAAATAAATTCCTGCAAACGATATTTAAGCAAGAACAGGAAGTTAATTTCCCAAATTAGTAAATTGGTGAATCATCCGAAGATACCTTAATCATCTCATCCGACTTCCTCGTACAAAACCCACAATCCTCCATTAAATTTGGTGAACCTTTAAATATAAAATAAAACTACCTCGGACATATCGATTCAACATTGATCTATGGAATAAGCTTCCCAAACACGAAACCCTCCCGCTCAAAATTCGAGAATACCCGTAAAACCGGTTGCCTCCTTTTCATATCAGAAATAATTTTGAGAAATCGACTTTAGGCAATCACCGCCCCGTTGCCCGCCCCATCCCAGCACCTTCCATAAAACTTGTCCCATCTTGCCTTCTTGGTAATTTAGCATGGCTTCCACTCATTTCATTCCCATCTAGTCCTTTAGTATTTTCGTTGTTCCATTTCACCCGACTTTCAGATCCATTTTTTGACTGTTCATTACTCATGGGGACATAGCTTCCACGCTCTCTGAGATTCTTAATCAATATTTTCAGAAGAATCCGAAAAGCCCGCCTATAAGAATGTAATCAATTAAAGGAATCCGTACTTCTTCCTTCCGCAGGAAACAAGAGGATAAACAATAAAGATATACTTAAATCTTTTTCATGATTAACAGCTGCGCGTTTTTAGTAAAGAATTTTTGTGTGCGATCTCTAGAATCATTCGAAAAAAACTAACCCGCAATAAAAACTGGGCATTCTGATTTAATTCAACAAACTATTTCATTCCAATTGTTTAAAGAAATAAAACCCAGTATCAAAAAGTATACGGGTACAATTTCAAAAATGCTACCTAAAACCATCTACGAATAAGAGAAATACTACTCCAGTACACACTTCACAAGAAATTAACTGTGACAACATTTCAAAAGAAATAATGAATCTCTCACTTTGATTAAAAAATCCTCAGTCGTCTTGATGAAGCGAAAACAATGGATTGCTTTGGATGGTTTGATTTCTTCAATTTTAGCGATCTGTTCTTTGGCAGACTCCAATTGTCACGAGAAACTACCACTGCCTTCCCCATCTCTAAAACACTCGAACAAAATGATTTTGGTCCTTTTTTAGGCATCAATCCATGCCAAACTGACCTCAAAAATTGCGAAAAACCAAAGGCGGAACTTGTTCTCTGAAGACTATACCTCTTGACATCATATGGAAAATCAATCCCATCTTCAACCTGATCGTCTCTAGGCCAAAAAAGTTCGCATATCACTTCCTCACCAAGCGGAATCTAAATTCTCCCTTGAACTTCCAAAACCAATTTCCGTAGATTGCAAACCTATTGAGATATAAAACAAGCATTTTCTACAACTTCAATAGAAATAACTTTGATGAATTCACGCATAAAGAAAATTGATACATCTGACTCTAAGTGGACTGGAATAGAAAGTAAGTGATTGTTCTCATAGTCAGCACCAGTGTTGGCATAACGTCTCCGCTTGCTCTTCCGCATCCTGCTTCCAAAAATGAATTTGACTTTCCAACTGCAACCATTGGAGTTATCATTAACTTTTTTTCACGCAAGTCTCAGTTCTGAAAGTTGCCAACCAAAAATATCTATACTTCTATTTTTCCCTCATCAAACTTCTCGTTCTTGATCGCAAGGCATAGGTATAATTAGAAATTCCTGCCAAAACTGCCACAATAGTAGATAAAAGTATTCGATTGGAAATGCAACGTCTCCCCAAAAGTTCAAAAAAGCGAAAATGAACGAACAATCTCTAATAGTCAGGGTATCCACAAGTATAAAATATCACCTCTCCACTTGACGTTGATCGTGGGGTATACTCCCATAAATCAAGAAACCAACAAGGTACATGGCATAATACAGATAAATAACCACGCATCATTGCATATCCGTCCCAAAAATCTTCCTAAAAACTAAGACTCCGGAATATTCGAAACTGTAAACAGGGCATAGTATGAAAAGAAGTAAAAGTAAACTGGAAATCTCTGAAAATGAGGATTTTCGATCAAGAAAAAGAAAAGATCAATAATCCAAAATTGAAAGGAAAGTCAGATGGAATAAAAGCTCAAAAATTCATATAAACAGGACTCAAGCAAAAACACCGTACTCTGATCAGGTTGATCGCATTGGGAGAGTGCTACAAACTATAAAAAAAGATAGAATCGCTCCTCTTTGTGAATAAATAGCAACGAAATGAGTAACAAATGACAATAAAAAACACACTTTGTAACTGCCCAACCCAACCCAAAAATTACTATTTTCGAGTACTCGAAAAGAAACTTTCGAAAAAAATCCAGCATACCTAATTCCAGCGGATTCATAAAATCCGGGGGCCTTTGCGAGGCTGGAACAAAGAAATCCCATCAATATCAACTGACTTTTCCTGAAAGATCTCATACACTTAACCTGTTCCGAGATAATCAAAAAGGAATAGTATCCTATAAAATCGAAACTGGAAAATAGATTACCTAATAAGTGTTAATCTTTAGAAACCAATAATTCCGCCTTTCATGTATGTTGATAAGAAAACTCCCTCACTTCCAGAAAGTCACTCCATCAATCAAAAAAATGATTTCCAAATTGGATTCGATTTTCTCTATAGGAGAATTAAGTTTCGCGAAATTGATTCTTAAACAGGGATTGTCAATTACTCAATCCAATAAACGACCAAATCGAGCGATCACGGCTTTAAGCATAATAATCAAAAACCCGTTCCGAATGCTTGTACATGCTCGCATGCTTACAAAAATCACTCTTCAAAAATACATGGGAAAATCCTTAAAACTAATCCATCCAAACACTGGCATCTCAAATACCCAAGAAAATACATCCGGAGATTTATCAATTCTTCAAAGCTAATTCTCCTCTCTAAATTCCCAAACGGACTGACGATTTCCCGACTTTCTAATCCATTCCATGGGACGGTAATGGCTTTCTTCATCACTATAAATGCACAGACCGAATCAAAATTCCCAATTGGTGAGCGATAAACTATTTCGCCAAAATCAATGACCAAAATATGAATAGATCCAGATTCCTAATAATTCAAATATAGCTCAAAATAGCGCAATTTTTCATGTAAATTAAAAATTCATTTAATGTTCAAAACTTACCATTACTGAAAAAAAAAGTACATCTCAGGTCCAGCTAATTTATAAGTTAACAGACGACGAGAAAAAATAAAAACTTTTTCCATGTCCTTCAATAAATCTCTTAAATCCAGGTTCAATCGCTTTTAACATGCCTTTTGCGGGAATAACCAATGCATCCCAAGCCATTCTGTCTTTCGCCAACTTCAGCAATGAGGACTTTCACAAAACAGTTGCGGTTCAATAACTCAGACCAGATGGGTCCTTTGGATCGCTACTCAGAGACCTGAATCGATACGACTGGAGGGATTTTTTGTTTGATAAAAAATTTCTCGACACACCTGGGGATCGACTCGTCTTTGCTGAAATATATGCCGAAGGAAAATCGAATCGCATCATTCCAAGAGTCAAATTCCCTGCAAGCTCTTTGATCGAGAAAACGAATCGGTTGTTCCCGGACAATGGAAACATCTGCACTAGTAATTATGAAAGACCATCAAAGGAAAAAATCGGCTGGGACTCTTCAGTGCCACTGTAATTCTTGGAAATAAGAAAAAGAAAAGCCGAAAGGCTTGTCGACCCAACCAAGAAAATCGTCAACCCTCTCAATGTTTGGATGAAGAAACTCCAATTATGACTAAAATGATTTTAAGGGGAAAAGCCAGAATCAAGCTATAAATGAAACCTGAACAAAAACTATCTTGGCCGTTCCACATCCTAAGATCCTAATAAAGTTTTGTTTTGAACATTAAAATCATGGACTTTGACATTCGACCTGGAAAACGACTCAAATGAAGCTTATAACATCAAAAACAGATTCTGACAATCAATGATTTTGGGAAATTGATTGACTCCAAAACAACCGGCGGTGCCACCTATGAAAAAGAACAAAACAAATTGATAGAAAATAAAACTTATAAACGATCTTCTTATACCAAACAGAACCCATAGGTCCATTCACTACAAAATAACTAACGTCGATTCGAAGATACCGGGGGGGTAACACTTTGGTTGGTCAAGGCGCAGGGATTGATGCTTTTATGATGCCTATTAGAGAAATTTAATTACAATAACATGAATCCCGAAAACATTAAATATGAGGATCCGTCCCATTTATTCATGAAAACGAAAATTCTTGGTGTTGAACCTCAGGCAAAAGGGACTGAACCGTACATCCCTAAAACTTAAAACCTTGGGAAAACCTTATCCATATCCAAAACGACCGTAAAAGCGTGAAGGCAAAACCGCGTGATGATCCTTAGGGGATAAAAACGAAAGCTTGGTTGCTTACCAAATTAAGGCTGAGCATTTAATCTGCACCGACAGTTCAGGCTTTTGACACCGAATGAGCCACTGGTAGAAACAGCCGGGGCTACTGTTTGGAAAATCCAAAAGACAGCAAAAAAAGTTGGCATATGTACCCGTAAATTGATGTTGACGGTCGATCCTGAAAAGTTTGACCCTAAAGCAAGTTTGTTCATGACCACTGCAAAAGAACAGTATTCCTGACAACAAATCAACGTATCGATTGAAGAACCCCAAGTAGATTTTGGGTCGGAACTGAATAAACACGGTATAGCCAAATGGATTGACTACTGGCCATTGAACAGAAATCAGTGGACCTGAAAAACCAAATTCGATCAACCTAGCAAACAGCACAAACCCGTGCTCAAAACAATCAATATGATCGGGACCGAATGGGCGGGAGGCCTAAATCGAATGATCTAAGCACTGGTAAAATCAAAATCCTGTAATTTAAACGGACTTTCCAATAATGTCAATGCCTATCCATTTTGAATCACTGCGAAATCTAATGTCTAGCTTCGCAACAAAGGAATCACCAAATGTCTCAATGAAGAATTGGATGGCAATTCAGATCCCAAATTATCCAACAACGATGGACTGACCACTTGAATTCAAATAAACCGGGCATATTGCAAAAAAATACGAAACACCTATTTTGAATTACGAATGGACGCTTTATGTCATAACCCAGAAATATTCCCTGAAGAACCCCTCAAATTGCGATTACACAACTTTCCAATCTGAAAAAGGTAAAATTAGTCCAAAACCTGGAATGAATCAACAACCAAAACACGCTCAACTTCACAATGGCAGTTTAGTTTTCCTCTCCAGAAAGAATCAATTTAAAATAACATGCTGGAAAATCAAATACAAAAATGGGTTCAAAAAACGGGTTTAAACTACATGCCGCACAGATAAAAAACACCAATCTGCACCAGAAAGTACGGTTTTTTGCAAGCAAGTAATGATGAGTACTTTGGCTGAAGAACCATGCCAAGAATTCACCATTTGAACTCCTTTAGTGTGCACCAATGCCAAAAATAGCTGTATCCGTATCTCGGCTTGGCGGTATAATGATTTACCAATACCGTCAAGTGGAAATTGGCACATCAATTTTCCCTCAAAAAAATGACAGCGGAAAACCAAACTCAAAGAATTGACCGACTTAAAAACTCAACTTCACCAAATATCTCTCATAGTTTCCAACTCCATACTCTCATTTCAAGGCCCCCTAAATCGTCATGTCATTCCGACAATCCTGTATAAAAACCCAACTGAATCTGTGAAAATGATCTCAGCGAATTGGAAACCCTGTGATAACTTGGGAAGTGTCTAAGAATCAAGGCAGCAAAAAGTAGTGACTACCGAAAAAGAATTGGGTTAATCCTCCAATCCCACGTTGCCTAATATTTTCATCAAGCCATCATAAAAAAAGATAATACTTCCGCCAATATTCCCCAAGACAAAATTGTTTGATCAAGACAAAAAGAAAAAAAATTTTTTTTTGTAAAAAACCTTGATCAAAACGCCATAAATTGCCAAAAAGACTCAGAAAATAAAAGTGAGACTGTTTAATTTCTAAAGAAAACTCCTGGAATTCAGAAAATGAAAGTGTGGAACAGTACCTAACACGAGATATTGTTGTACTTTCGAAAAAATTGAAAAAATCCAATGGAAGCAAAAAAGGGTTTGTACTAGCCTACCTGATCAAGAAATGACACATCTCACACGGAGAAATTACTGCAAACCTTCAAAGATCCCGTGGTTTGACGTTCGATCTTTGTACCGATAAATAGCCTCCATTCAGATAAGTGATGGATTTAGGAAAGTGAGGAATTAAATATCCCAGATTAACCGGATTTTTTTCGATATGGGAGTAACAAACTTTCCCTAACTTATTTTAAAGACAATTATCAAGCGGGAATATCGTCATAGAATGAGTCCTTTTCAAACCGTGAAAGGCTGCAAATGGCAATAGGGCTTTTTTTTGTTGCTTTGAAGAAATCCAACCCTGATCATTTCTGATGTCAGATGTCCGGAAATGGTATGGCCTTGAATATCGCAAAAAATAAAGAACGACGAATTGACATCCCCATATCCCTCATAAATCTTCGACTGCAAAAGCTGAGGAAAGAAAGCCAATTGGAAGAAACGGGGGCTGGCGCTGACAACTTTATCTTAACCATCAAAATCCAATCAATTGATAGTTAAGGTTGAAAAGTTGATCGAGCTCAGGGCTCAGTTAATAAGGATCCAACAGAAATTCTTTTTTCCCAAAAGACATAGCATATATTAACGACAGACGAACGTTTTTGAAAAAAGATTCATGGGCGTTGAAACGACCTATCGAACAGACCTTACAGTGAGATGATTCAGCAAAAAACAGGAATTGAGCAGAGACAGCTGCCAAATCGGGGAAATTGAAACGCAATGAACAGGACTTTCGACGACACCAACAATAAGAAGACCAAAAGCGAAAAGGCTTCTTCAACGACTAGAAAAATCCGGAGAAAACATTTCAGAATTGCTACGCTGTGGATTCAGCTCGCCTCCTACCTTATCAAAACTTCAAAGAAACTACTCAATACCCTCCAGAAAAATCCAGGAAAACAATCAAAAAAAATAAACCATGCAAAATAAATAAATATTCAGTTAAACTAATAATTTGCGGACTAAATGCTTTTTGAGCGTTTCGAAAAATTCGAAAATATCCTGACCACCAGAGTACACTATTCCAGCCAACTGTTTTCCAAGTACCAATCCAAGGTAAGTCCAATTCCTTCTTCGGGAATGAAGATTGGTTTCCCATCACCAACTTTTGAATTTTGTGGCATCAATTGCATAACATGGTCGGGTCCAGTCCGATCACACATAGTAATTACTTTCTCAGAATTCCCGGCTGCTCTACCCATTTCCTGATTGCCATTTTCCTGACAAAAGCAACGAACGATATCAAATACTTCCATTCGTTAAAGGCACACCGATATTAGTAATGTTTCGCACAATCCCAGATAAAACATTCAATCCCGATGGTACGTGAGGACAAAAAGCCAATCCCATAACGTTCAAACCCTCCATAAACGGAAAGTGATCGTTTATTTTGATACTATGGAATGCATAAGCGTACAATTGTCAGGAAAATGATGGTCCATAATATTGAACAGTAGAAACCACAGTTCGCAATTTATAGTATGTGTATATCTTCTTACAAAGTGAACTGAAAAACTTCAATCTGAGTAAAGAACTGAATCATACGACATTGGTGTCTTTCTAAAAAGAAACCATTCGTCATGAATATCCATAAGACCTCGGCCTAGAACATAATAAAATTAATGCTGATTCCATAGCACTTCCAAGTTTCCTAGCTCAACATTCAAGAAGATTACGGCCTAATCACATTATGCATCACAAATGCAAAGGGAATCAGAAATTAAACGATCCACATTATCTGGACGCCAAAGGAAGTTCACATCGTGATTTGTAATCAAAAATTGAGGCCTAAAGAATCAGCACTTAAATCACCTTTACGAATATATAATTTGGACTCCTCGATTCTTTGATTTTCAAGAATTTCCATGCAATCAACTCATCGAATTTATGTTGATAATCGATCTAGACAAAAATTTTATGCCAACATGAATTCCAAGAAAGCCCCGCCCCCTGCCGGTAATAAGATCGACTTATCAATTTTGTAAAGTTAAGAATATCCAATACAGAAAATGCTTTTACTCCATACTCAATTTAGTTCAAAGTTTTGTAACCATGTTCCCGGACAAATCAGTCACATCTGCAGGAACAGCAACATTCACCGCTGAAGGGAGAGCTTCCATAATTCTTTTTTTCCAAACCCTTCATACCCAATTAAGTGAATCTATAATCATATACCTGGCTGGAATCCAATATTATAGATCTTTATAAGTGCCTTGCTCTTTCCTGATTCACGAATTTAGTCGATCGGAAAATTCCAGGAAGGCTGCTCCATCAGCGACTTTAGATCAACTCCTTTTCACAATACATCTCATCATAATAATAGTCATTCGTTTTCATCTTTACCATAAGGTTAAACATCTGATTAGCCTCCGAAATCGCTTCAGTAAATATAAAATAAAGCCTTTATATCTGGGTCTGTCCCCCAAAGGCCATTAAACCCTGTTGAAAAAATCAAGG
>Ga0163217_1052532_pt1 | contig 10758 bp, 6 predicted proteins | sample SynspAceP_FD_185933 | JGI IMG/M metagenome (GOLD analysis project Ga0163217, IMG submission 185933) | Saline lake microbial communities from Ace Lake in Antarctica - Synechococcus sp. Ace-P (PacBio error correction) | ecosystem: Environmental > Aquatic > Non-marine Saline and Alkaline > Saline ...
ACCAAAAAGCTAACAGTACATATTGAATAGAAGGTCGCTAAAAAACTAAATGATCGAATGGGTCGAGTATCTTACAATCTACAGACTTGGTCAAATGGCTACGATCCTCCCATGTTGATACTTTTTTCAATCAAAGATGAATTTTTAGATGAATACAAAGGTGTTCGCTTTTACAACCGTTGCCATGCCCAAAACCTAGTAATTAGACTACCCATTGCGATACCACACACTAACGGGTACTTTTTGTGAGCGATTAATGGACGGCGGGTCGTTAGCACGGCTGTTTTATAATGCTTTTTCGCTTTGCAAATCAAAATCCATTTATCAGTGCAAGCAGGAAAAAAGAATTCCTAAGTCATCTCTATAGAGGGACGATGGCAAAGGTTTTTGTCGCATATAGAAAGAGCAACCCAAAAGATATGCCTTTGAGGTCACAGCCACTGGAGAGACTAGGATTGTATTTTGCTGAAAATTACGCCTGCGAGCCGCACGTTGTGTATAGGATGAGACGAGTTATCGGTTGGCTTTAATAAAAAAGAGGGAACTGCGTTCTTTTATCCTCTTTGGTGGCATAGCCTTACGCATGGTCTACCTACCCCAAGCATCAGAAGAGCTCTTCGTTGAACCACTATTCAAACTGATGGAATTTTCTTCAAAGATATTCTGTATACAACTTTTCCTGCTTGCTCAATGTGCTGCCATAAATGGCTTAGGCAGCCTGCTTATTTTTTTGACTCAATAAGGGCGAGCAAAAGCTTCGTGCTGATCCTGACTTATTGATCGATAGCCAAAAGGCCATACTGAAAGCCTAAGATATGCGACACCAGCGCTGTTTATTTAATGCCCCTCCACGACTCTTTGAATGTCGGCTCTAATTGCCCGCCTATGAGTAAAACCAAAGGAGTGATGAATACTGGCCAGTTAAGCTCCCCTCGTCCACTAATGTTAAATTTTCAAACGGTCCTATTGAATCGATAAGAACACCGCTCACTCTCGCTTCTCTGTTAACATTCGTACTCCTTGAAGTACATTATCCACGTAACATCTAAACAAACAAACAATTCACTAGTTCAGCCCGCATTAAGCAAAGATCCTCCGCTCTTTTCCAATTAAGAAGCGGGTATCATCATCACCGCGCTTTAACCGTGAGGGGCAAGCCGCACTTCGGCCTCTTAATGACTTAGAAAGCGCATCTCTTAATCGGTATCGAACTGCGCACACACAGCATAACCGTAGCACTGACAATCAGCTTGACGAAAGGAGCGCACGCCTCTTTGAGCGCACAGCTCACCATTTTAAGGAATTATAGCTGACTTTAATTTCGTGGGTATATCTACCTGAGACAAATGAGCACGCCTTTTAGGCCTAAACTTCAATATCATGATTACTAGAAGACATATAACACCAATAAAATACCCCAAAAGCCGACGCGATACCCCCAGGAGAACGGCGGCAGCCAGAGAGAGAAGAAGGAAATAGGAGTAACATAAAAAAGTGACCATGCCTACGCTTCTTCGTATTTCAGGAGGTTCATCCGCCATGGCATTTTTTTGTTAAATTCAATCCCAATTAGCGCCCTAATGGAAACGCAATACCTATGGCTAATGCGCAATCAAGAGAGTATTGCAGAGCCGAAAAATGGAGAATAAGCGCCACGAACAACCGACGTTACCTAGCCAAGCCCCACGGCACCACAAAATAAAATGATACCGGTCGTGTATAGTCCTGGCGTATATATAGACGTCGTTTATATGGGTCACCTTTATGACATTCATCACACAGAACAAATTGCGCATGCTAATCGCTGATTAAGATTGAAAGCAAAACATCGCCAAAGGGCGCTATAAAATAAGAGCGTAAACCAGTCCAAGCTAATAAAGGGAAAGCCGTGCGTTGATAGCCACTACTAGCGGGATCATTCTTACTTCGCGACTACCCAGGGATATTTTGAGACGTTCATAGTCACAATAGTACAAAGGCACACCAAATCCCAATTCAGGTGCAATCTTAATATTCCATTCGAGGCCAAAACCCAAACAAGAGAACCAATTCACAGGAATACTAGACATAAGCTGAACCATTCGGAACCTGTCCAAGCACAAGCGCAACACCTGCCAATCAATACTATAACAGACGACAGAATAACGAGGAGTAAGTCCGCTTGCTCACCAAATAATGATAACAACAACTATACTGCGAGACAAGAAAAACATCAACTTCACCTGGCGTCAAAAATAGAAAAGGCCGGAGGAGTTTATAAAAAGCAACTCCAGCTCACATTGCACAAGCCATAGACGGTAAGGGAAGCAAAACCTGCATGACTTGTATCAAAAACAAACCTGACACACTCTGTTATACAGAGTTAATAGCCAGCAAAGACAAATACCTTTACGCCAATCGCTTCTAGCACTCACACTAATTGTCCCAAAACTAGTTGCTCAGCGAGATTCGGCGAGCCTCCAGGTGCGAACCTAAAATGCGGTAAATGACAGGCCGATCTCGTATACCATAAAAGAAAGGAAGAAAACAAGGTCACCAGCCATGCCAAAACAAGCGCATAATCCAAAGACACGATTGTAATTAGAGTCAGCATCCTTTGCAAGCTTGTCGCCGCCTGAAAGACGAATTCGCTGAGAGACTATGAATACCGCGAAACGCAATGAGCAGCACGCGCCAAACAAAGGCCTGCGACCAATGCACTCAAACTGAATCCTTTATACAATTGACGCACAACCCTTATTACCTATATGTTTGAATTAATATTAACTATATTAATCTAAATAAAGTATTTTAGTTATAAGCATTTTTATCTATATTTTACTTATTGCAGCCAACATATATATTCATCCCACCAAACCAAGCGGCAAAATTTCGCATTATCTAGCAACCACTTTTGGCGCCACACACATCGCTTCTCCAAAGTAACACTGAGGTGCACAATGTTTGAACACGGCAATAAAATCTCCCAAAATAGAGACAAATACAACATGAATTCCCGACATACATCGCAAAGGACCATGTCAGCAAAGCCAAACAATGTGCGACAACACCTGACTAATTGTCCGACATAATGTCCAGCCAACACAAACAAAGAATGATAGTAGATGGAGCGATAATGGAAAGAGGATGCTTTTTAGCTCTCGAAAAGCATTAAAGCGCTCAGGGAGATTTTGCCATTGCAAAATAGCGTCTCCGCCACGAGCAGCACGCCATAATGAGTCCTAATGCAACGCCGCACCCAATGCAAGGGATCCGGAATAAAAATCAGCCAACCATAGCCACACAATCAAACTGATCTCATGAGACCGGGTTTATTTGACTTCGCTGAGAATATTAGTTGAATATCGCAGACGAGATCACAAAAGGGCATCGTACCGCCCAAATACTAAGAAACAACAAAGCAGCGAGGACGGCAGAGGAACAAAGCTGAACCACCCTTCGGAATTACAAAGAACTAATCGCAAACTGCGACAGCAAAGCCCCGCCAGCCAAAAAACGCAGTAACGCCGTGCATTAATTCAGTTTTCTAACATTTTCAGGCCTAATACTGGGGCTAAATGGGCAATCAATGCGCCAATGGCAATTTGCCAAGCCTGCAAACAAAGGTTAAAAAAAATCAACTAATATAGGGTGTCATATCAATCATACTACCATAAGATATTCAGCCAATTATCCGTGCTGAATACGTCATTTGTTCCACGAACCAAAAATAAAAACCCGGCGCCTGCTTAGACCGCTTATCAATAGACTTACATAAAATACGTTTTGGATTGCTATTGATAAACTATTGTTCCCATTATAGGCATGTCAGAAAAAAGCCTTGTTCGCTCTTCTTTGGTTGTGTAAAAAATAGCTTTCTGGCTCGCCTTCTTCCACATCGCACCTTTAATCAAAGAAGCACACTCGAATCACCTGATTTCACGAGCAAAGTAAAACCATTTCATGGTTACCAACAACAATAGTAAGCTTTCTCCTCCTTTTACCAGAATTACGAAAATAACATCCACACTTCATCTACTAATTCAGGGTCTAAAGCTGAGGTAATTTCATCCAGCAATAAAATAGAGGGCTTCATCGCAAGTGCAAACGGGCCAATGCCCACTCGTTGTTTTTTGACCACCAGATAATCATTTGGATAACTGTCGCTTTATCAGCCCAGGCCCACAACTGCAGTAATTTTTCTGCAAATTTCTCGGCTTCTGCCGCGAAACAACCTTTTTACTCGCATTGGTGCTTCTGTGAATGTATTGCGCTTCACTGTCAATGTGAGGAAACAAAATTAAAGTGCTGGAACACCATACCAAGTGGATTACGCAATTTTATGCAAATGCTTATTATTGGCTGGCACATACTGGCCTTGGCAAGGCATGTGCCAAAGCGACTCACCTGCTTACGTTATGTAACCGCCATCGATGCAGTCTAATGTCTCCAAAAATTCGCAAGGCAAGGTAATCTTTTACCCGAACCACTTTTGGTCCGATGATTGAATAACAATCTCATTTTCTTCCACTTTGGAAGTTAAATCACTAAAAATGACCGTTTCACCAAAAGCAATTTTTAAACATTTTTGTTAATTCAATAATTGGCCACGTCATTTCAAACTAAATCCTTCTTTTGAAAGCGTCTTCCAACCTGATGAATACCGTAGGCTGCTAAAAGACTTAAAACACGAGATACAAAATCCCAAGCCCAGGTTAAACGTCTAGATAACGGAAGTTTTCGGAACCAAATAATCGTTTTGCCAATCTGCAACATTTCCCAACAATGTAAAATGGCAGAAAGCTGAAAGGGGTTTCCTTAAACATGGCAATGATGTAATTCCCTGTCGCCGGTATCATCGGACCGAATGGCTTTTGAGGAAGCACAATGTTCTTTGTAAGTATCAAAAATGGTTAAATTTAAATGCCTCTAGCGGCTTCCCATTGGCCTTTTTCAATGCCATCAATAACCCTACGAAGACTTCCCGAATAATACGCACCATAATGAAGGCCCAAGCAAATACGCCCTGTTGCTGCAAAGTGGGTTGACATACCGATCCCAAATTCTGGCATGGCAACATAATATGAGAAAGAATCTGCACCAGCAAAAGGCGTACTAACGAGGAAACTCAACAAACCCAATACAGTCGAGATACGTAAGGTTCGCTATTGTTACGACGCAGTAAGGCAAACACCAATCCCATCACAATTCGCAAAATACTAACCCCAGCAGTTGATGTCGCCAATAAGGTTACTTTGCCGGCTGACAAAATCATGGGAAGCACTTCCATGTAAACGCCAGGTCCCAATTGAAATCCATTAATGAATGTTAGCCCTCCACGACCTAAACCTTTACTAAGGTGTGTTTCTAATACGTTTAATAAAGAAGAATAAGGAATTGAGCCATAACAAAATAAAATAACAATACGAACGAGATCTCACCAACCCAGCTGTAAAGTGTATCCGCTAACAATTTTTAGCTTTAAAAGTTCAAATCCCCAATCGTAATCAGAGAAAAACTAAAGACGTCGCTTTTACTAAATTCATAGCCAATTACCAAAAGGCGGAATCATATTAACAAAGCCTGCGGCATGATGATTCGCCACAAGTCGTTTTGAGAAGCCCGTAAAGTTTAATGCAATGGGAGGCTTCCATACTGTCCTTTTGGCACGGAATTGAATAGGCACCACGGAACAATTCTGTACGTACGCACCAATATTAGCGCTAAGGCAACAACAGACAAGCTGTCATCGCATCAATGGTTATACCAAAAAAAGGCAAAAACAAAATAAAATCCAATACAACTGAATTAGCGCCCGATGTACCAACGAAAAAATTCAATGTAAACAATGGCAATTGTTTGAAGGGTGCCTGGAGCGTAAAGACGAATCAATCCGAGCTGAAGGCCATTAACACACGCGAGAGGCAACGCATGCCACTAATTTTCTAAATTGTGACAATGGCCCGGAGTAATACGGAGACAATTTCCTCCAAATTGCCATGGAGTCTAATTTCCCAGAGTATTGACACAATGTTTCGGCAGTCATGCCTTCGGGAGAAGTATGCTTACCCAAACCATAAGGCTCTAATCCATGGCAAATATGCTCTTTAGTATCATAAAGCCCTTTCAAATTCCCGGCGTTAAAAAGGCATCAAACGCAATACGGTATCTGATGGGCGGAAAACCCAAAATCCACCGCTAGCCCTTTAATCGATTTACCCCCTTGATCCAATTAAAACGGCGTAAAAAGGTTGCGCCAAATTCCACGTTGTCATCTTTTTGAGCCAACGATGCCCATAAGTTAAGCTCGTGACGCTAACCGCATCAATAAACGATTTGATTTAAGCGCAGCAACACCAGATGGATAATCAGGTTAAAATCAAACAATTTTACTAAGATCAATACCGAAGTCAAACGAGCATAGCCGTACTCTACAGAGCAGAACAATCACACCTAATTTCCACAGACTTAACTGTCTATATTGGTCGTAACCATTTAGTGGCTTTAAGGATTGCCGTTTTTAACCAAAAAGCCTTCACCAACTACTGTAGTTGGGATTAAGAGAAACAAAATTTGCTCACAACGCTTTGGCGTAATGTACATACCGCGGCAAATAACATCAACGGCCTGCTCTTAAACCTGGGATCAAAGAACCAAATTCAGTAACAACACCTTCACATTATCCACACCCAAATCTTAAGCACTTGGACAGCAATACTAGGCGCTTTTCACCAGCAGGCTCACCATCAGGAGTCGGTATAGCCATAAGGTACTTCATTGCAACCCGATCCGTCACAAGTGCCCTCATCTGTAATCTTATCTAATGTATTTGGCAGCTACCGATACAGAAAGAATAAGAGCATGAGAAACTCATTAGAGAGATATAAATGTATTTCCTGAAAATTTTTTTCATAATAAACCTCGATGTTTGTTGAAAATGAACTGATAATCGTAAAAAGTCTCTTACACTAAAATAAAATGAAAACGAATGAATCAAGAACTATTTAGATCTGTAATATTAGATTCCTTATTATTTTTCCACACTAAAGTGGTAAAAAACAAAGAGGCTACAGTAGAGGTATTAAGAATAGAAAAGAAACACCCAAAGGCCTTAACGCTTTATCTGCACAAAAGTACCAAATAAAAAAATACCAGACAGTATGTCTGGTATTTTTTTATCGATTCAATACTTACCCAGGCATCCTTCTGCTTCCATTCATCTGGATAACACTTGAAGGTGAAAATATAAAATTAACGTAAGCTAATAGCTTAATTTGTAAAATCTATTACTAATGATCAATTATTGAACCAATTCGCTAAAGTAGGGAGTTTCACCTGAACGGTTAATAGGCTTGTTGAGGTAACGAACCCTCCAAAAACAAAGAACAAAACCTTGGTATTTGTCTACAATATTCTTCACATAGACAGCCAAGACAGCACCTTCCCCACTGTCACCCGAGGAAAAAGCGTTCACGTCAATCTATTTCTAATCTTGTTCAGAGACCCCCATACCTGTATCATCACCTTTAACTCAACTTTGCTTGCAGTTTTGCGCCCAGACTACTTTTGATAATGAGCCCATTAGGTGAAAACTTAATTCCGCTTAACTCATTAAATTTTGCATAGATTTCCGATTGGCTCGGTCGACAAAACAAACCAAGGCAAGCTACTCATGCACATTAAGAAGATAATGTCCAAATGTCTCGTTTTCCCATGCATAAAGGAAGAATATCTGCAATCAATTGAAGCGAGTAAATTGCCAAGACCATCGACCTTTTCCTTAAACAGCGTCTTTTTGATGTTCCAAGACGCGCTAGAGCCAGTAAACTGAAGACACAATTCCGAGTGGAGCGATCGACCCCAGATGTAAGCTGTTTTTAGCGATTGATTTCGTTCCTGTATCATTGTTGGCTGATGTCCGCATTTTCAGCATGCCATCCTTTAAATACTTAATGGGGTTCCTTAGTTCATTGGCAGCATCGGCGATCCACGTTTCGCGCTTCAATCAGCACATCAATTTCTACTAAAGGCACATTCCAAAGCGCTTTTAACTGGAGCCAGCTCTTCAAGGAACATCAGACATTTCAATCGGTTCCTAATTTGTCGGTGTGATTTTAGTTATTCGCTGGCTAACTGCTGTAAAGGCTCAAGACCAAGGCCAACCGCAGCCACAAACAAGCACCGCCAAAATAGGCAAGCTAATTAGCTCAGGAAACAGTGTTTGAAAACAATTTGATCCTGAAATTTCTCCTCTCACATTCTGCACCTCTGCACAATAATCCTGAACATCCCCAACCGTTTGTTCTAGCGTAAATGGTACGCCACTGATAGTGATCAGACATGGCATAACGTAGCCAAAGTCGCCTTTTTTATGCTCAGTGAGGGATGTCGAATCTGAAGCGATTTTGAGTTTATCCATACCCAAATCTGAATAAAAATATTTTACTTTCGTACTTATGGCCCAACGCTGGAATCGGTATTTTGCTTGATCAATAAATAAAGGGCGAACAAGAATATTATAATTTGCACTTATATCCTTTCAACGTTTTCGGATAAAGTGGAGCAGCAACCTTGCTTGTTGAGCCACCGCGCATCAAACAACTCTTCGACTTCAATGGTTAGCGAAATAAACAGCCCAAATCAACATGATAGCAATACTGGTTAAGCGTAAAAACCAGCATCACACCCACACAAAAAGCGTTTCTTCTTCGAATTTGAGCTGAGTATGGCTTTTTAACCCACGTCTGATCCGACCACATAGCCAATGCCTCGTATGGTGCGAATTAATTCAGGGAACAAGCTCTTACGCAAATGATGGGATATCACTTCTAACGCATTGACTTTCTACATCATCGCCCACGCCATACATCAACTGTTGAAGTACGTCTCTGGTAAATACATGTCCCGCTTGACTAAATAAGCTCATGCAGTAAGGAATATTTCTCTTCGGGTAAGATTGATAATCCCTGGTCTTGATAAATCACTTTATGACTCGCGGGATACAACACGAAGTCCCTTTGTAATGAATCTCACTGATCGCGCGCCACAATAACTACGTCGTAATAACGCCCGTAGCCGCGGCTTTCAGTTCAGTCACATCAAAAGGCTTAACAAGATAATCATCTGCCACCTAAATTCCAAAACCAGCCACCCTATCTTCTAAGGCATCTCTCTGGCGGTAAGAATTTAAAAACAGGCACGCTATTCTTCATTGGCACGCAGTTGCTTTAAGCAAACAGCTAAGCATCCAGTCTTGGGCAAACCCAAATCCAACACAATAAAATCAAACACTTCGTTCGCCAATGCCTCCAAAGCATGAATCCATCATGGAGTAAATCAACCGTATAAACCTTCCCCGGTTTTAAAAAGGCGGTAACAAGGCATCCGCTAAACGAAAGATCAATCTTCTACAACCAGTATGCGCAAAAATCCTATTCCCTTCTTTCATAAGTTTGCCAAGGGTTAAATTGCAGCATGCTGTTAATTGCGCTAATCCATTTCAACTGGGCGAACGTTGATCAAATCACCAAAATTAGAGGAAAGAATAACAGAGTTGGTGGCCCAAAATACGCCATATTGGTTGATAAAAATGCTTGCTGAGCAGGCCGTAATTTTTCAGTGAGGTCAAGCTGGCAAAAATGAGATATTATTTGAATAGGCTTTTAGATCACTATTACTAAAGAACATCCTTTTCCATTTCAAGCAAGCAGTACACCAAATCCGCATACATATCCAACACCACAACTTTTCCATTATCGCTTAGCCTGTTTGCATTGCATTTTTCGATAGCGCTGGATCTTGCCATACGATTAAATAAAAGGCTGTTTCTCAAATCGAATTGGACTCACCTGTTTACAGAGGGAAAAATAGCCTAATGGCTTGTCCTAAACTGGGCTTTCCTGCCATAGCCAGAAAGTCAAATGCACCCCGTATAGTGATAGAATCATGCAAGCCTTGACGAGTTTTTCCCCGCAGCCCATTGCTACAGAATTGAAAAAGGAGAAAGATGTAGCAGCAATAGACCAATACAGAGGTAACGGCCCCATAAATAATCACACATGGAGCGGTTTTCCGATACAATTCGTGATACCAAAACAATTGCCACACCCGTTAAAACATCACAGACCGAATGCGGCTTTGACTTGCATCATCCACATGCCAGCTTGGTAGATATTTACCTACCTCCCAAACCAACAAGTAATTAAAGGGATCCCCATTTCCCAAACTCATCACAATACACACTGCCAAACGTACACCGCATCACACCTGTGGTACTAGATCATAAATTATGCAACCGGCTAATGGTGCAGAGACAGAGGTGAAACAATCAGCGCCAGAAATAGGCACTGCCTCATTTACCGACACGGCAAGATAAGGGCCACCGGCATTTTTTTTGACTTAGCCGATTCAAGCCTGTCTCGAAGAAACCATAGGTACTGTAATTCATAGAAAACCAAACATCGACCAAAGACAGCCAAGTACAAACAACAACACATAAAACCAATCAAGTATGCCGGGACGGGCTTGAAACAAAGCCTGCTGAAAGGTTTTCAAGTTTTGCGCACCAAAGATACAACTAACAGCTCCTGCCCATACGTAAAAATGACATCCCTAGGACCATATGATAGGGTAAGAAAAACCGTTTCTTAGCGGTAATATTGCCTGCTTGACCGCAATGATACCCGCTAAGATTGGAATGCATCGGCAATACACCACTGGTGGTAAAAGTAAGAACCTAAGCCTAAAACAAAAAAAGTAACCAAATACCAAAAAACGCAC
>Ga0163217_1112433_pt1 | contig 10756 bp, 11 predicted proteins | sample SynspAceP_FD_185933 | JGI IMG/M metagenome (GOLD analysis project Ga0163217, IMG submission 185933) | Saline lake microbial communities from Ace Lake in Antarctica - Synechococcus sp. Ace-P (PacBio error correction) | ecosystem: Environmental > Aquatic > Non-marine Saline and Alkaline > Saline ...
AAGAGAAGATGGTTTGCACAGTCCGATGCGGAACGCCGTTTTTTGTTTGGCCCTTCGCCATCCCGGTTAACCAAAAACACCGTCCGGGGCCCCGAAACGCCCAGAAAACCGGCTAACAAGAGGACCGGGGTTGCGGACCTTGCCCGGTGCCCGTTTTTTTTTTTTTTTGGTCGGCCCCCCCAAAGCCGGTCGAAACGCGGTAAAGATCGCGGGGAGAAATTTTTTTTTTCCAATGTCCCGCAAGAAAGTAAAAAATTGCCGGCCGAGTCGGTACAGGTTGGGCCGTCCGGCCGAAACCCCGAGTTCCGTCCCCGCAACGAACTTGCCACGAATTCCACCCGGGAATCCCAGCAGATCCGACGAGGGTGAGGTCGCCTAGCAAATCCGCCGCTGGTGGTCGGTTTTTGGGGTGCGGGGGTTTTTTTCCCGTACGCCATAACCACGATCGCGTCGGGGGAATCGGGGCGCTGCACGTAGTCGGGCGTTGTGGGCGTATCCTTCAAGCCCAATCGAACCGGGCGTCGTAGCCCATGTAGTCCCAGACTCGATGCCCATTTAACTGGTTTCGCGCACGCCCACTGCCCAAACGCCGTTGTTCGAAATGTCGCCGCTGGGTGTCGGCCATGTAAACGCGGACCGGGTTTGGGTTCGGTTTTTTTCGGACGAAGGGGAGGCGTAGGCGTCCGCCGGCCGCGGATGTTGGTGAAACTGCCCGACGCTGGAGATAGACTTTGGAAAATACGTCGGGGCGGTTTCCAAGCGGCGGGTGAAGGCGCAAGATCGCGACGGAAACTCGCAAACCGCCGATTCCTGCATTCGCGGGGTCGTCCGAAACGTTGTAACGCTGCTCGACGACGGGCAGGATTTCTTCGAAGAAGGAACTCGCGTGTAGCGATCAACCGAGGTTGTCGTATTCGTAGCTGCGGTTGGAAGATTGTTTTTGACGCCTCGTTTGTTTTTTGTGGTGGCCGGGGTCGAGGAAGACGGCGATCGTGGGCGGCATCGCTTCCCGGCGGGCGATGAGTGTTGTCGAGCACGGTTGGGGATTCCGCCAGCGGCCTTTTTTAACTCGGACCATGCGTTTTGCCGTCTTGGAACACCATCAAGGGCGGCGGGTTTGCTCCGCGTCGTATTGGTCGGGGACGCTGGGTATCACCACGCAATATTTGCGATTCGTTTTTCGAAGATGTCGGATTCCCAGGGCGGCATGTTGACGACGGTGCTTGGGGAACGTCGTCACGCTCGAATCGCGTCGGGGTGCGGGTTCCATTCGGGTTTGGGTTTGATTGTTTTCGATCTGGGATCGCTCGGGGCGTCGTCCGGAACCAAAATCCATCGCAGTGCGTTGGAGAGGTCTTGGCCGGCAAATTTGCCGAGTGGCCCCTCGTGAATGACGAAGTTTTGGCCTGTGGTAACCGGCGTAAGCGGAGCGCGGCCGACATGTCTGGCTTGCCCCAGCGGCCAGTTGGCCGAAACAGTTTGTTGAAGGTCCGTCTTTGCCCTTCTTGCAAAATAGATCTTGATCGGTTTTCGGGTTGTCTTTGGTCTTGCGGAATCAAATCCGGGGTTAGGCCCAATCCGCCACGGATGTTGGTGTAGCTGCCCGATGTGGGAGAATGACGTTGCCGAAATTGCTCAAGGCATTTCCCCAAGCGGCGGTACATGCGGCGATCTCCGCCGAGGAGATGCGAACGAGGGCCCGCCGCCCTGGATCGTCGAAACCTGGATTGCCGTCGAGTTGCGCGGGTAAGAATTCGTCGACGAGGAACCGGCGTAACGGTCCCAGAGTGAGTCGTATTCGAACGATCGTACTGCGCTCGTTGCACACCGGGGATTGTGGCGGGGACTTTTCCCGGGTTGACGAACACGGCGAACGGTTGACGGGGGATGGAATTCGTCAGCCGATGAAAGTTGGTCGAGTCGCGTGGTGGTGCGAAAACGGACCGTCGAGTTTGGCGGTAGTTCAACCCGTCCATGAACACCATCAAGGTTTGGCCGGTTCGGCGGGGTCGTATGGCGGGACGTAGACGCGTTAGTGCCGGTGTGCGGGGAAAGATCTTGCCTTTGTCCGAGACAACCGGAGGTGAAGTTTGGCCTTCGGGGATTTTGGTGGTGGGATTGGTGTCGTCGCCGGTGGCCGGCGGGGGGAGGGTGCAGGCGAGCAGGAGGAACGCACACGAGTGCGGGAAGGTTTCATTTTGGGGAGAACCGGTGAGAGTTTTTTTTCCGGGGGAGTCCGCATGAAACCCGACGCGTTAAGCGAAGGGATTCGTACCCTGACTCTTTGAGTCGGGCCATCCTAGAAATAACTCGACTCAAAAGAGTCAAAGCTACAGAAAATTACTCGACTCAAGAGTCAAAGCTCGACAATACTCGACTCAAAGAGTCAAGTCTACGACCAACCACTCGACTCAAGAGTCGAGCCTATCGACACACCTCGACTCAAAGAGTCAAGCTAACGACAATACTCCGACTCAAAGGTCGAGCTACGACAACAACTCGCTCAGAGGTCCCGAGCTAGACGTCAAGTCTATTATCTTTCAATCGCGATGAGGGCATTTTTCGAGTCGCGTATGAACGTGTACGACGGCGGCGGCGAAGGCGCGTCGGGTTGCGGGCTTCGATCGCGTCGAAAATGCTGGTTGGTGGTTGGTCGCAAGGTTGTTTTTTGGCATCGATTCGGGCGTCGTGGAATGTGTTTTTTAACGCAGCCGAACACTCGCGTCAGGACTTGGCGAACTGCGTGGCCGTGTGGACGATCGCTCGGTTTCCGGTCGCTTCGAAACCAACGAATATGAAACGCGTAATCGGCTTGGTTCCCGAAAACCCCGCTCGTTTGCCTTCGCTCTGGATTACATTGCCGTCGTCGTTCGATTCCGACGCTCCGCGTCCCAGGTGGCTGCTGCGTCCCGCGAACGATCAAATGTTGGCCCATTTCATCGCCGGATCGCGGGCGATCTGTTCCCTCGGTGGCCCTTGCGGCCGCCAAGGCGGAGACTCCCGGTTCGTAATTCAACGAACGCCGGTAAATTTCGATCAACTCGTCCGCTTCCGATATTGGCGGACGACGGCGCCGATTTGGGGGGATCAAGTTTTCGACAAAACCCTCGTTGGCCGAGCCTCGCAGCGGCTTCGCGATCGGCCGTCCCGCACTGACACCGGATCTGTTTGCCGATCGGGCCGTAAAAAGCAACGCGTTCCAAGGCTGGAAAAATACTCCCGAGATCAGCCCGATATTCCGCAGGTACTGGTAGGCTCGGACCGAGTGGGTTTCTTGAGACAAGATTGGGTTCCCGAAACGAAATGAAAACGAAGTGTGGTGGCAAGGTTATAACACGTTTGGTTGTGACTGCGGGCGATGACGGAGGTGTGGTGGGACGAAATCATGCGGCGAGAATTTTCTGAAGTAGAATCGTGGATGTCATTGTTCGTTGGGAAATCGAGTAAATTTCCTTGGCGGGGGATTCCTCTCCTCGTTTGGGTTACGAAACATGTGCACGACGGCTCTACACCGAATTCTCTTCGCAAGGTCGCGACTCGAAAATTTAGAGGATCGGTCGTTGGCCCTCGCGGCTGTGGGATCGAAAACCGAATCGATGCGGAGGCGGTCGCGAGAAACGCGACGCGATCGCGGGCTTGATCGCGGCTGACGTCAATGCCGGACGGGCAGGTCCTTCGCCCGTCGATCGTTGCCAAAATCATCCACTACATCAACGCTTCCCTCGTCCCGTTGAGAGTGAGAGACCTCCCGCAACAGTGTCGATGAACTCGTCCGATTCGGTGTTCGATTCGGTTAGGGCGGTCTCGACACCGACGGCAAACGGTGGGTGACGTGCGGTCCGACCGCACTGCGCGTGATCAATTCGGCTTGCAACGGAGGTGTCGAGTCGGTGGTCGAATGCAGTGATGGATCGGTTGCCGCAATTCAACCGGGAAATTCGCCAGTGGTGTGGCCGGTGGTGGCATCGGCCGGTGGCGAGATCGGTGGCAACATGCGTGGTCTCGTCCGGGCGATCTGTTGTCGGGTTTGAAACACATGCGAAATCCGTGTGGACATTCCGCCAGAGGGATCGCTCGGGTGATCCAGGGTGTTGCCGGGATCGCCGTGAGGCGGAGCGTCCCTCGACATTGTCGATCGCTCGGTTGGTGGGAAACGGCTGTGCATCGCTTGCCGATCGCGCGACCCTGACGACGAAGGGAGATGTTCGGCGATCCGACCGGACGTGACGAGGTGTTTGCATAGCGCCGGAGTGAACACGACTCGGTCAACAATGGTGGTGGGAACGAGGTGGAATCGATCGTCCGGACTGGGGGCGTGAAACGGAGGACGTTCGCCGGGTGCTCGATCGCGTACAGCGGATTGTGGGAGAAATTTTGCCAGGACGTGCGATCGCGGATCTGCCGCCGTTGTCAGCGACCGCTCGCGGATATCCCGCGGGACACCGTTTGGCCCGCCTCGGGAGTCAACCGGAATGGCGGGGCGGTGGAGTTGAATTCGGGAGGGGCGATGTGGATTCTTTCGACGGCGGTGATTTTGATCGATCAAATTCGTGCGGCGGAGCCTTTCGTTTTGCGAGTTTTTCGTTCGTGATAGAATTTCGCGGCGATTATTTTGCGTGCCGGAACGATGACGTGGTGATTCGATCGTGCGGAATTCGATGGGTTTGGCCGAGAGCGTTGACGTGGTGTTTTGCGAAGCATGGGGTTTGGAGGAGTCCGACGAGGGATCAATGGGTCGACCGTTCCGTGGGTTTGTTCAACGCATCGCGTAGTTGCTTTTTGCTTTGCTTTTGGTGGGCCGGAAAAGATTTTGATTTTGTGGATGCAATAGTTACGAGCGAGTTGGAACAACCTGTTTTTTGCGGGAAACGGTTGATGGGGGTTCTCGGTTCGTTTGTTTCGTTGCGCCGCGGTTGATTGGGGCCGTGGCGTGGTTTGCGTTTTTGGTGCGATGCGTACCCGCCGACGCAGTACGGGTGGATTGCCGAGATTTGCATGTTCACCAGATAACGGGTTGGCAATTGCCCGGATTGCGGGGCGGGACGCGAGTGGTAACAGCGCTCGTGCATGGCGATCTCGGTTGGCGGTAACGTAGCAACGCGTTTGTTGGTGATCGGTTGCTGGTGAATTTTGAATTGGGGTAGCGCCTGGCAGCGGTTCGTGCGTCCGCGCGGTCTTTTTCGAATTCGCCGGTGAATGCCTGGGCGATTCGTGGTGGTGGGTCCGTGGGTTTCTTTTTCGATTCGCCAAAACGGTGCCTTCGCCCCGTGACGAGTTCCGATGGGCGCCGCCGGAGGTGAGATTGAAATATCAACCGTCATTGCACGATACCCGTGGCTAGCGCCAAAAAAACGGCTGCACGAAATGATGAAACTATCTGAAGCCCGGACGTTTGTTTTCTTACCAACCGTGTTGTTGGTCCGTGGGCGTGGTTGCTGCGCCGGCGGTTTCGATTTTTGCGACCGCTCGCATTTCCGGCTTCGTTGATCGCGGGGAGCTTCGGTTGTTGGTTTTGGCAAGGTGTTTTGGCTGTGGAACGTTTCGAAAATCCAGGCGTGGAGATGCGGCGGAGAGCGTTTGCCGGACCGACAGCGTGGGTTGGAGCGTTTTCGCGTTTGAGAAAACCGCGATGGCGAACCTGAGGACTTGGCCGCGGTTGGTTGATCGCGGTGGTGTTTTGCAGGGCATGTTGTTGAGCCGGGCGCCGGAAGGCAGCGTCGATCGCCGATGAGAAAAGCGGCAACGGTTTTTTCGCCGGTCGGCCGTGAGGCGTTAATGGGTTTGGATTCATCGTGGCTGGGGCAAGACCGTCGTCGGGCTTGTGGTTGGTGTGTTGGTGGGTTCCGGGCCCGCAATCGGTTTTACCGCCCCGCCGCAGCGATGTTGATCGAGACCGGGTTCCGCCGGGGGCATGGGACCGGCGGCGGCGATGGGGACGGTGTTTTTCGCAACGATCGATCGGTTTTTGGACGAGGCTCGACCTTGGGATTTTAATGGCGACGTCGGGGTTGTTAACGGGGCTGGTGTCGGGGATTTTTTGTGGATCGAAGTGGGCATGGCGACGCGGTTGGGTCGCCGGGGCGAAGTGGGACTGAGAGTGGGGGAACCGAGGGCGAAACCTCCCTCAGCCCGAACCGGTCCAATCCTCCTTGGGGAGGATTGAAGAACGCGTGTCTAGGGCCAGAATCGGTGATGCGATCGAACCGTTGTTGATTGCAGCTCGTTTGGTTGATGTTGGCTTTTTCGATCGGGTTTGGGTTGCAGTGGTGTGGTCGATTCGGCCGGCCTCGGTGATCGATGCGTCGGCGGCTGTTTTCGCAAACGCCGGTGCTCGATGTGGGGCGGTTCGCGAGTGAGACGGGGGATCTGAATGCTGAAATCTCGTTTTGCTAGGTGCCTCAATCGTGGGTTCGTTCCCTTGTTTCATTTTACAACGCTGTTCGCGGCGCGATCGTACGTTTTCTTGTTGTGAAAACGTCGCGGACGCGGTGGATTGAATCACGTCACGATCATACCGGTGGTGGGGGCGAGTATGGGATTTGTGGTCGTCGCGGCCCGTGGTGAGCGTTGAAACCTCCGCGGTGGTGGCGTCGTTATGGGTGCCGATGTTGGGGTTGTTCCTGGGCGGCGCAGTTTGGTCGACGTTCTGTTTGTGGTTCTTTCGCGGCGGATTCTTGCCCGAGAGTCATTGGTTTCGAGCTGGGGTTGATCAATTTCGGCATGTCCGACGGGGTGGCACGACGGCGACGGGGTTTGTTTTTGTTGGGGTGATCGATCCGGAATTGCGAACGAAGGCGGCCCCAATACGCGTTGGCGGCGCCCTTGTTCGGCTCCGTTCATCGGCGGGGGGATGATCACGGTCGGGTTGCCCGTTGCTGTTGTTGCAGCGGGAATTCCCGATTCCGCAGCCGTCGGCGGCGGGATGAACGTTGTGCTTCGCCGCACTGTCGCCTGGGGGGTGATGTGGAAAAGAAAAACTCTTAACCGATCAAGCGTCCCCAGCCGAAAAAACCGGTGTCCGATTTCGGACTCCATCTATGAAAATAGGCAATCCTAGGGTGAGGACACTGAATTGCGTTCTTTCGCGATACCGGTAAACTCGGAGTACGGCGGTGGAACCTTTCTGTCCGGTCGAAAAATTCTTCTCAGCCATCCGGCTCATCCCGCGAACTTTATTTCATGGGGCCCGAACTGAAACCACGAATGTGGCGTGCCGCGATCTATCACTTTCCGTCGCGTCGCAGTCCGAATCTGCACCGACCGACGGACCGCCGTCCAAATTTCTCGCCTGATGCTCGCAATGTTTGCTGGACATCCCAAAACCGCGGTCCAACTCGCCGCTGGCATGAGCAGCCGTACGCTTCGGATCGCCGGAATTGATAAAAACTTGCGAAGACGTCGGCAACGGTGACGGGAGGTTGTTTCGGCTGAACCATCGGGCGGAAAGCGATTCGTTGATGAGTTCCCTCGCCGGATCGGCGTGCGATCCGGCACGTTCGTTACGGCGACCGTGCGCGCAGACGACCGAATTACGCTCAACCGTTCGAGCGGCAACATATTCATAAACGCAAGTGTTCAGTTTTTGTTTTCAACGGCCAATTTTGCGAACTAACGCGTTTTGTTGAAAACAACGGTTGCTCGCCGACGCGTGTTAACCATTTGACACTCGATACCGATACCAGAAATTATCTTGCACGGTTCGGTCGAATTGTTATCGGCTAATCAGGGGTCGAGAATCCAGTGGATCCGAACGTCCCCCTGCGTCCAGGCGACCGCCGATTCGACGGGGCATACTCGCTCGCTCTGTTGACGGCGGAGGGGGAATGCTCGTCGCCCGCGATCGTTTGGGGATCAAACCGATGGTGCTACATCCAAGCGAGGGGCGCGCTGTTCGCTGCGGCGAGTGAGAGTGTGGGCATTGTTGACCTCGGTTTTCCAAGCCGGACCAAAATCAAATGCGTTTGCAACCGGCCCACGCGATCCTGATCGAACCCGGAGAACAGGAATTTCGGATCGGCAGTTTTCGCGGAACCGCAGGAACCGAAGCATGTTTTCTTGAATGATTTTATTTCGCCAACGTGGCCACACGCTAGACGAATCGGAACGGTGTATCTGAACGCGGAGGCGAATCTGGGGCGGGACTCGCCGGAACGCTGAAACGGGCGCTCGTCGTGTGCCGTTTGGACGATCCGGACACGATCATCGTGCCGGTGCCCGACACGAAGTAAAAGCGGCGGCCGACTCGATGGCGTATGAGTTATCGATCCCGTGTCGCGAGGGTTTGACCGAAACCGTTTACGCGCGGGCCGGACGTCATCGAAGGCGGGCGGGCGAGGAAGGGAAGGCGCGGCGAAGTAACAACGCCGCTGGGTGAAGGTGCTCAAGACAAACGCGGTGATCCTCGTCGAGGAATTCGATCGTCCGCAAGTACACGATGAACGCGTTTGGCTGGACCGGATTCGCGACGTCGGCGGTGCCCCGGGAAATTCACGTCCGTGTGGCCTGCCCACCGGATCGTGGCGCCGTGTTTTTATGGCATCGACATGAGCACGGATGATCAGTTGATCGCGCCGAAGTATTTTCCGCTCAACGGTGAACTCACACCTGAGCTCAACAGCGAACTCGCGACTGACCTCGGGGCGGATTCGTTGCAAGTACTCCCCCGTCGAAGCAATCCCGCTCGGCGATCGATTTGCACGCAATCAAAATTGTGCCCCAAAGCCTGGTGTTGAACCGGCAAATACCCGACACCAATCGGCCAAGCACTTGTATAAAATCGACCTGCGGATAACCAGGGATCGCAAGAAAAACAGTCAACGCACCTACGAACAACATCGTCCAAGCCGTAAGGCGTGTCCCTAAGGATTGGAGACAATTGTCTCAATGGCCCCGTCGCCGAAGCGAGCGAGTAACCCGAAAGGCAATTGGGACAATGGTCCCTACAAACAATTTCATCTCAACTAGATTTCTCATGCGTGTTCTCTCAGGCATCCACCGACCGGTCGTCCCCATTGGGGGAACTAACTTTGGTGGCCATCCGCCAGTAACATTCGACCCTGCAAAGAAAACAACGACGGTTTTTACTTCATGCCGACGTTGCACGGCGCTTCACACACTGTTCGCGATCCGATCAACTCCGCGATAACCGTGATCGACACAGCGCTGGACCATGCTCGCCCTCGGACTCGACCCCGAACCAAGCCACGCCTGTTCGTGCAAATCTCGCATCCCCGAGGTTAACCGAATTTGACTTGTTTGTTGATGACGGGCACGCCGATGGGGTTGCTCGAACGTTGCCACGCGTACAAGGACAAGCAGAGAAAGGCCCTCACGCCGAACGCCGGATTGTCACGTATCCGGTTCTCATGGCGGCGGACATCTCGCCTACGATCTCGCAATTGTGCCGGTCGGTGGCTGACCAAGTTTCAACATATCGAGGTGTGGTCCGCGATTTGGCGGGCATTTTCATCACACGTTCGGTGAAACGTTCGTGATGCCGAAAGCCCCCCAAACGCTCGACGTCGGTGCGAAGGTTGCACCGTAACCCGTGGACAAAAAGATGAGCAAGAGCTACAAACAACCACGTTGCCCTTGTTCGGAGCGAAGTGAAAAAAATCCGCAAACAGATCAATGCGAAAGGGGAGGGATCGTCACCGACCAGTCGCCCGATGGAGGATCCGAAACAAACCCGAAGGCTGATCAATCTATTCGAATTGTATCAGTTTGGTTCGCGACCGACGAAGAGGTTGACGGCAATGGCGGAGAAGTACCGTGCGGGCGGGTTTCGGGTACGGCGAGATTAAGAAAGCCCGTCGCGGAGGTGAGGAGACGCATTTCGAACTCGGCTCGGTTCAACGCGTGAGGAACTCGTCAAGGACATCGACACGGTCCACGATATTTTTGGCGCCGTGCGGTGCGGCCGCGTGAAGGTCGCGCGCTGATGTTCTCGATCGCGCCTTCGGCGTGCGGGTTGGCCGGTAACGTCATGGCGATTGTCGCGATCGAACGGACATTGGTGCAAATGCGCTTCGGATCGCGCAGATGATGATTCACAGCAACGGGGAGCATTCTCGAAAGCGTCTCACGCCCAGCCGAGATTGGATCATTGTGGCAATTGCCTGACGCGACGAGTCATTACTCGCGTTCGATGGGCGGCGCAAGCAGGCGTCTTCAAAGCCTTGCATTGCCACCGTCCAGGGGCGTGCGATGGACCGAGATTGAAATTCAAAACCCGCCCCGGAAAATGGCCGGCGATCTCGTTGACCGGCAAATGCTCAGAGCGAGCCGTCGATGCAGGCGTGGACACGATCCACTGAAGCCCTCGGCGATGCCGCACCCAGCGATCGCGTATGGTGGTGCATGGCAGGATTCCGATTCGGAGTGAGTAGATCAGATCAAGCCGCCTTTCGGCTCGATCCGCCATCCACTGGAACCCGAGCGGAACCATGGAAAAGATCTTTTCTGTCGGAATGGGCCCTCCCTTTAAAGTCTTCATCCGGCTTGTGCCACGGCGGCGATGCGGCCCCCAAGGGATCGTGTAGTTGGTATTGTGGTAGGATGAATCGCAGCCCTTAATTTGCCAAATCATCCTCCACCCTTCAAAACAGGTTCATTTCATGTCGCTCTTGCTGAAAATCAAATTCACATCCGAGCAGCTATTTTTCGGGTTTGATGCTGGCTGCGTTTTTCTCCTGCGTTCACGTGTACGTTCAGGAACGCCCCCGAGAAACCCGTCGCACCGACGAAAATGTCACCA
>Ga0163217_1026623_pt1 | contig 10754 bp, 12 predicted proteins | sample SynspAceP_FD_185933 | JGI IMG/M metagenome (GOLD analysis project Ga0163217, IMG submission 185933) | Saline lake microbial communities from Ace Lake in Antarctica - Synechococcus sp. Ace-P (PacBio error correction) | ecosystem: Environmental > Aquatic > Non-marine Saline and Alkaline > Saline ...
CACTGAGGGCAAATTCGGCGTGCACAGCGAGGTGGCTGGTTCGTGGATTCAGCTGTAAAATATTGGGAGCTGGGCGTTGATTTCGCATTCCGGCCTCGTGGGCTGCGGCTTGACCACACAGCTGAGCTTGCCTCCACTTCAGCCGTTCCACCTGCTTGAGTTCTACATCTCGGTGCACACGCTGGCTCGCGCCTTGTCATGCCATGGATAGGGAGGCGGACGCAGGCGGTCCGAATCTGCACATCGGCCGGGGCGCCGGGGGTCTTGCAATCGAGCACCTCCGCGTTTGAGTCTTGAGCCAGGCCTCCAGCAAGCCCTGAATCTCGGCGGTCGCTGGGGGCCTGGGGCACTATGAGCGCAAGGCTGAGCGCAGCACGCCGGGGGCGGCGTTGGCTTGCTCCTAGGGATCTGGCTTGCCGGGATCGGGTGTGGGCTGGATCGGTTATGGACGCTTGAGAGCCCGTGCGACGCGCGAAGGAGCAGTTGGGCTCGGATTAAGGGGGCGAAAGGCGACTCCAGGACCACAGCCGCACGGCAAACCCGTTGCCGCCATAGGCGAGCCCAGCGGGCCAATAGCCAGGGCAGCCCCGACCCTGGCGCGCGGGGAGGTGGGCAGGCAGGTCAGCTGGCCGAAGGGCTCAACAATGGTTGAACTCGGACGTCAGGCCCTTTCGGCCGTTGCCTGACTCGCCGAAGTAGCTGGCCAGTCCGCTAGCGTCACGCCATTGACCAAGAGCCGTGGCACCCAGGCAAGCGGTGTCCTACATCCTTTTTCTGTCTCGACGGTAGGTCCCTGGAGTCACGATCGGCGAAATAGGCCGTCGAGATCTGGCCGATCGGTTTCGATATCGCGGTAGCGACTCCGGAGCGAGATCGTCCTCTGGAAGAGCGCAGTCGCGGCAATAGAGGCAACCAGGGCTGGGGCGAGGGTTGCGGCGCTTCGGACACCAACGGCGTAAGAGTCTCGCCAGAGCGCTGGTTCAAAGTTGGCTGTGGGTGCTACTGCAACCTGGCGAGCAGCGCAGGTGCTGGCAAGGCGAGAAGGGCCGACGCCGGGCTGGCCGCTGCCGCCAACCGCTCCAGCCCGCCGGCTATACCGCTCGGGCTTGGTGGCGCCTGGGGAGAACAATACGGACGCGCCGGTAGAGGCGTAGCTGAGTCAGTGGTGAACTGCCGGCGGTGGGCGATCCTGTCGACCGCCAGCGCCGAAGAGAGGTCCAACGTCTGCTCTGTGAACAGAGATGGAACTTTGGCGGAATGCTTAGACTATGGACAGGGAAGAGAGATTCGAGTATGGTGGAGGCGGTGAGAAGTAGTCCATGGCGCACGGGAGCAGCAAATTCGATAGGGTCGTCTGTCGCTTCGAGACAGACTCTGGCCCGTTTCTTGTCCAGTCACCATCAGCAAGCGCCAGTCTTCCTGACGCTCAATGGGGCTGGCGGCCAGGTCGCGGCTCGAGTCAAATCCAGGCAACGCCGGAACGGCAGTACAGGGCGTGGAAGTCGCTGTCCGAGCTCGAGGCGTCCGCTGTCCTCCGGTGCTGGCGCATAGCTGCAAGCCCTTGACTGCATATGGAAGAGAAGGTCGCGGCCTCGAAGATGGCCGTGTATCTATAGACGCACAGAATACGGAGAGGCCTGGCGGCAACGAGGACGACACCAGAGGTGAGATCGGTTTGCGGGAGAGCTGAACGCCAAAGGCCGGGCGTCTGGGAGGCTGCATGAGCGTCGGGTGCCTGCCATTTCGTAGCTGGTCCAAGTGCGGCTGACAGGCTCACGCAGAAGCGGAGATGCCAACTCCTTGCTGCTAGGCACGATAAGTCCGGGAGAGTCGCCATCTCCGCCGCTGCGGGCAATCCGATCGGCCTTCATAGGCACTGCGCGATGTTAGTCAGTCGCGCTGGAGCCGGGAGCAAGGCGGCCCCTGCTCTGCAGCGGGCTTCGTGCTGGAGTCACCTTTTTGGGGGGGGGCCCTTCGTTATTTTTATTGGGGGTATTTTGTGGTGTATGGGGGGAGAATTTTCAAGAAATAAAAAAAAAAAGTAAAAAACAAACCCTCGGGGGGGTTGGGGCGGGGCCCCCCTTCAGGGCCCCCAGGTGCGCAGCACCGTTCTGGCAGTCGCAGATTGAGGCAGGTGAGCTGCACCCCCAGCAAAGTCGGTAGAGTGATGCGATGCGGAAGTTCCAATTCGCGAGCGGCTCCACCGAACCCGGTGGGTCGTCCAGTTGGCGCCGAGTGGCTAAGCAGGATCGATTTTTGACTCCATTCGAGTTGTGGAAACCCGTACAGTCCGCCATCATAAGAAACCCAAGGCGAGGAAGAAATCATGGGGCATCCCTGGCATTGACCCAGGAGTTTGCTGTCACACTGCCCGCTGAAGCGCCAGAAGGAGCGTCGGCAGCCACGCCAACGCCTTGCCCGCTTCGCCCGCTGCCCGCTCGCGGCCATGGTGAACCGTTCGAAAGGCTTTGATGCTCCTAAAGCCGCAATGACCCTGGGCCGGACGCTTTGAAGATAAGTGCGCCGAGATGTAATTACAGTGGCAAGGATGTTCGGCTTCGTGCATCTTTAGTGAACGCCACAGGAAGCCGTCGCAGCGGGTGATCAAGCGATGAATGGCAGCACGACTGTTCTGCAGCACCTACGCCGACCACGTCCATGCCCTTAGTTGCGGCGTTGCTCGGCCCGTGAGGTGATGAGCGAACTTGGTGTGACCAGGGATCCGGTTGCAGCAAGGGCCGTGGCGGTCCATGCACCCTGTTCTCACGCGCTAGCACGAGACAACATCTGCGGGACGGGTATAGCTTCATGCGGCGAGGGTTCCGGGGCTCTTCGGAGCGCCTTCACCAAGCCGCTACAAGAGCGAATTGGCCTCGGGGGAATGAGCGAGCAGCGATTCCGTCACTGGCCGCCTCCTTCGGTGCGGCAGCTGCAACAACGGTCAGTTCTTTGAGTGCTGACCATGGCGGCGGCTCTGGAACTGCCCATTTTCTTCCGGTGGTTGAGACAACAATGGGCGATCGGCATGGCCACGAACGGCCACAGTGAACGTGTAAGATCTGGCGCACAAGCGGCCGCCTTCGCATGGGCCGGTCGAAGAAGGTTGGATGGCATGAGACGTGCTTGGCGGTTTCGCGCCGTCTGCCAGCGGGCGGTCAAGCGGGCCACGTAGCAGCGACGGCCCGCACGGTTGCTGGAGAGTATAGCCTCACTAGCCGGTTCGGGGTCATTCCTGGCGATCCCAGAACGAACTGCGCAGCGAGGCGGGAAAAAGCTTCTGGGCCAGGCGATCCATCAAGGCCCGGCCGCCAGCTGATTCAGGGCGAGCGGCCACGGCCGAGGACTCAAGGCGATCGAAGGGAGATTCGAGCCGAGTGTGACGCGGTAGTATTTTGCTGTTGGCGTGCTCGGAACCCGACCCCAGCGAACTCACCCGCTTACAGTCTGGGCTAAGACTGAGTCGGGCTGCACTGTTTCGTAGCACTGCTCCGTTTCGCGTTGCTTGTGAGGGCCCTCAGCTTGCCTACGCTTGATCCACCTGCCGAACCCCGCTCCATTGACACTTTCATCAGTCGGGCCGATTTCGGCCAGGTGCTGCGCTGGCTCCATTGACGCCCGTAGCGATTCTCGCAGCACCTTTGCGCCTCACCTGCTCGCGACAGATTGAACAGGCTCGAGAGTTGTCAGTGCATGGGCCCACGCTCCAGCGCTTACCAGGAAGCTCTGCTGGGCCGGGTTGGCCATCAGATCGCCAAGGGAACTGCGACCCCTGCGTTCGCCATGGAATCGGCGCATCCAGGGCTTGGAATGTGGTCATCGACTGACGCAGCAACGAATCAAGCTCCTCGTCGGGATCGCCATGGCCTTTCGGCAAATCCGTGCTGCGGCTGGGCTGCACCCAGCTTTGGTGCAGCTTCCAAGGCTCACCCGGCGCACGTGAAAAAGGCATTCTGCACTGAGCCGTTTCTCCAGATGGACCGGGCAGACCGAATATCGTATGCGCGAGTGGCAGGCCGATCCCCCCCGGGTCATTGCTCTGGCGGGGATCCACCGAAGGCGTAGGTGAGAATTTGTAGCCGGGGTGGGATCAAATTTTTCCACGGCCGCTCCAGGCCCAGCGGATCTTCCTCGAACAGGTTTCCAGCCAGTCAGCCCGCCCTGGTTACCTTCTTGGCGATGCTGACCCACCAGCCGCAGGTTGGCCTCATATCATCCGCTTTGCTTGAGCGCCGGCCCGGAATTGCGGCAAAGGAAACAATTCTTTCTGATGCTCGCGACGGAGCTGGAAGAGATGCGGGCTCACACGTTCTCCAAACAATGTGCATCAATCGGGTTAGATGCTGGGACCATTCTGATGGTGCCCAGTTCGATCCTCCTCAGCTGGGGTGAGCAGTCGGGTTCGCGCCGCCGAATCGTGGCCAGGTAAGCTGACGGGATCGTTGCTAACGGAACGCCGACGCACTGCTTTCCCTGATCTGAAAGACTGGCGACTGGCATGAATCCTGAAGTTGATCGCAATTTCTCTTGGAAAATACCAATTCCTGGGATGTGATTTCAAAGCAACTGTTCCAAGGGCCTAAGTGCAAAAACAACACAAAAGATAACTGTCACTGGGAGCCTCTCGCGGCTGTCGGACTCGGTATCCAGTGGTTTGCGTGAACTTCAGGGTTACTGATTTGACTGGATGATCAGGCTTGCTGACCTCATTTAGTCACACTCGCCAGAACGTTCCGGCCAACCTGCTGGGACAATTCGCCCTGGGTGCGTCGCTGCGCCCGTCTGCCAGCTCCTTCATGCACGCCGAAGTAGCCGGTGCCTTGGGCATGCTCCCGTGGCCAGCCAGCGGCCAGCAGGGCCCGTCCTGTCCCTCATGCCGCAGACACGCAGGCTCGTGCTCCAATGCGTACCGGTAGCCGCAATGAGCCGGCCAGCACGTCTCCCAGTTCGGCGCGGGCTAGCTGGGGCGGCGGCCCGCGCCAGCAAGCTGCCAGCGCCGAAAGTGAATAGAACTCCATCGCGGACGGCCCCACCACCGCTGGCGCGAGCCCCACTTGAGCAAAGCAACCGAAAAAAGAACCTGGCAACGCCCGCGCGGCCGGCGGGCCGGCCTCGAGCGGGGGCCTGCCGGCGATGATCAGGGAAGAGCAGTCGGGCAAATTCGCGGCATTGGGTCAGCCAGGTCGTCCCGGCGCTGCTGAACCAGGTGGCTGCCGCCGTCCGCCAGCTCCCGCAGCGAGCCGGTTGAGGGGGTCCTCGGCAATCGAGCACCACAAGCCCGGAAAGTCCTTGCATGGGCCCTGGCCAGGCGGGGTTCGGTCAGCGCAACGCCGTTCCCGCCGCCGAATCCCAAAGACGCCCGATCCAAGGCGATGCCCGGGCGAGCAAAACAAAAAGGTAGGGACGAGACACAGCAGAAGGGAAACATCAGAGCGACGCGACAGACAAAACTGAATGACTCGCAGTCACAAAAAGCCCATCGAGGCGGGCCAAAACCCACCTGGTAACAGCCAGCGGAGCCTCAAGGGCCAGGCCCCCGGTGGGTCTTTTCCTCACAGGGCAGCTCCATCACCCTAGGACACACTCACCTGAGGAGTGTTTGAAGAGGGTATATATATATATACATTAGACGCGGGCCTAACCACGCGCAAAGCCAGGCAGCGTCATGCCCGAAGGCTGCCGCGCCGAGCTGGGCTGTGGCGCATCACAAAGGCTGAAGCAAAGCCGAAACCACCGTTGACGATCGCTACTGCAGACCACCAAGGAAAGAAACCGAGCGCAGTACAGGCAGTAATTTCGAGCGGTGTCCTCAAGGCGGCAGATATGAGAGTCCGCGGAGGCGCCGTTACTAGGTCCGGATATACAGCGCGCCAGGGCCAGCAGGTACTGTCGAGAGGCGAAAGGGAATGAGTAGGATGAAGCCAGCATCAGGGTGGGCGGGCAAGGGCCCGGATGCAAAGTCTTGCTGTCATGATAGTGTTAGAGTTCGAGCTTATTGAGTGGTGGAAGAATATGCCTTTGGGGACAATCGTGTCATGTGCCAGGCTGGGCCCACCCACAAAGGACAAGGACGATGTCCTAGTTGAAAAGGGCCCTGAACTTTGAGCCAAAGTCCATCAGCCAAAGAAGCGGTCATCTTGGCTTGGCGCAGGCCGGCGTACTAGAGGCTAACGGTGAACCGCGGACGGCAGAACCTTCGTACAGCAGGACCGGTTCGGAGCCAGCCGCGCGGATTGTCCGGGTCATGACAGTAGACGATGCTTGGCGCGCCAAACTACAGTAGTTCGTACGTCAATTGACAGAGCATATAGGAAAATGAGAGCGCATGAGACTCGCCCATACGGGCGCAGGACGGTGATGGGACGTCTGCACCGTGATGGACGCAGCCCTGGCCCGCCTCGGGCGGCCTGCCAATGCTCGGCGAAAGCTGTCTGGAGAAATCCATCAGCGGCAGCGGTTAGTTGGGCCCGAATGCCGAACAGATGGCGGATTAAGTTCGATGCCAAAGGGCGCATCAACGACGGGCTCATGGGAGCAGGAGGCCGGATTCAGTGGCCGGGGAATCCTAGAACAAACCAGGCAGGCAATGACGCCTTGTGTTCTGCGGCCAAGGGTTTCTCTGCAGCTCGAAGGGGCACCAGAATCCAGGCACGGCACGGAGCGACGGTCCCTGCAAGTTGCAGTTTCCCGCCGCCACCGTACCAGACCCGCGTTCGTGTGGCGAAATGGCCCGTGCGGCACCGTTGTGGCGCGGACCAGCCAGTCACGAGGCAACGCCAGCCGCAGCATTAACCAGTCCAGAGGCTGCGGGGATCGTCGAGCGGGCCAGCAGTCTGCGAGGCGGCTGCACAATGGAGAGCAGGATCTGTCTCAATAGTCGCTGGGACAGGGATTCGTTATTCGAAGACCGCTATAAGCTATAGCCTTTTTTTGGTTTCCTTTCAAGTTTTCAATCTAGACATCATCGATAAATTGAAGTAGGAAGATGGAACGCAAATGAACACAAGGCAGAACTACAAATAAGGGCCAAAAGGGATAAGGACACTCAGAACATCTCCAAGGGCGTGAAGGTTCCGAATTCCCTAAATTCGTCATGTAATCATCAATTAGATTTTTTCTTCCTCTAAGCCATCGCGCAAGTAAGCCCCGTATGCTCCTTCCATCCCCCAATACGAAAATGCAAATCAACAAAGTCCAGTCTTAAAAACCCAAGCAGCATGAAAATCAAAGTGAATGTCAAGTAAAGCATATAGCATCGCTTCTTTCCTCAAACCGGCTTCGAGCACCAAATGGAAAAGAACTAACAAGTGTCCGGGGAGGGCGGCAAATCCGAGGAAATGCTACACCTGGTCAAATAAAAGGAACATTGGTGAAGAAGACAGCAAAAATCTCCTTCGGATCATACTGACACTCATAGCCGCAACGAAGCGCGGAAAGCCGACTGGCTGAGCCACACTCGCAGGAAAACGTCCTTGTGATCAGTAATTCTCCGCATGGATGTGTGACGCTGAGTAACTCACGTTTCGACACAGCTTCCAAGATAAGAGAGCTCCTTCCCTGAGGACAGTCTTCTTAACGAGCTGAGAATGAGAGACAACAGATCAACAGTATGACCTTACCACTTGGTACTGTCACAATGGGTTCCAACGAAATTGTCTGAGGCAAGCATCAAGAAAAGCGCAAATGTATAAAGGCTTACCTCTCGCACCACCACGCGAGTACAAGGTGGAACAACATCAACACGCCTTCAATGAAGAGCGATCGAAGCGTCGCAAGACCTGACACAGGCACCTGATGAGAAATGCTGGCCGGGGTGAAAAACAAGCGCTGTGGCGGTTGGAGTTTCCGGGGCGTCGACAGGGACAATCTAATAGGTTTAACTATTGCAATGTATTCCATCGAATGGGAGTTGATTCACTCAGGTACCTATCTGGGTGGTATCCAATATTATTATGAGAGTTGTAAGCACTAGTTACCGTCGATTCTTCTCGCAGGCCGTCTTTGTGTACCCTAAATATTTGCGTTTTCAGCAACCTGTGGGCATATCACATATTACGCTATGTTCCAGGTTCTCGGCGGCAATGTGGATCCATCTCGGTTCATTTTGTGTGTCATCCAAGATTGGAGCATACAAAGAGACATTGATCGAAATTTGACTACCCTAAAAGGGTTAGTTGCTAAAGCGATTCTTTCTCCGTTCTGTGGAGTAATAGAACGCCAAGACTGCAAAGAAGTTCGAGGCTCGCTTTAGCTTGCGGCATAAATTCCCCGTCGTATATTGAATAACAGGGAGCCTTGGGACTCACACCTCATACTTAGTGTAAGAGATAAATTTATCCCGAGAACGACAAAAGCCACTCCGGAGCATTCCTCGCGAATCCCTAAGTTTCGGTGATGGTCTGGTCGGTGTAACCCTACAATTTACAAAAATGTTAATATCTTCAGATTCAATGAGTTCGATATGATGGCTAGATATATGCCAACAGTCCGGGCGAATCAATAATATAACAATGCATTCACTAGTGCGCCGATGGTTTTAACACACTTTCACACGCATATCTCTCATGTTATTGGACGAGCGCTAGACAGAATACCGTCAGGCGCTGTAACCGTCGATTTTCAATTTCCTTTTGGAGCCAGCCGCTTGTTCAAGCGCGGGGCTCAATGTCGGAAAGGCTGTCCGATTCTGTGCAGGATCCTTGCGGGAGCTGCCCTTCCCCATAGCCATCTGGAGTAGTTCTCCCTGCAGGGAATATAGTCTCACAATACGGTGTTTAAACCAGCTGCGCGGTCGGGCATACTTGTATGACCAGATGATAGTACCCACGGTCGGGTCATAAGACCTTGGTACATACGAGTGAGAGCCAGAGAGGACTCCGAAGCAGGCTTCAGTCATAATCACCATGCCAGTCGGTGGCCGGATATAAGAGGTCGCGGACGGTTCCATGGAAGAACTCAAACTAGCCCTTCTACTACATGAAAAATGCCCAAAAGTAGTTTTTGGGAGCCGCCCACTCAAAAGCCCGGGGTAAATGAACGGCGTCAATCAAGTCTAAAGGCCTTGACTCATGCTCCCTTTGGGTTGCTCATAGCAGTCCGAAATCCCTGTGACGGAGCGGATGAAAGCTAACTACTCTGGGACTTCCTTCCCGCAAAAAGCGGGCGCACCCAGCGCCTGCGCGATGTCTCCAAGCTCGAGACCTTCCATTAGCCCACCAAGAAAAGACCATCGCAAGCTGTAAAAATTACCCAATCTGTATTAACGTTGAGACCTTAATTGCACCTCTCTCGAAAAAATACTTTTGCGAGGTAGAGGATGGAGAATTACTGCTTGAAATCTTCCTTTTTTATTGACTCTTATAGTGGGTGCTTCGTCTGCGCGAGATGCCCTGGTTTCTACAAAAATACGACTGGCACACCACATAATTAGAGACGAAGATGCTAAGCACTATAGAAGACAAATCCCTTCCCTGACTGCAGGAATGCCTCAAGGGGAGTCTTGAGAATAAATGCCTGTAGAGCAGGTTAATCATCTGAGTGGAGCTTGTCAACAACTCTTCACAACAACTCGTACTTTATAATAATATTCCAAAGCAACTGAAAGCCCTAAGCGGAGACTCACTCACATTGGGTTCTAGTACACTTGACTCCTCATGTCCTCTTTTTAAGAATCTTAGGAATCCACTTGCAGGCCTTTTCACGCTCAAAAAGTGAAGATGGACCGTTCAAGTCCACCGGCCCTTGATCTTTCGCCCGCAACCCAAATTGTGTCGATGCCGGGACTTGGCCTCGTTGCGAGAGTGCCCCGAAAATCGTATGTCCTGGATACCGAGATATAGGAGGGATACGCGATTGTTCGCCTAACTTGACGCCAGCCGGAGCAAGCATTGTAGTAAAATACATCCGTGATTGCACATCCGGAAATAGTGCCGCTGAGTCGCTAAACTGAAACAAACTTTTTGATCAGCAAGTTCAATAGAGACAAGTTTGACTTTCTGCTTGTTGTTCTTATGCCGAACAGCTGTCCACTTCGATATTAACAGAGCCATAACGACTGATTCCCATATACCTTCGGAAAGACCATCGAGAATCAAAGATGTTATTAATATTATCAATCCAAGTGAAGTCTGCGGTTATTTGGAGAATAGTACACAGCTCAAGATTCCGATTCTTGGATGTATAAGTTTGATCCAGATTCGACTGCAACGGAATTCAACAATCGTATAATCCTGTGGTTTCTACCCAGTCGAAGTAACTACATTCAAATGGCTGAATGTAACTCACACAAAAGCTTCATCAGCGTAAAGCCCTGACCAGGTACAAGTAATGTCAAGTTGCAAGTTCAATCACCGTTGATTGTCAATCCTGAGTTCTGTTGAACCCAGCTCCTTATGTGTTATAGATAATTAAATTAAACTCTGATTTCTTCAACAGAGCATTCATAAGTCCGGAAGAATCGATGTTCGGTAAAGTTGCCATCTAAGTTTTCAAAGTCTGTGAGTTGCCCGCACAATGGACGAAGGGGATATTTCCATTGATTCACCGAAAAGATCCTGACCGGAAGTAAAGGTTATTCAACCCAAGCAAATTTGACAAGTCGCAGAATAATTGAACATGAATAAAAGTCTTGATTCCTCCCAAGAAATTTACCGTTGCTCGGAATAATTGCAAAGATGTCTTGTGGTGAAGCTACTGAACCATAAGTTTGGATTTCCGATACTTGAGATCTCACGCGGATTCTGATTGTTACCACATTA
>Ga0163217_1043250_pt1 | contig 10754 bp, 2 predicted proteins | sample SynspAceP_FD_185933 | JGI IMG/M metagenome (GOLD analysis project Ga0163217, IMG submission 185933) | Saline lake microbial communities from Ace Lake in Antarctica - Synechococcus sp. Ace-P (PacBio error correction) | ecosystem: Environmental > Aquatic > Non-marine Saline and Alkaline > Saline ...
ATGAGAAGAGGAAAAAGAAATTTTTTATTTTTTTTTTTTTTTTTTTTTTTTTTTTTTTGTTTTTTTTTTCGGGGGAAGGGGACCGCTACTTTTCCAAAGTTTTTGGGGGTGGGGTGGTTGCAAAACTAACTCAAGCCGAAATACTCGAGCGCGGGATGGGGGTGGGAACGAAGAAACCAAAAATGTTGGGCAGAGGGCCGCCTTAGTTTAGTTAAAGGTTGTGGGGTTTTTTGGTGGAAGCGTTATTGCCTTTTGATTGTTGGCTTGAATGCGAAATTTGTAAAAGTACTGCTCTTAGCCAACCTAAAAAAGCATTAGAATGGGGTAAGAATGTTTATGGAGCGAAGTATGCCTCAAAAAGCAAGTAAAAAGTGGGTCGTTATGGTGCAAGCATTGAACTTGTAATTAATGATTTGTTTTCTTTTGGGGGAGATCTGCTGAGCCTTTTTTCCACTCGCTTCGGGATTTTACTGAAAATATATTTGGGCGATACTGTCCCTTCGTTCCCCCTTTAAAAAGCGTGGTTTTTTATAGGGGACTAGTTGTAAACGCCGTAACTGCCGAGAGTCCTGATAGAACTAAATTCAAAGCAATACGGTGAAAAATCGATATAAATTTTTTTGACAGTGGAATAAAATGCTTGCCGACCTTCAATATATGAAGCGCGGAAAGCAAAGCCCGCACCCTATCTGATTGCTGTAGTAATGGGGCCGTACCAACTATTATGCCATGGGAAACTGCACCCTAGGACCATAACTCGGCCTGGTTTCGTCCGAAAAAAGTGGCAGGCGTCCACAAGTTTCAGCAAAAGGTTGGGCCGCCCAAAGCTTTTAAACGGGTGGTATCGAACAAAGCCAGGCAAATTGCTTTTTAACCTTCTTGCATAGTCTTTAAGCTTTGCTTTCTACTCGCTTACTCAGTCTTGAATGGAATATAATATCGTCAGTCATCACGAAGAACCGACCAAATTACTTCCAATCGCTCTTGTCGTGCGCAAATATATAATAGGGTCTGGCTGGACTTCCGCATATCATTCGGTCCGGAGGCCAAGTACCCAGAATCTGCTTATTATCTATAGGGTCCAGTAATAAATCGCTAACCTGCTCGCGATTATGCTAACTGGTTTGGCTTTCCAGCCCATGTCTGCAAGCGAATCCTGGCCGATTACCAATATTTAAGCCTATCAACAGACCTTCTTGGGGTGGCGCCAAGAAAGTTCACGGCCTTCAGGCGAAAGGGATGGCGTCCAATGAAAGGTTGGCGAGTCGAATACTGCGGCCACCCGCGTTTGGCCCAGCCGAGTAACAATTTAAGAAAAGCCATACTATTACGGGATCAAAACGGCGCAGCTAGTTGTAGTTAATAAATTCGGCTGGGGCTGCTTTTTTGATACCTCAATAATTGCTGTTTTAACTGGCGAAATAGATAGTTCCAGCCATATGCGCATTAAATTCGAATTGCGCATTTCATAATTCTCCCGACAATTGCGTTAGATCTTGTGAAGCGCGTTTAACTGTGCGCATTAGTAAAAGCTTTCCTGCTAATGCTGGAATATTTTCAGTTGCCTTAAGTTCTCTTTGCGAGATCATAAGATCTCTTTTAATCGTCTTCAAGCTACAAGCACTATAAACGGCTATTAAACTGCCTGGTGATTTCGCATAGATCTTTGGCCAGACTCACCAATGGAGTATTTTTATCATCAATTACATGCTAATAAGAGCAGTACTGGTGCTGAGCTGCCTCCAAGCCCTAAGTAATCGCCGTTTGTTCCAACCCTCACTAGATCAAAACAATGGGTACGCTAAGTTTCGTCCACGATTAAGGCGCCCTGTTTTGACCACCCACACTCACTACGATCACCAACGGAAATATTCGCCTTAAAGCTGAGGAAATACAACATATAGGCCGTTCTTGATTGCCAAAACGGGTAACGCCTTTTTAAGTTCCATATTTTATAATTACCTTTGCCGTACCAGTTGGGTTGTGTATTTCGGTACTTTTTAATACTTCGGTTTTTTGTGTATTTGTTAAATATTTGTGTAATTGTTCGCACTGTTATCTAATGTCCTATTATGTAAGCTTAACGCAATGATGCGAGAATTGGACATATTGAAATAATAGGGCCTACTTATTTAGTATTTTATAGGCGCTGAATGATAAAGTTGCGCCCTGTAACTAGATTATTCGTATTGCATAACGACGCAAGCGACAAAGCTGGATGGGGTAGTGGAAAGTCTGAAAGATTAAATATCTAGTATTGCTCATGCACATACGCTACCTGTCCTTAATCCTCGATTAGTAAATAAAGTGGGTCAGATGGGGAATAAAATGGTTTAGTTTTTTGGTTACGCGGAATCATTTTTTACTTCTTTTTAAGGCTAATACCGACGTATGCGTAGCTGATTAAAATGATTCTTGACTTTTACATCTCAAGGTACTTGAACGTCACCCGCCAATAAATATCCGGCAGCGATGATTTTCAAGGTTTGGAAAACTGTGAGATCGATGGGGGTTGCTGGAAAGTTTTTTAAACGACAAACTGAATAGTTAATTAATGTGAAGAAATTTTACCACCAGTAAAGACTGCTTCTGAATCGACCCAACTTGGATAACCGGTTGCCAATATACATTTTTCTTTTGTTTTTTTGAAAATAGGCTCTTCAAAACTAGGTTTTTCGATTGCTGAAAAAGTTAGTGTTTTTTTTCTTAGCGGATAATCCGTCGCCCCCGGTCTTAACTGGCCTGTTTTCGTAAATGTTAGCTTTTTTTAGGTTTCTAAAGTCTGCGCGCCATTACCATTGAAAATGTTTTTGGGATTTTCTAAAAATGGCTAATCCAAAAAGGGTGTTTTAAGTAATGGCCCTCTTTTGTAGGCAGGATTAATTGTCAGAATGAACAGTGATAAAGTCCCTTTCTTGGCCCATCCCTTTTTTTTGGCAATTTAACACACATTCCCACATCGACTCGATATTTGGCCCCCATTACTGTTTCGGATCGCCACTGCCCTATAATTTTATTGGATCATATTTGTGGCTATAGCGATCCTTTTTAAAAGCATTAAAATAGTGGCTTGTAAAAAAATAACAGCAAGAAAACAACAAAGTGCTAAATTGATTGTACGGTTTGCATATTAAACAAACGTAGTGGCGGAAAATAACGAAACAAGTTGTTGCGAGTATTTTTTTTTGTAATTGGGCAAACATATTATATTTCATCAGCTTGTCGATGGAGGGTATTCGCGCATTGTGTTTGCTTTAGAGCAAATAAATGCAGTTTAGTTTGGCAAATTAAGAATCTTTTATCAAAACATTACTATGGTTGATTTTCAAAAGTTGAATTACTAGACTTCTGGGCGTCCCAGTTGGTCGACCGCCTAATATAATGCACCAACATGAAGTCAGATAATATATAACTAATTTACTGTGGTCAAAAAGGTGACATGTTTTATAAATGTTTTGGAAATACCGGTGTTCCATTATTCTGAGAGAAAAATTTTTGCTTCTCCATCATCCAAATCAAACAAAGCAATTGTTATCTGTGCTTGGGGGCAAATAAGTTGTTTCGAGATTAATACGCCACGCAAGTGCTGCTGCGTAGGGAGGTCATTAATGCGCCTTTGGTCGGTGGAATAATAGGGGAAGTCATTTATTTTTAATCGCTTGTTTGAACGAGATTAAGTGATTAATTAAGAGGTCCGTCGTAAATTTTTTTATATTGGTCTTACATTCTGGTACGCATTTGTAAAATAATCGCGAGCAAACAACAGATGTTGGGTTTTTTTTTTAGTCCGCTGAAATTTGGTGCTGCGAAGCCGAAAATGTGAATTAACTCACCGTACAAAAAAATCCTGCCAGTAATAAAATGCTAATTCTTTGGATAATACATGGTCCCTGCACTTTAAAAATGTTTCTTGGCTATCGGGTAACGTTGAATCTAACCAGAAATTAATTTGGCTCTAGGTTCTATGCCAACAATGTAGGCTATCGTCCACACCACCGCAGAGTATTTTTTTCCCCCTATGAATTTTTCCGCAAGTTGGATAAAGCAAATGCTAGTAAACGATATTGCGGGTAGAACGGGCGGTTGTTATCACTCCGAGTTTTTTTAGTACTCGGTCTGATTTTGGTGGCCTAGCTATAACCAATGCCTTATGCCGGTTCCCTAGTTACTACGTTTTACAATGACACCACGTGCGTGGGCTTTGAACTAATGCCTTCAACAACATTGGGGTTGACAATGTGTATACGTTAAATCTAAATATATATCGTAGTATAAAACGATGTAGACGCTCTGCGTATGAATACAGAAATGAAGCTACGGCGGGGGGTAAAGGCGTTTATCGCCATTAATAAAGCTGTTTTCAACTCGGTTTGCCGGCACCAAATTACCGGGTGAAAATGGTATACTCCGGCGTATGAAGTGCACAATGCCGTTTTTGGGGTAGTTGATGAAATTTAATTGCGTAATTTTTTCTGTGCTGGCGAAAGCTTGTTTAAGCGTAAGTGGGGGTGTTTTTTTTTTGCGCTTAACTGCTGTAATACGGATGTTATGCAATAAGACAACAATTAAAGAAAGACTACCCACAACGGGCGGAGGGATAATAAACTAGCCAAATCCTCAAGCAGTGAGGTAACGTTTCGTTTTTTCCTTTAAACAGAATTACATGTTAGCGATGGTCTACAGCCCGATAGGCTAATAATGCCCAATGAAGCGATGATCGGTGACCCAAGGAAGTAAAATCATTAACCATGAACTTCAAACTATTTTCATATTAAGAAACGCTCCAAATAAACCCAGTTAATCTGATTAGCTGGGGATAAAATAAACACAATGTGCTTGGAACAAACAGAAATTATTAACAAATAGTACAACTATCTAGACGGATACTTGGCGCCAAACAAACCTCTTATATTTTCTTCAATGCATATCATTACTTGTTAATAACGCTGGGCCGTTAATACTTATCGTTTATATTTCATAATAATTAATTTACATTATTTTTACACAAAATGGGATAAGAATATTGTTCTGTATTAAAAATCGGGGGGGCATAATAAAATACCGAATGAAAATGGTTGCTAATATAAAAGTCTTTATTTTTAAAGCTCGAAAAACAGTGGCATAACCTACTTGGGTAAAATCTTAAATCATTAATCGCGTATTTTATTTAAGTGTGCGGAAAATTTGTAAAAGTTGTTTTAACCTTGGTCCGAAGGTTTATACAATGTTAATCGGTCTAGAGCTTGATTTTCGTTTACCGGTAGATACATGCTTTGAAAGCCAAATATTTTTAGGGCGATAAAGTCTGGTTCAAGGTCCCTCCTTAAACTGAATTCGAGCAAACCTTAATAAAGACACTTTAATTTTGAATTAGAGCATTAGTTTAATATTGATGATCGAAATTGGTTTTAATAATGCTGTCAATCTTTAGCCCAGATAATCAGAAAATGGAAAGCTTAAAAGTGAATTCACAAGTTTGGAAAAAAAAAAAGCGGTTTAAAAAAATTAATTATTTATTTTTGAAAATCATTAAAGTTTTTAAAATAAAAGTAAATGTGTTCCCCCTGCTGGAAAATAAATAGTCAAAGATAGTTATTCCTTCCCCACTGCGTGGGTCAAATCCTTGAAATCATACAAGCGCCGTCAAACAAAATCATCGCAATAATCAATGCGTTGATATGTTAATATATACCAGAGAGGGCTATTTTACTGAATCTTAAACCCACAATTGGAGTCATGGTTCTTCGGCTGGTCAATAAAGTAATAATGGCCCAATGCCTTTTTCACTTTGATTTCACTGGAAGACAGAACAAAGATACCATATAAGCCTTATCGAACCATTGCTAAATGGACATAGCGTAAAAGCAATTTTTTCGCAAAGATATCGTTCTCGGGTCAGGCAAGTATGGCTTCAATGTTTACGTTACTCCTTTGGTGAGATGGGGGGCTCGTTCTGTGCCATGAATCGATGAATGTCGGTGAATAAATACAACAATATTAAAGTGCAGCATGGCGTAATTGTTTAGGATAAAGATTCAGGTTAACTGGCAAACTCGGCCACTTGGAAGCGATTAAATTTTGAAGAGCAAGAAGAAATTATAAATGGTCAAAGGAATTTATGACAATTCCATGGGTCACTGCAGAAAGAGAAGTACACACTGAATTGCATTCAGCCTGAAATTTTTTTTTTTATCATTCCAGGAACGATAATTCCCAAAGTCTAAACCAAGCATGTAATGGGCATAAGGCCCGGAAGGGTACCGGGTTGGCATTTACACACTAGACTTTGGTGAGGGCCTGAACGGCCAACTTAGAACAGTGAGAAACGTTTAGCGGAGACATCCATTAATTTAGCGGGTAAACCAGATCCGTGTATTGGTGTATTTTTTTCAAAGATGTTGACGGGAATAGGAAGCTTCTAATTAAATAAACAGGTGTCGAGTTGTGTCCCACGCTTGCCAAATGACTTCTAAATTGCAGGATGTAGTAATGTTGTTGATAGTGACGAAAAGTCGTATTTGGGTTAATCAAGCATTCAATATTAAACGGCTTATGCTTGGGGGATGAAGTATTGGGGCAGTCCTTGGGGCTTTTTCAAGGCCCCAAGACCGAATTTACGATTCAACAGTCAAATGAGTATTGCCACTGTTAGAAGTAGTCATATAAACGTTGAATTCCCTTATTATCACAAAAAATGGCAGTGAATTATTGGATAAATATTTTACTTGATATTGCAGTGAAGGATAGTGGAGGGAAAAATATTACCATTTTTTTGGTCTAGGTAAAATAACAAATCGAAAATTAAGAAAAAACAACAAGCCAGAATTCATCCCACATTGAAATCAAGGGCGTGGAATGCTATAAGGCAATTGGCGGCGGGCATGTTGTCACGAATTTCTATAATATATATGGCATAGTATCTCTGGTAGTGTTAGACTTACTAATAAAAATCCAAAAGCAAATATTCCGCTTTAGAACAAATTAATTTAAGGCTCTATGAACACGCCATTGTAAGAGCGTCAGCGGATAAACTTTCCGACTACACAACAGTCGCACGAAAAAAAGAGTCTGAGCTGCTGAAACAGGTTGAATGATTGAGATGACTTGCCACGTACTGAAAATGCTCAGTGAGAGTCTTCACCCCAGAAAGAATCAAAATTAAACGGCGTTCCCCGTTAATTTCCTAAGGCTAGATGGCGCCTTGTTAATAAAGACGGTCCTATGTGGACTCAATTAATTAAATCTCATAATTAAACTCAGCTAAACATGCAATAGAAAAATTCAATTATTGCTGTTCGACCTAATAATCCTTGAATACGTTTAGCCGTGCAAATGAGATTTGTAATTCAGAAACCCAAAGCGCATTCTTTTGGGTTGTAAATTAGTGTCTGGGAATTAATGGTTTTGTGGTATCCAGTGCAAACATACAAGATAATTTGAAAACCCATTCCCTTTCAACAGAAAAAAAGGCTCCATGAAAGTGGTACCGGCCCCCTTGGCTTGTGCATTAGTTGAATTAGTCAAACAGGAAGGGCTTAGGGCTCACCGTTGAAAAAAGTCATATAAGGAATTTGGGACCTCAAATTATATTTTGGTTACCGGTAATCCAAGCCATCGATCTGCCTCTAAAGGATAAAACGATTGTTGGCCTCAAGATAGCTATAGTGGGGCTTAGAAAAATGTGTTTATCCGACGGCATGAAAGGAATCACCTCTAAGAAATTGGTGGTAACTAATCTTGAAAAACTGGGACTTACTCGTCCAAAACAATCCTTTTTCCGGGGATGCTCAGAGCAAATTGAGCTAATATTGGACAGCATAGCGCTTCAATTGACACCTAGTTATGTCGCTACAATAATGCTGGGAGTACCAAGGGGCGGAGGTTTTAATAACAGTATCACCCACCACATTATGGCGCAATACCTTGTTTTGGTCTATGACGGTTATGCAAGGCGAGTTTTCGCTATGCAAAAGCAGAACTATGTGCTAAAAAAAAACCAAATACAGTTAATCAATTTCAAAAAATATATCGGCCGAGTTAGTTGTAAAATAAGGAACAAGTGTAGGCACATTGATATTTTTTTACTCCTTGCTTAAGAGATTGAATATATACAAGTTAATTACTCAAATTTTACTCAAGTTAAAGCCGCTTTTCTGTTGGTTTATATTAAACCAGTACGATAGCGAAATAAAAAAAAAATATCTTGGGGCAGGCACCTAATCACTTAACCTCAGCGATATGAAACTATTGCCAAATTATGGAATAATCCATATTAAATCAACGCGCACTAGTTGCTTGTTTTATGCCTTATGCAGGTTATTGATATCAATTCACGTCAAACTTGTTTCATTTGCTAATATAATTGGATAGTGGTTATTCTTGCTATATAGAAAACGCAATGCCAAAGACTTAAAGCAAACAAGAATGCCAGAACTTAGCCTAGTAGCTTATTTCCAGGAGCACGAACTTTAACATTGACGAATTTTTTTTAAAGACAGAAGCGTAATGTATTCCAAAAAACTCTCAATGCATTGGAACAATACAAACGATGCTAAAGATAGTTCATAAATTCTTCCATTTGGAATTCTCACAGGGCTTACTGATAAATTTGATACTTTAACGTTTACCTGGCCTGGGAATAATGCATTAAGGCAAATTCATAAATTTCAGCCATGTTTACACTTAACGAACTTTATATATTATGTTTCATATTATTTGAAATAAGCTCTTGATCCTGAAACAGGTCAATCATTCTGAAGTTGAAGATTATCTGCTAATAATTGTTCCTATTTCCCTTTATTAACTTACTGCTTTAAAAAAATATTCACCAACTTGTAATGTTAGCCATTGCGGCTACCCGAGTATCCTGTCGTGCCATGCTTAATTGCCAGTAAAGCTTACTGAAACTTACTCGCCATTTCTTCAGAGGTTCTTAGGGTGCTGTGATTCTTTATGTTTCTGGCCTGACTTTAAAATAAATGTCAGTAGTGAGTGGCGCGTTACCATTCGGTCGATCATTCCTGCTTTGTATCACGTTCTTTATTTAATAAGTCAGAACAGATTTATATGTTATGCATGGTGTTTTGGGTATTGTGGTACGTTTTCGTTGGCTTTTCTCGCGCCTTAAAATCTTGATCGTTCAGAAAACGATTTTTAAAATCAATCGCAGGCATTAATCCGTTTATGCCATTACCGACCCGTTACCGGTTTTAAATTTAACCGTAATCAAAACTGAACAAACATGTGCTTTCTCAGGTTGAGCCGAAGTCCTTCGATATATAGAAACATTCGTCTTTTTTGCTAGTGGGGATATCGACTTACTTTAAATGTAAATGATCAACTTTGGGCCATGAAATCAAGGCGATGCGGTACTGCAAAAAGTCGCTCAAACTATTCATATCTGTACGTGAACAATGAACAATTAAATAAGGTGGGGGGAGAAAGAGTTTTGTGGTCATTGCTATAGAAGTTGGATGAAGAAAGCTTTTTTAAGTATAAAACTACGTGAAAGACATTGAAAACCTCGAACAAAATATGGTGCAGCTGGTCAAAATCCAACCATTAAGTGTTTGGCGCTACATTATAAAGAAAAGAAATGATTTCGCAAAGACTTCACTGCTGGCTCCGGGCCCGATAAAATAAAGCCCTTTATCAAGCAATCAAGATAATGGTCGTCAAATCTTACGATTTTTTGTGTGAACTAATATAGGCTTTATTACAAACTCCTATTATCGCTACAAACTTAAATTTAAAATAAGGTTAAAGAGGGAGGGAGATTTGGCGCGAACTAAAGAACCTATGTAAACCTTATAACCACCATAGCGGGTTATATGGTCCCCGTCGCTTATTATCTGTTTTGGTTAAAATTTCTAAATAAACAATCTTCTTCTTAATAACTGTCGATATTACGGTAACTTATCTTTTTAATTCTTGCGCCTAAAGCATAATAGCTTTTGGACGAAGATAAGCGACGTAAAAGCCAGGAACTAAGAATAACCGATAACCATTCTTGCCACTGGCAGCTGCATGCTAATTTCTAAATCTTATCTCCTTTGCTGCTAAATTCTCACACCGCATCGGCCTTACTCCGCTAGCACTGCTCATAGCTGGAAAACAGACGATAATCTTCAACTTTATAATCTCATCCATAAAATAAACCGGTATCAAATTGTCAGGAAGAGACCACCCAACATGTAGCCGGTACAATTTCGCCAGCTTAAGCATAGGCAATATCAAGTAAGCCACTTTTAAAGTGCAGGAAATAAGGTGGGCGGCCCTTTGCAAAGGAGCCCATGTACTGCAAGTGAAGCCACAATGAACATCCTAACCCCCTCCGCCACGCGCAAAGTTATGGACATAAGCTGCAACAAGACAGTATCAAGGGCCAACGAATATTGATATCAAACATGGCATACGTCCAGCGGGAGAAAGTCTCAAGATTAAACCCGGCAGTGCATGCCTAGCAAATGTCACCATACTCCCCAATACTAAAAACTCCATCAGCCTGGCTTAGCAGGTCTAACATTGCCGGATATCTGTCTTACTATTCCATTGCATGGTAAAGCACTTGGTTGGCTCGGCTAAGTTACTTTTGATTAAATGTCCAATTCCTTGTTTGACTCTTAGGCCACCAAATAATTAGAATGGCTTTTTTGCCGCCGCACAGTTTCTAGAACAGGCGGCACCGAAACCAGCATAAGATGCCAACCGTGATATATTTTGTTCTTTCCTGTAATCTGCAGTCATGCCGGGAT
>Ga0163217_1021919_pt1 | contig 10753 bp, 5 predicted proteins | sample SynspAceP_FD_185933 | JGI IMG/M metagenome (GOLD analysis project Ga0163217, IMG submission 185933) | Saline lake microbial communities from Ace Lake in Antarctica - Synechococcus sp. Ace-P (PacBio error correction) | ecosystem: Environmental > Aquatic > Non-marine Saline and Alkaline > Saline ...
CTTTTCCCCACGGACATTTTAATTTTGGTCGACTAAGGACTTTGGTCAAAGACTCTTGCACTCCATGTGGTGCGGAAGTATTTTACTTCTTTTGCCCTTGATTATGGCAGATGCCTGGCGGTGGCTTTTGGATTTTGGGTCTTTGGCAGTCTTTCAATCCAACGCCAGTATTATTTCCCCACTGCCTGTTGGTAGTGACTTGCGGAACGAAATTATTTGTATTACAACATTGGCAAGTCACCGACTCTGGACCCTCTCTAATAAAAAACAAAGCTTCCGAAAAACTTTTGTTCATAGGAAGGACATGGTGTTTGGGTATCTCTCAAGCAATCCACCATGGAATTCACAACATACACAACTCAGTATTATTCACCCAATAACCCCAGGTCAGATAAACAAAGACCCATAAGCGATCGAAAAGCTACGCTCCAAGGCAGATCCGAACTGGCAGATGAGCCCCAGGTTAATTACTCGGGGTGACTGGCCTCCGGGAAGACTTTTACTGTGGCTAATGTAATCTCAGCAGGCTGCAAAACCAACGCTGATCCTAAAGTCATAATAAGACCCTTGCAGCTCAGCTTTATGGGGAATATACCAAGCAATATCACCAGAGAATGCCCAGTCGCATATTCCTTTATTTCCCCTATTACGAACCCAACTAATCCAGCCGGAGGGATTTATCTTTCACATAGCTCTATGGAACTTACATCGCAAAAAGAATTCTCTCGATTCTACTAAGAGCCATCAGAAAGCTCTCGACTGAGTGCCCTCTTCCTCCTCTGCTTACCGGGCGAAGGGAAGTCGACTCCAGCTCGTCCGCTTCTGTTTTCCTGTATCATATGCGGTTAACGGAGAATCCTCCAGCGAAGTTTTGACCAAGATATCATTAACTCCACAAAGTCGGAAGATCGAATTCAAGAAATCAGTCTCTCGCTTCTTCAAATTGGTCGAATACTCTCCCTTTAAAGTAAGGACCTACAGCTTGGAACTCCACATCACGGTACTAATAATTCGGGTCAAAAGGAAGATACTGTTGATATTTTCGTACAGCTATGCAGGATTGGGGCTACATTCGAACTTTTCTTTCTGCGAAGAGGATGAGAATTGAGGCGATCTCTCACAGATAGATCCCAGCTTACACTGGAAAGAAACTTAATGATGAGCAACTCCATTTACTATTTTCCCATGCAAACCTTTCGTCAAACGGTTAAGGACATCAGTTAATCCGGTTGATTAATAACTGCAAAATCCAAGAGATTCAGGATGGAATATGGTGGCATCAAGTGAATTTCTTCGAAAAGGAAGGAAATTCTTGGAAAAGCAAAAGCGATCTTGCAACCAAGAGCGTACAGAGTTTTGAATTTGGAGATGATAACCCGTAGAAGGCTCGGGTTCTATTGCTGCTGGGTGGAAAATTATTACCGCTAATTTTGATCGCCGGGAGCCGGGAATGAGACCAACTTCCCTGTTTGATGGATTTATTTTTTCCCGAAGATTTTATTCTTGGCTGGATTGACGAGAGCCACGTGACTATGCCGCAAGTTCGCGGCGATGTGGGGTCGGGAGAATCGGTCGCAGAAAGGTGATCTCGCTCACGACTTCGGATTCCCGAACCTTCCACATCGGCTTTGGATAAATCGGTCCTCTTGAAATCTCTGAAAGCCAGTCTTTTTGACGGGCTTAAGACTGGTCAAGTAGTCTACTGTTTCGGCTATACACCGGCAAGATTACATGAACTTGCACTCTGATGAGGGAGAAGTGGGTGGAGCAGATAATGCCGACCAACTGGACTTTTTGATCCTACGATAGAAGTAAGACCCAAGTCAGAAATCAAATTGATGAATTTGCTGGAAGACAATAGACGCAAACTATAAAAAGCCGATGCTCGGGTTTTAGTTGGACTAACGCTGACCAAAGCGAATGGCAGAAGAACTCCAGAAATTCTTGGAGCGAGCGGGAGTCAAGTCGCGCTATATTCACTTCAGAAGTCAAAAACTTTGGATCGGGTAGAAATCCTGCGAGAGTTGAGACTTTGGTGTATTTGATGTCTTGGTGGGGGGTGAATCTTATTACGGAAGGCTTGGATTTACCGGAAAGTTTCGGCTGGTGGCTATGTCTCCGATGCGGATAAGGAAGGATTCCCTAATCGAAATGAGCGCAGTTTGGTACAGAACGATCCGGTAGAGCTGCTCGAAATTCGGAGGGGCCGAGTGGATATGTATGCTGATAAAATTACAGCATCGATGGAACGAGCGATCGATGCAGACAAAAGCGAGGCTGAGTAATTCAGATCCGAATACAATACGTGAGCATGGCTATTTAAGCACGACCACATATTGTTTGAATCCCGAGCTACAATCATGCGTGACTACAACTTAAAAGTGGCGATATCCAAGAAAATGCGAAGTTTCTAATGCGGAGCAGACGCGATAGACGGGAGAAGACAAGTATGGCAGCAGGACCCACAGTCGGTGGCAGTAATTTGAGTAAGGAGAAAATTGGAAAACTGATTCAGCAAACCCAAAAACAGATGGAAAAGGCTTGCCAAATTAATGAGTCTCAGTTTAAGAATGGAAGGCCACAGCAAGACTATAAGAGATGTTGATTGGCAAGCGCAAAAAAGCGCGATTGGGAAACAATTGAGGTTTTGGGGTGTAAATCCTATAGTTTTTTCACGAAATAATCACTAACAATGACACTTAAAGCTCAGGATATCAACAGCAGTACCTCCTTCGAAAGGAGAGGGGCATAATAGATTGAATCATACGAAAAAGAGAGCGCGCACATCCCCCTGAGAAAACTCGTCCGGGAGCTAATTGCTTTTTGTGAGCCAACTTCAATCGTGGAGATTTGTTGATCGGTTGTGGATCGATGATCCGCGAACGGTGAGTGGTGCTACGAAACGTATATATATATTGAGAACGGAGATCTTTGTGATGGAGAAAGCATTCAGAGAGTTGATTTTTCTCAGTTAACCTCATGAAGTTTTTAATTTGCATTAAGCTGAATGAGAAAACAAAGGTTAGCTCTGCCCTGTCGCTTTAAAAATTCCTTAACACTGAGGCGATACCGACATTATTTAAAAAGATAAAGTGAACACACAAGCAATCTTTATTCCCGGGTTTGCAAGATCGCAAGTGGTGCAAGGCCAAGCCGAGAGTATGGGAGGTAATTGCGTAGGGGAAAAGCGCTAGCGAGAACACGATTTTCACCTAACAGTCTTAGGAAAGAAGAATTCGCTGACCGCAAGGCGATGCAGGAAACCGATGTAAGGATTAACCTTAAAAAGGAATAATGCAAAGCTGGCAAGCTACCAACAATTTTGCATCGCAATTCCGAAATCGTTGGTTTCGGCTGTTTTTGGCGAACTGTGACCTGGTCATTCCATCCCCAAGAAGCGGACCAGACTCTCTTTATTACGTTGAAAGACAGACGGAGAAAGCTATGAACTCCCCAGTTCGCGCGGTGAATCCAGATTCCCCTGAAAGTCCTACCATTCATGTGGATTACGCCAGACATTTCTTGATCCGACTGGGAAAAAATCTTCACTTCTACTTAATTTTCCAGATTCCTGCCTTCAATTTTACCCGTCAGTAAGATTAAGGATCGAAGGAATTCGATCCGAAGCTCTCAAAAAACCACGCAGATGAAGTGCATTAATATAATTCCTGATCTGCTACATTCCCGTAGCCAACCAAAGTGGAATTTGATCGAAAATCTGAAAAATCTCCTTCACTAACTAGAATTTGATGATTTTTTAATAAATCTTAATAATCTCATGTGTTGAACTAACACATCACCTTCCAGAGCGGAAAATGCAAGAACTGCCTGCCAGTCTCCGCTAAGAGGTTTGCACACCTAGACCCCCGAGCGAATAGTTCCTCCTGTACATATCAATAGCTCACATGGGAATAGCCATCCTGTACACATCGTCATTATAGTTCTGATTTCGGAGGCTTCCTCAATATCGGGAACTCCATTAAGTGCCCCACCTTTCAGGAATGCAGGATAAATTCCCCGAACTTTTTCTAGCAAGCATTTTCTAAGAAAATAACCTTTGCTTCCATTATTTTAGTCTGTAGTGGCACTCAGATTCGATATTTAATTATATAGTCCAGTACCTTCATATAGTTATTTTGCATGAGCTAAGGTCTGGGATTTTAGTGGTTCTAACTATCTCGCACTTCGATGATCCCATTGAGTATTGAAGATTTTTGCTGCATATTTGCCTGCCTCAGCTGAGCGGTAGATATGATTGGAATACAGGCATATCTCTCTATATATAGTTACGCGATTTGAATTAAAGCCACCCGAAAATAGCTTTTTTCAAGATTGTATTTTCAAGCTTAAAAAACTTGTTAACCGGAGAGTAAAGGATGAAACTAGATCCAGTCTTTGACTGCAATTTCTACTTCCTTTTTCCTCCAAAAGCGGATGATTCTAGGGTTGAATTGATTGATAGGAAGGGGTTCAAAGCATGGATAAAAAGGATTTCAAAGGGTTTTCTTAAAGTTTTAATAATCCTTATTTTTTTGCAGCCATGAGCGAAAAGTTCATTGACGACGAGATCGAAGAAGAAGAGTTAGAATTATATGAGCATTACCGTTTCATTGTTAGACACAGGACAATCTCCGATCTCGGGTTCCGTATAAATTATTCCTGGCAAGATTATAGCCGTAGCTTTTTGCGAACCTGCGAAGACTCGTGTTCAGCAAGCCAATAACTGATTCTTGGTTCGATCAAAGTAAATGGATGAGCAGAAATACGCAGGGTACATGCTTACTCAACACCAGATCAAACTTCAGGCGACACGAATGATATTTCAGGTCCTTTTTGACAAAACTAGAGACAGTGACACTCGGAGATCGTTCCTGAAAAATTCTCTGACTGGATATTATCTTCAAATACATGAAAGTATCAATATGCTCATGTGGATAAACAACGCCCATCAGGGTATGGTGGTCCACCTGCTCAACGGAAACTGGACGGGTACGCTTGTCAATGGCTTGGTTTATCATTTCCAAAAATCTTCCTGAGATGAAAGGCAATGAAGGCAGAGCCTGGGCTGGTTTCAACATCGGATCGACAAGTGAATACCTCTGGTCCTTTTGGTGAGGTAAACACGTGCTTACAAATCAGAGACAGCGATGAACTCATCTGGCCAGCAAAACACGAATTTTTTTCATCATACGATCGAGCGAACGTATATGGCAATTTCGGTCTGGGAGAGCTAGATAGGCGATTCAGGTAGAATCCGTAGGAAATGTCCGTCGAAAGCTTTAAGGATCGAAAAGGTTGGATGGATGGTCTTTGTGGATCGGACTTATGGCAATGCATGCCATATTCTTGTCAACGAACACTATTGGACAAGTTGTAGGAGCAGAGTTCGCGCTAAATGTCTACCTTGATCGAGAATGATAAGACTCAGAGAACCGGCTCTGGGACGTCATATACAGATTACAAGTAAAATAGCCAGCATAATAGAAAATTTAATTGGGCATTCCCTCTAAATTCAAATGTAATGACAAGAATTATACCTGGAGGAGATAAAATTCGGAAAGGAACTCCCAGTTTTCGTTAAATACAAGAACGTTTGTAAGCACTCCAATCAACTAAGATAATTGATTTGATTTCCCTAAGACAGTTTGCGCTCACAACCAGCACTAGCCTTGGGAACATTTAGTTCAAACTATCCGATTCTCCACCACAAGAGAAGCTCTTAACTATTAGAGCACCATTTTCTCTGCAATGATTTTGAAGCAGCCTTGTTAATAAATGGCGGAACTCCATGTCATGTAAACGAAATAGCATCTTTTTATTTACAATACTTAAATGGCAATAGATTGTCGAAGTATTATATTGATTTATCAACTATAAAAAATCAACATTAAAAACCGATCTGAAAATCCATTAAAAATTTGATTCTGTCGTTGAAAATTTGTTAAATCTGAGTAGTAGAATAGGCTCTTAAAAATTACATTATCCCATATTATTCGAATCGATTTTCATGTAAAAATACTGTAAAATTAGAATAATTTTTATTTGAATATTTTTTTAATAAACAGATCCTCACCACTAATATTTGAATGTTATCAATAAAGGCACAAACATAGGTTGGCCTAAAATAAAATACATTAAGACTTACACTATCTTGTAGGATGTTGAATTGGGCAGACAAGCTCTGTCCTCGGGGTGGTGAGGTCACTGGAATAGGTTTCGGCCTCGTAATTGCTAACTACTTGTGGGGTTGATATTCTTACAGCAGGTTATTTTGGATTTTTGTTTTTATTGACTAAGAACCATGAAATTTTGTTTCATGGTTTTTTTTTATGCCCTTTTAGTTTTCTATGATGTTTTATTTCATAAAAAGAATGAATTTTTCATAGATTTTGGATAAAGGCAATTATATAATATCCAAAAATTATTTATAATATTTTGAAATTTAATTTCAAAATTTCATATTTTTATTTGGGGGTAAATACTGTAAACAAAATAATAATTTTGCCAACTTCTTAATCCAATGGGATTTGTTATTTTGGTGTTCTTGTTGGATTATAATCGGTTGCGAAAATATTTGTTTTCAAAAATTGCTTTCATATTTCAAATAGGCAACAATCTAAAAATTCTTCAACCCTGGTAGGAATCGGTTCTGAATTGGCCAGCCGCCCTCCTGTCTCGGGGGTGAGGAATTAAGTATAAAGCATCATAATTCAAACCGAACTATCGCCTAACTACCCTCGTGGAGGTTCGAAATCCTATCCCTATGACGCTATTTCTTCAATTAAGACGGGCAATCTTTGGTGCTGCTTTTCGGTTTGGATATAAAATACGAAATATCGTATTTTTGGGGCTAAAAAAATCCCCTCGAATGAGTACAGATCGCCAAAGAAAACACGCACGTAATCCACTGAAGATATTCTATTTCGAAAAAAGTCGTGAGAGTAATTTCACATAACCGGTTTTTTTTGGCTGTCCTTTTTTTTTTAAGAGGTTTGGTGGTTTACCCAACTCTTTGGTTCCACACGCCAACATTTTTATTAACTTTCGTCCCAATTGGACACAAGACAAATTCAAATACTCAATCCACAAAAGGGCCGTGGGTATGAAAGGTTGATTTTTTAAAATCGGCGTTAAATGACATCTCTGATGCATGCATCTCCGCTCAGATTCGAAGAGGATATTTTTGGATGGGAGCATTCCTAAAACCTGTGAAATCCTGAAATGGATCAAAAGGGTCAAGTACTATTTTGATTCTTTTATTTTGGATTGCAGCTTGCATTAAGGGGTTATGGTAAAGTTTTTCCTCTGGCACGTTTTTCTATGGAGATTGAGATGTAACATTGCATTTGTTTTGTGTACGCGGAAGGATTGGGGGATGCGAATCTGAAAATTTTCTCCAGCAGGAGTCTCGTGTCAAAGCGTTAGAAAAATGCGAAATAGAAGTATATAGGCGATTTAGAACATTTGCACATGCAGTTTAAATTCTCATAGATTGCAAATCGTCAATCGCAGATCTGTTGTCTTCTTTAAACTTTTCACTAACAGTGACAATTCGCTTTAAAAGCAGAGAATAAACAAACTGATCATGAATAAATAGAATCCATTGGGCTACTCAACAAGAAGTGGAAGACGCTTTTATTAAAAAGGATTTGAATGTCAGATAGCTTGAACAATGTCAATTTTTCCCACTTCGCGGTGGAGTACATACAATTTCAGCAACAGGCGTGATAGTCAGTTATTGGAAAATAAAAATTGACTTAAAGGAGTAGCAACTTACACCAGATCGAAACCAAGGCTAGCAAAGCTTACTACGAGGTTTCGCTTAAGGACGGCTGAGAGTAGGGAATTGGTGGACCTAACAATGCATTTATGACCTCTCAGGTCATGATTGATGAGATAGTCCCCCTGACTAAACCATCCAGACCTTTAAAAAAGTGGAGCGTCGAAATAGTATTACGCGTGGATAGTACGGCCACATTGAATTTGAATGAATTGATTGATGGAATATTAGAATACCATTGAAGTCAAAGAGCTTTTCGTGTGGTAAAGGGCAGGTTTTTGACTTCAGATTTTAATGGATTCGTTAAAAAAATAGAATTGAGATTGCTGATTTTGAATTTCATATGATCAATTTTATTTGGGGAAAAAATCAAGCTCGAAAAACTAATCAACTTTTTTTATGGGCAAGAGGCATCGATGGATATCTCGAGAGGCAAGTTTATACTTATTCCGATGAGGTGCATGTCATTTTATGGAGGAACTTCAGAAGTGAGTTCTATCTTCATTCAAAGATGAAATTACTGGTGAGCGAGACCTTCGAATTGAACCGAGAGCAGATGCGCTGACTCAATTTGGATTTGGAGTAACATTATTCGATTTGCCGACCTTTTGCCAAGCTTTCGCCTTATATGGCAAAATCTGAAGCGGTTTTTACACGAAGGCCGGATTGGAAATGGATGAATTGATCATACCGATCGCCAAAAGTGGAAATTTACTGAATTTGAATAAGCAAGAAAAGAAACCTTTCAAAAGAGGGTAGGGTCTTTTCTGAGTTGCTTCCAAGGTTATATGGATGGCTGTGGTGATTAAAGCGAGTTGATTTGAAAGACGGATAAGTTCGTTTACAGACTTATAGAGCTGGAATACGAAAGGCAATGCAATATCGGCTTTGAGAGTTTTAGCCCCTTTTATTAGAAGATGTTTTGAATTCAGCCTGAACCTGAAGTCATGCTATTCAAGCGATATCTTTTGGCTAATGAAATGGTATAGAAGCCCTTAGCATATAAAATCACCCCAACAGACTGAAGAGCTGCGAGGATAGATTTTCACTAATGAGTTTATATTAGCAGGGAAAATGAATCATCGGTGATCTCGAAACACAATCTCTTATTGTAATCCTAATTGATTTCTCCTTAAAGTGCCTAGAAAACGCCCGATTCACATTATCCGCTGTTGGCTAGACAACTATATTTCATAAAACAGATGGTCCATACCAATGCCAATGAAACGTACCTGAATTTCGGATCGAGGAATAGATTTGAAGGCGGCTTTCTGGGATGAGAACGCTCAATGATTAACCAACACTATATTAATTCTCCTCACCAGTGGAGCTTGAATTAGCTGGTTTCGGAAGAAAAGGAGCTTAGGATAAGAGATCGCTTAGTTATTATTCAAATTAAATTCAGCGGAGAGAAAGTAGGTAAGACTTGCTGTCTTTCTTTATTTTTCATGACATGCAGTAATTGATTCGGTCAGCTTTTAGTTGATGGAAGAGTCCGCTATGTTAGAATTTTTTCCGGTAATAAGGATATCGTATTGAGCGAGGATAGCCCTCTCCTTAAGCTTGAAGGGGTTTTTGATCTTTGACAAGAGGTCAAGTAGCCCATCAGCCAAATGACACGGCAACTTTCACTTCTCACAGTCATGAGATTGACCCTGAGTTTTGTAACACAATCATAGCGGTTTAGCGGTGGCCTCGGAAGGAAGCTATCGAGATTGACCAACCAGAAGATAAGCTATTAACAATTCAAAGTCACAGATACTATTTTGATTGAAACCGCTTTCGGCTTTTTCCCCTCAAAGGCCATCCAAAAGTTTAAGATTGAATTTGAAGTCAAATTACCTCGGTGAAGTGAGCTTTCGAAGACCATCGCGTAGACCCTTAATTACAATCCCTGTCTCTTTTTGATAATAAACTCAGTTGGATCAAAACTATCCGTAGATGAAGTCAGATTATCTGAATGTTTATCCGTGGATTTAAGTTCCTTTCCGAGAGAGAAAGCAAAACAAGAATCGAGTCCCTGGGAAATAGCCTTGCCAAAAGCGATTCGGAAGAGATCAGCATCGTCGGAATAAGATGCCGTTGAAACTCTCAGTCATGGCAAATTAAACTAATGTGGTCGGGGAGAAATGAATATTCAATCTAGTCAAACAAACCCTATACGGCATTGATTCTTGGTGTAAGTGGATTTACTCTTATATCTTGAACAATCGCCTTCGATGCTAACGGAAAGGAACATATTTTCAACCACCACGGAATATAATTTGAGGATTATCAAGTTTGAAAATTTAGAAGAATTTTTTCCTTCGCATATTGTTCCCGGATAGCATAACATAACGTGGAAGTTTTTTCATCATTGCTGTGTGAATAACAAAGCCGGAAGAGGCACCATATTTTCAGATTTTAAGATTATTCCAAAAAATAATACAGAAGACTGGATATTCCTGGTATTCCTATTCTCAAGGCGGATAGTTTGCTGAGCTTGGAATCAAGCACACATAGCTTGAAGGCAAATTGAATCTTAGGAGGAGTTTTTTTTTTGGATATTTCCACAGCTTCGGCTGACTAGCACCGATTATCGATCTTTTTTGGATCGAATTCGAGAAAACGGGACGCGGTTAAGGACCCAAGAATAAGGAAAAGAGGGCGGACTTTGTTTCTTCCTTCTTAATTTTTCTGAGAGATTCTTGCTATTCAGGAAGGTCAAATCAACGCTCGACAACAAGGTATTCCAGGCCAAATGCGATGGCTCGGCTCTTTCAATAATTGTTGACTTTGCGCATGAAAGGACTTGATCTCAATTGATCGAATCAGATCAGCAGGACCAGGCCCCTCAGTCTTTTTTGCCTCCGAGAAAAGGACCTGAAGGTCTTTCCGCGCGATGTTTGCCAATTTAATTCCTATATAAACCTTGAGATAAGCCTGAACAAACTTGGAAAAAATCGGCAAGAATTAGTTTCTGGGGAAAAACAA
>Ga0163217_1088261_pt1 | contig 10753 bp, 11 predicted proteins | sample SynspAceP_FD_185933 | JGI IMG/M metagenome (GOLD analysis project Ga0163217, IMG submission 185933) | Saline lake microbial communities from Ace Lake in Antarctica - Synechococcus sp. Ace-P (PacBio error correction) | ecosystem: Environmental > Aquatic > Non-marine Saline and Alkaline > Saline ...
CCGTCCCCGCGCACACATCAAAAGAAGCAGGAATTTCCACCCCCAAGCCCAGAAAAACCCCCGCAGGAAAAAAAAATGCAGCCCCGTTGTCCCCAAAATGGCCCCTCTTGGTTCCCCCTTTTCGCCGTCCTTGAGACTCCCGTTTTAATCCTTACGGCGGACGCCTTTTTGCCCGTCCACTCTGCCCAGAGTTGTTTTAAGGGTCCCGTTGTTGCGGTCCTTGCGCCCCTGGAGAGTTTTCCGGGGCGGTTGCCTCTTTCCAGCCACCGCCCTTGTCGCCGGTTGTCTCTGCCGTAACGGTGTGGCAAAGGTTGCTTTATGTCCCGGTCGCGGGCGCTGCGGTCCAAGCAAAGTTGACAGCGCCAGCGCTAAAACTTTCATCCCGTTGCGCGTCGATATTTTGGCCTGCCCACCTCGGTCGAACCTGCATGCGCAAGGATGTTGACAGTCAGCGCCGCAGCGGCGCCAATGCAACACGCGCATCTGCGACAACCCATATTTTTTCGGCTATGGGCTAGCCTCGTAGAACCTGCAAGTACCCAGCCTTACCCCGACGCCGTCCGGCACGTTGCACGGGTGGGCACCGGCTTTGGGTTCGTGCATCGCAAAGTGGGCATCGCGCAACTCTTTCTCGCGTGCTGCCCGTGAAAAGTACTACCGTGCATCGAACGGGGTTGATCGCGCGTGTGGCCTGGTCCGGACTGGTGGCGCTGGAATACCCGCGATACAACTACACCGCATCGGTCGAACGGCGGCTGTTCGTTACACGACATCAATTCCCCGCCCCGACATGGCCGGCATTATTCAGTTCGCCGAACGGACACCCAAATGTGGCACACTCCCGGCACACACCCATTTTTTGCTCAGCTATACTTGAATGTGTGTCCAAGGGTTCCTGCGCGAAATACCTGGGTGTCGACGGAGTTGCAGCGGTTCTTGGAACACGACGCGCGGCTGGGAACACCGCCCGATCCTGAACGCACACCGCGCAGCTCGAAATAGCCCGCGTGCAACTAAGCGCTTACCACGCGCGGAACCGCGCTGGTGGACCGACAATCGACCCGCCGATCGCGCAGGTGCAGTAGCGACATCAAACCGCGCCCGTCGCGGGCAAAGACCTCGGGCCTTGGGCGCGTTTGCGTGCCTCCCTTCGCCGCGATCATCCGACCGCAGAAGCCACGCCAGCGTCCCCAAAAGAACCCGCCACCGCGCCGCTGAAACATCACATAGAGCACACGCCGGGCGCGCCGAACAAAGACAGGCCTGCCGGCCCAGGCCATAGGGACATACCCCAGCGTGTTGCCGACCCAGTTGTGAACCGTCAACAAGGGGGCCACATTGTTGAAACGCTGCACTGCGATCAGAGAAAACACGCCGTTGAAACGAAACAGACCAAGCGAAAAGCGCCGCCAGAACAGATAGATCAACGTCAACGGAAGCCTTCGGCGTCCAACTGCCGCCAGCGGTGCGCAAACGCAAACAGCGCGCGGAATCGCCCACGATCACACGCGCAAACGCGACCCCCCGCAAGAAGTCGTCTTGACCCGACCCAGATCGCCCCCGCCAAAATCTGCCGATGAATCGGCCCCACCGCACCAGACAAGCAAAGATCACGGCAGGCCACAGCATCAATCCCGCGCTGGACGATCCGAACATGCCCCACCAGGCCGTCTTCGCCCATAGGCCCCGCCATGGCGCGGGTCGACCCACCCACCTGCAACCACAGCGGGACTGCGTCAGATTAAGGCACCCGCGATGGCCAAAACACCGGCCCAACAATCGCGGCCACAGGCCCCCGAAGACCTGCATCGCCGCTCCGCCATAAGTGGCCGCACGAAACTTGGCATCAACGCGATATAACGGCATCACAACCCTCGCGACAAAAAACGCCCAGGCGCACCGGTCAGACCCAGGCGAGAGGTAAGACAGGATGGGGTCAAAGAATGCATTCACAATACCCCCGCGATCGCGCACACGACGCGCATCCCATGCGCCACACACATGCAGAGCCATCATCCCACCAGAAACGGACGGACGGCACAATCTGCAAAAATGCACCGCAGTGTCGCGTTCACTGCGCGCGCCCAGAGACACTCCGACAACATCCAGCCATAGAACACACCAGCGCAAAGATCACCGAAAACGCCCATAGACAGCGCATGGCTACCTTCTCGCGCAGTGCGCATCATCCATGCCCAAGGCCGCCGACCAAAGCACCGGCCGCAATCCCCCTAGACCAATCCGAAAGACGTGGTGAAAAAACAAATCGCCCCGCATACGCGACATGGCCGCCGCCACTCGGCTTGCCGCATGCATAGAAATGAAATCATGTCGCGAAAGTCGACAGAGCGACACCAACGCCACAGCCCGACAGAGGCCGAGCAAAGACATTTGGCCACATGGCCGAAAGGTTGCCCGATTAAAAATTGGCCGCGCCCATCACGCATCGATGGACGCGCCCTTATGTCAGCCGACAGCGCTTCAATTGCCAGATACAACTCTCGCCGAAGGCTCCGAAACTTGCGCCCGCGAAAACCCGACCCGTTCAATATTCAAACCCGCGTGCCTCACGGACTTGCAACCAACGGCAGCTCGGCGGCCATATCCGCCCGTGGGCTGCCGCTCAAGCCATACGCAGCGGTACATGAACACTTTGCCTTGCGGCCTGTCTGCGTCTTTCACTGCGGCAGTCAGTGCTCCATGGTGCTTCGCACAATTCGCCCCGGGCCAAAGGCAAAGCTCGCGACGAACTCTTGTCTTCGTCCGCGATCACCGGCTCCGCGCCACCTTAAACATCTGCCAACCATCCCTCAAATCGCGAAGTGTCCGTGACGTTTCGCGGTGACCTGCCAGAATATGCAGCCGGTCGTCGGCACACCAAGGGCTTGCGATCTCATCAAGACCGCCCTCGAGCCGGAGGTTGCAAAATAGCGCCGCGTCATCCGGACAGTCTTCCTACCGTCGAACTGTCCGCGCAGACCCAAAGCGTTCGATGTAAAGCATCTCAAGGCTCCATGCGGTGCGCAGCCGACCGGATCAGACGAACCCACAAAGACGCGACATTAATGCAGCAAGGCAAACGGAGCTAAACGCCGCGCCTCGCAAGCAGATCGCGCAGCGCAGCACGCCCAAGACTTTCGACAGCGCCTCGCCTTGCGACCGGTCACAGCGAAAATGGGCGCAAAGAGGCACGTGCCCGCCAAGGCGTGCATGATCGGATTGTGGTCGCCGTGTTGGTCACGTGGTCGGACTCGCGACAACATTGGTCACGCCCATCTCTGTATCATCCACGACTGACCGCCAGTGTTGTAACAAAAATCTGGGCCGCTACCGGCGGATCAAACGGGATCCGAACCGACGCCGTCATCATCGAGATGTCGCCAGGATGCACTCCTTCCATCGATCCGTCCTGATCCAGCTAAAGCGCCACACGCCGGGTGGGGCCCGTCTGTCGCGCAGCTGGCTTTTCCGCATCCGACAGGTTCAGCGCAAGCGGCGGCATAGGACCTGGCGCTTGCCTGTTCAGTCTGTTTTCTTGCGCTTAACCAGTTCGTCGCGTTTCCACGCTCATAGAAGCGCCGATCTTGCGCAGGCTCGCCGCGGCGGCGTGGTATTTCCTCCAACCGCTCGGACTGGCGTTCAAACGCGATCCCAATGCAGGCCCACCCACGTCTAGGTCTTCTTTCAGCCGTCGACGTATTCCTTCCTTGCTGCGCTCGCGGATCGGTGTCGTCGATCCGCAAGCATGAACATCGGCACCCGTTTTGCGGGCGATCAGTAGTTCATCCGCCGTGCGCAGGTTCTACTTGGATATAGCCGGTCGGCGGACGGGGCCGAAGCGGGTGAATGGTCATTGGGTTCCTGATGCGTGGCTTGGTCACATGCGCGGCGTCATTGTCTAGATAAGTCAGCAAACGCGCCCGCCCGCCCCCGCCGATCAACTGGGTCCCGCGCCAAGCGGTTCACGATCGATAGCGGGCGTCCAACAGAACGCGCCTTGGTCAACGGGCCGGGGGCGGACTGAAACCGCTTGTATTCACTGATATGCAGGTCGCTCGCCTTTTTGGCACATCGGCGGTCAAACTCGCCACGGCAATCGGTCGATGGATCCTCATCGTCGTCGACATATGGATCTGTCAGCATGCATCCAGATCGGGATAATTCTGGCTAGGCTGTCGCTGCTTTCTGGTCTTCGCGCAGTCGTGTCGGCGGCTTGTCGATGATACGCGGCGCGATTCACTCCTGCGGCCCATCATCCAAGTCGCGATGGTTTTCATTGCGCCACCAGCTGTCAAAGACGCCGGGTTTTGTACTATCCTGATGGGTTATAGCCCCCCGCATGTCGCGCATACGATCGTGGCATAGCCACCGCACCTCTGATTGTTTGCCTGTGGTCAACAGCATCTCGCCGAAACTTGTTACTGACCGCCATCAACAACAGGCCGGCGCGGCGCGGACGGGATGTTTTCTCGTCAGTCGGGTTCGGTGCCATAAACAGCGGCAGTGTGTCGTGATCGCCGCGCGCCCCTCGCAATAGGCACATAGTCATAGCGGCAGCAAAGCGCTTGGGACGGATGTCAGCTCACCACGAGGCTTGGGACGTGTATTCGACGAGGTCAGCATACAAGCGCACATGTCAGCCCCAAGCGCATCACAGCGTATCGTCGCACAATCCCGCGAATCAATGCCGCACGACAGGCCCAGCAACACTTTCTAGAAGCCAGTCTTTGCCATGTAGTCGCTGCACCCCTGCACATCCGCGTAGTTTCCTGTGCAAGGCTCGCTGGCATCGACTCTCGCCTGACCACGCGCCAGCCTCGACGGTTGTTCCAGATCGAACATGTGTACTGCGCGTGCAAACGCCGGCATTTTGAAACGCCAGCTTGCCTCGGGTCAGCCAAGCTCGCCCCGTAAGACTGATCATCCTGGACCACCGGCACCATATTGATGGTAAATTAGCGGCCGTTCAGTTCGACCCTACGGCAACATATGGTTCAAACGCGTCTCGAACTGCCGCGAATAATGAGGGCGATCCGTGGGCCCCACAAGAACTCCGCCCCGGTTTCGGCGCAGTGTCGGCCACATCGGGTCCATGCGTCTTCGCAGATCGGGCTTCCGATGGCGGGTATCGCGACCGGCGTACGCGCACCCCAAAGGCGCGCTGCTCGAGAAATACGCCACCCGTCAGAAGTCTCGTTGCAGGTGTGTTTGAACACGCGGCTGGCGACTTGCCGGCCCTTGAGGATCACATAAGCGGTTATAAACTTGGCCCCGTTCACCCAAGTGCCCAATGGCCAGCGCGGGCCCGTCGGCACAATCAGTCGGCACGCTTCGAGGTGGGTCATGACATCCAAGCTGGAAAGCCTGCTTCCATCACAAGGTCTGGCATTGACCGCAAGAACATCCTCCTGGCAGAGCCACACCAGAATCGGTCCGGCTCTTTGCCCCTGCCCAGATCGCGCGCGGGTCTGCGTTTCCCGGCCATAATCCCCGACGGTGGGGTTCACTGGCCAACGTGACGAAAACGCGTTCAATGAAGGCGAATCCTTCGATAATCTACGCAAGTGATGTAGCAGATCACGCGCCCAGTAAAAGACAAAGCGCACCGCGGGCAAAAGACGATTGCCCCACACTGCAGGCAATTGAAAGGCTAAGCGTTCAACACTTCAGCCCGGCGCTCTGGCCCACTCTCTTTTGAAAGTTTGCTGTATACGAAATTGAACCCGACCCCGCGATCTTTGCCTGGCCGCTGCCCTCCCGCACTTGCCGACGACTGCGACGTCACCAACACATACGACGATGGTGGCGTCCTATGAGGGGAAACGTTTAAAGACGCGCGTTCAGCACGGGACCAGGCACCTACACGCTGCCAAGGCTATGAATACAAGGCAATTGGTTCGACGGAAGAGATCAACAGGAAAAGGCGTCGCGCGTTTCCCAACGGGACGTCTACGAGGGCAAACTTTGAAAAGGGCACGCCGGAACGATTTCGGACCAAGATCACCTTGCCGATGGCCGGCATTAGAGGCGAAGGCAAGCCGGCGCGATCACGGTCAGGCATCGCGCAATATGCAATTTGGCGTGCGCTAACGAAGGTCGTTCCAATGCCAACGCCTAACGGCAAAGGCGTGTAGCAATCCCCCGCGGCTATGGTAAATCCAGGGCGACTGGTGGACGGCGCAAGCAGGCGTGGGCAAGATCACCTACCACCCGAGGCGCGCTTATGATGGTGAAATCCCGCCGATGGCGACCGCGATGGCAACGGGCACGCTGACATGCCCGACGGGCTGACCTAGCCGGTGCCAGTGGAAAGACGCAGATCGATGGCAACCGCACGCCTGAACCAGCCCCACATGGCGACATCACCGAAGGCGATCTGGTCGCCGGCCAGCGCGCAAGGCACCGGCAAAGTGACCTACCCACTGGGCGAGCATTACGAGGCAAGCCCTTGCGCGGATAGACCGCCGCGAGCGACAAGCGCACATTCACCGGGCACCGATGCATGTCTACACAGGCTGGGTGCCGTGGAAAGACGAGGGGCATAGGGCAGGTAACCTACCCCCTCCACGTTCATCTACGAAGGTCACGTTTTCGCGATCGATGCGGCAGAGCCGGTCAGGGCAAGATCACTATCCCGACGGATAAACCTATGAAGGATCATGGGTCGTTGGCGGCATCGAAGCAAGGGCCGACGCGACTATCCCAACGGCATCGTCTATGAGTGCGGGTTCAATGCCCCGCAATGATGGTCCAGGGCGGTGATGCACTATGCGACGGCTTACTAAATACGCTGGCAGCTGGAATAGACGGCCAGCGCAACGGCAGGGCACGGGCGACCTATCCCGATGGCCAGCTCTATACCGGCCGCCTTGCCGACGCGGTTGGCGAGTGGCCACCGGAAGATCACCATCGCCAGACGGGTTCACCATGACGGCCATGGGTCCGGCGGAGAGATCCGACGGAGGCCGGCACCACCCAGCGACTACCCCCCAACGGTTGATATCTGTACGAATGGGTGCGGTTCGAGGGCGGCAACACGTCAGGGCATAGGCAACCAGCGCTATAAGACGGGCGAGGAAGTCACTGGCCAGTGGGTGAATCGGTGCTATGCAGGAAACGGGTGCGGCAACAGAAACAGGCGAGGCCCCCGCGAAGTGATGCCGACACCGATACCACGTCCCATAGGTAACGGCTGAAATCCACCTAGCAGTAGGCTCCTGCGACAGCACGAACCGAACGCAGACAGCCAAGGCGACGGCTAGAGTCCATTCGCCCGCAAGACGGGCCAAGCCTAGCGGATCCCTAGCGGCAGCCCGTTCTTGGCGTTTGTCGGCGTCCATTCCGGTCCCCCATGTGCGGATACATATTGCCCCATACGTGGATTGTTCGAGACCGGTCGCGATGGCCGGTCCAGAAAGTGCCAGTACAACAGATTGAACGGGCAGGCTATTGTCGCCCGTGTTTCGCACTGACCTGAATGAACTGGCAGCTTTTGCAGTGTCCGACATGCGGTTAATCTAAAGCCCCCCGATCGAGACATAGGGCTTGGACGCGATGACATCCAAGCGCCGTCGCGCAAACTGCTCAAATGCCGATTGTGTTCGGGGCCTCCCACCCATCGAACGCGTCGGCGTTTCTTAGACGGCCAGATACCATTTCATGCACCTGCGCCGGATCATCCCCTGCCAGCAGGGCAAAGTTGCCTGTCGATCCGATCAGCCGCTGGATATGATCCCCGCATCGGCTTGGCGTCTGGGTCTGCCCTACCTCGCCCTTGTGCATGCACATTCATCTCCGTGTTCGCCAGCCACCCCCCAGTAGAATCAGGCGGGCGCAGCGTCATGCCTAGCGAACATTTGCGACTGGTATAGTCAGGCCCCTCGAGAAAATAGGAAATGAGATGCCGCCACTATGTCGCGCCATGCCATGATCTGCCGGATTGAACCCTTCGACCGCACGCGCTCGCATCGGTCGCATCGCCCGCTGCGCACTAGCGTCGGCGGCGGCCTCCCCCCGCCACCTCCCAATTTCGGTCCACGTTCAACAGGCCGATGTGAGGTAAGCGCGACGGATCGCATGGTAGAAGAAATGCGTTATCGTTCAGCCATCCGCATACCTGATATATTCCGCCGAACCCGTGGGGCAAGGAAGGGCGTTGGCGATGAAAATGGTCCAGCGCCTGCAAGCCTCTGCGCGGGCTGGTGGCTGAACCAGGAACGGGCTCCAGATCCCCTGAAGTTTCGCCCGAAACGCGCCTGACCAATCAAGCACTCTCGCGGGTGGTGCATCCGGGGTTCAAACCGGCAGGGGGCCATCGACGGGCCGACGTCATCGGGCGGGTCTTTGCGGGTTTCGTGAGATCAAATAGTTTCACTTGCGCCAGCGGGTTGGTCTGCGTCCATACACAAAGGTCCAGTACTGCGCGTCATTTCCGGTAGAAATACTCCATTCCGCAGCGCCTGCGTCCCGCTCGGCCCACGCCTTCGAATTTCGGCATGCGATGCGAGACAAGCGGGAGTCGGGCAGGATCTGCACCTTCAGTCGGGGCGTCCTTTCAAATGTCCGATCAACGGCCATTCCGCCGGCTTCTGTCGCCAGCACATGCTGGCACGTCTGCGCGCGAGGCGCGGCAGCATTCGCCCACGATAGAGCCGCGTTTTCCGTATCGTCCAGCTGCGGTATTAGGCGGCGTCCAGGGGAACCGTCGCCTCTAGGGCATGTAGGTAATATTTGCCACCATTTGCGGGCAAAGATCAGTGACGGGCGATTCTTTTTTAAGCGGTATGCGTGACTAGGACCGCCAGTAGCTCCGGCCGTCACACTGTCAGCTTCAATGGAACGAACGGTGTCAACCGCTGTTTTATCCGCCCTGTTGCCAACGCGCTAGTAGCGTTGGGTCAACCTGTCACCAAGATCCAGCACCGAAGCGCCCCCCTACCATCGTGACGGCACCTCGCTTCCGGACCCATCAGAAGAACTGGCCCTGTGTCTTCCTCGGGGTCGAACCTGTCCACCACACCGCAAGCCAAATTCGCTGCTCTGAATATGGTTCACAGCCGTATGACGGGCACATAGTAATTTCGGCCATGAACCGGTTCTTGACGTGCCGGGGTGTCAGCGCGGACACAGATGCTGTCCTGTGGCTTGCGCCGCTCCATCTCAATCGCGGACCCTGGCTTGCACACGATCCTGTGTTAGCCGGCCGCCTGGTCCGCGCGATAGTGATCGCAGCCGCCGATGCCCCCGGTTGTCCCCCCGATCTGAACCCCACCCGTGCCCCGAGGCACGGCGGCAAACACGCACCGCCTTGGGTCCGCGCCGCAGCAGGTCGCCCGCATGGCGCAACACCAGGGGGCCCGACGGGTTCAGCTGCCGCAACTGATCCATCAGCGCGTCGCGGCTGTGGCATTTTGGATCGACATTTTCGGGGTGCATAGCCGTCCCGTGTTATCTTCAAGCGCGGCCGGTGGCTCCGACCAGCACCACGTCTTCGAAGGCCCCGCCAAAGCGGTGATTGGGATCCACCACGCTTGTCTCATGGCTGATGTCCGACCCGATCCCCCACCCGACGAGACAGCCGCCGGAAAACCCCGCATCGCCGCGCGCCGCGTGCGCGGCGCGGCCACACGGCGGCCCCGCGACCGCCGAGGCTCCCTTAACACAACCCTGTTCATGGCGGAACGTGGAAAACACCCGCCTCAGCGCGGGAACACAGGTGCGCAGAAAACCCTTCCCATTTTGCGAATCGCGGCTATATTGTCCGCCATGACACACGCCGACATCTGCGATCCTGCGCGCCGCTGCGCGACTTTCTGCGGCCGAAAACCTACTCCCCTACCTGCTCCCTCAATCCGCCTCTGCAGCGTGCATCGGCGCGCTTCCACCCGCTTCAGCCCAGGGAGGTGCGCGCGCTACCCGATTAGGACAGCAATGAAAAGAACCCAAAAGATGACAGATACTACACACAAGAACCTCGCGTCTTGATTTCGACACCACAATTTGCGGGATGGCGACCATCCCCCCTCCGGCGCGAACCACTGACCCCCCAAGTACGAAAACATAGAGATGCGAGCCTGCTTGTACGAGATGGAGTTGATGTGACTCGAAGCCGGTTTCCCCATTGCTTCCGAAGGGGATTCGCCGCGCAGCGAAAATCGCGAAAACTGTCCAGAATTCGGCTATCTGCGGCCTGGCCCGCGCCCACCGGGCGACAATGACCGGTCTTCTGAGCGGCGATCAAACATCCCCGCACAGCCCGCTTCACACGTTTAATTGCACTCCGCCGCTGCCACCGCGCCAGCGGAACCTCACGAAGGACGAGATGAGAGGGAACCGCCAATCACGAAACGCTTCCCACTCCCCACGCGCCAAGCGCCTGTGTGACAACGGGCAATGTCCCCGAGGGAATGCCCACGCCGGACGAGCTGAATTCTCCTACCGCACCCCCGTGGGAAATTCGCATCAAGCAGGCCCAACCACGAATCAACATCCCCCGATACGTGGGCCATACCGACCCCGCGACATGCGCCCGATCTGATCCGCAACTGTCGGAGAACGTGGCCCGGCGCGGACGAAATCATCTTTCCTCACGCACCTGCCATAACGACTTGGCAGGCGACCGCCAACAGCCTGCCTCGCCGTCACAGCGGGCGCAACGCCCCCCGCCAGATATCGACATGCCACGCCACAACGGCCTGGCGAAGTGGCGGGCAACACCCGCAAACGGAAAGAGGTCGTAAATGGCCATGAAGGC
>Ga0163217_1087314_pt1 | contig 10752 bp, 11 predicted proteins | sample SynspAceP_FD_185933 | JGI IMG/M metagenome (GOLD analysis project Ga0163217, IMG submission 185933) | Saline lake microbial communities from Ace Lake in Antarctica - Synechococcus sp. Ace-P (PacBio error correction) | ecosystem: Environmental > Aquatic > Non-marine Saline and Alkaline > Saline ...
CCCCAAAAAAGGGGAGAAAGAGGATTTGAAAAAATGGCCGTAAAAAACAAGCAAAATTCCAGGCGGACGGGGCCGGGGTGGCCCTGGCCCCTGCCAACGTGGATGGCCTTTTCCTTCGAAGCCGGATCCGGGCATCCGGGCTTCCCCTTGGTGCCTTACGGGCTCCACCGAAACCAGCCCCGGTGCTGGCCTGCGGCGGCGCCTGGCACAACCGCCCGCCGGCAAGCGCCCGGACAACCCACTGCCGGGCACGGCCCCCCCTGAAGATTGTCCGATGCCGAGAGCGGCCGCTCCCCTGACCTGGGGTGAAGCGGGGCCCGGGTACTGGGCCGGGGGCCCCCAGGTTTTGATGGGCGGCTTTATTTCCCCGTAATCCCGAGGCCACAGCGCGGTTGCTTGGATGGCAAGGGCTGGTTTTTGGGAAAACACCGGCGGAACCTTCGGCCACCTGATGCCCCCGATCGGCACCCTGGTGCTCACTGGCCGGCCAAGGAACACGACATCGTGCTCAAGCAAGTGGCGAAAACATCGAGCCCCGCCCCCTGGAAGACGCGCCCTGGTTGGGCCCACCGCTGGTGGAGCAGCTGATTGCTGGTCGGCCCAGGACCGTCGCCAGTTGGCGGCGCTGATGGGTGGCCCCGAGCAGAGAGGCCCAAAAGCCCCGAAGGTGCTGCGTGCACTCAAAAGGAGAGTTCAAAACCGGGCTTGCCTGGCCGCTTCGCACCGGTTCCCGCTCCGATGAACGGATTTTCTGTGGGGTCGCTCTGGTGGAGCCGTTTCACGAATCGAGAACGGGCTGCTTCACCCAGACCCCTCAAGCAGCGCCGCGATCGGATCGCCCAGTTCGCGATGCTGAGGCCATCGAGTCGTAATAAACCGCAGTTGACCCCTTGACTGCTGGTTGACCCATTGACCGCTGGCTGAGAGCCTGGGGGGACGCTTCCCCTTCCCCATGACTGACGGCCATCCCTTAACGATCAAATCCACGATCACCGTGCGTGCCGTGTGACACCAACGCTGGACGGAAGGATGGCCGAAGCGGGAACTCAGTGCCACGGTCAGCAACAGCGACGCAACCAGTTGCCCCAGCGGAACAAGGAAGGTCAGCAACTGGTCACGAGATTCGCCGGCAGAGCCTCATCGCTCGACCGCGCGTCCAGGAGCAGGTGGGCTCCGTGCAACAAACAGGTGGCGAGCAAGCGCAGCGAACTCGAAAGAGCAGAAGCGCACCCTGCTCGAGCAGCAACGCCAGGTGCGGGAACTGGTGTTCCGAGCAAATCGTTGACCAGGGCCAAATCGAGGCACTGCAAAAGATCAGGTTGGGCGAACAACCTGGTCCAGAAGCTTTGACGGGTGGCCGGTGCTGGTGCGTGGACGGCGTGATCGAATCCATGAGGGAGGCGAGACCACCGCCCTGAGACCACGACTCTGAGTCGATCTCCCCTCTGAGGGCGTTCGCCCTTTGGAGGACCTCCATGAGGGGCCTCCTCCATCAGGGCTACGCCCAAAGCGGGGCCGCAGCTCCACCCTAACGGTCCATTCACCGGTAAAATGCGTGGCCGGCAAGCTTCTGGGATCAAGACTTTGGCGACCACCGACATTTTCATGGCCAGCCCTGAGGCTCCACCATGGAACGGGACGGGCAAGATCGTCGAGTGGCTGAAAAAGGGCGAATCCAGTTGCCCGCGGTGAATCCGTGCTGGTGGTCGAATCGGAGCAAGGCAGACCTGGAATGTGGAGGCCTTCAGGAGGGATTCCTTGCCGCTGTGTTGATGCTCAGCAAGGAGAATCAAGGCTCCCGTGGGGCCGAAAACCATCGGCCTGATCGTCCCGAAACGGAGGCCGAGATCGCCGCCGCCCAGGCCAGCGCTCTAGTTCTTCTGCCGCTGCCGTTGCGGCACCTCACAAGCCGCCTGCAAGCGGCAACGGCCGAGTGAAACGGCGGCTGAACCAAGCTCAGCGCGAAGGCCCTCGTGGTCCAGTGGCGGCGGTCACCGGCAACGGGCGCCGGTGGCGGAGATGTCCAACGCCACGACAACTGCAGCCAGCGGCTCGGTTGGTGCCCACACGCGGGCCAAGAAGCTGGCCAAGCCAGCTCGCGTGGCCCTGGAAAAGTTTGCGCGCAGCGGCCCAAAGGCCGCATCCAGGGCGAGGACGTGGAGGCGGGCCAGCGGCCAGCCGCTGAGCGTGCCCCGGCGGGTATCGAAGGCAGCAGTTCCTACGCCACCTGCACGCTGCGCTGGCCAAAAGGCAAACGAGCCTCCGCGCAGGGGAGCCGGGCGCGGCACCTCTGGGCAGGCTTCGGCAGCCCCGGCGAGACCGTGGCCTTTCAACACCTGCAGCAGGCCATCATCGCAACACTGGCGGCCGCAGCCCCTGACCGTCCCCTGTTTTCCACGTCGGCTACACGATCACCCACGATCGCTTCGATGCCTTCTACAAGCCAGGTGAGGCCAAGGGGGTCACGATGACGGCCCCCTGTTGGCCAAGGGCCGTGGCGGTTGTCTGGCTCGGCCATCCTCAGGTCAATGGCGGCCTACAGCGAGGCCGGCATGGCCTATCCGGCCAGCGTAATGTGGGGTGGCGGTGGCCATGGATGAACGGTGGCCTGCTCCACGCCCGTCTTGGCAACGCCGAAAAAACCGACCTTTTTTCCCTCTCGCGCAGCTGGGCCGACCTGGTGCCCGCTCCCGGCACCAAACAGCTCAGCCAGCCCCGAGTAACACGGCACCGCGGCACCTTTCACCCTTCTCCAACCTGGGCATGTATGGCGTCCGATCGCTTGATGCCATCCTGCCGCGGGCACCGGCGCATCCTGGCTGGTGGGCGGGTTCGCGCGCCTGCGTGGTGCGGCCAAGCGACGCTCCATCTCGGTGAGCGCCCGATGCATGGTGAACCTCACCGCCGACACCGGGTTGCATCTATGGACCCACGCCGCGGCCTTCTCAAGGATCTGCCGCCTGATCGAAACGACCCGGAAGCCTGGCCCTCTGACGTGAGCGCAGCGCCTGAAACGGAGATCTCCACCCCGACTACGACTCTTCAGCTACACTTCGATCTGCCTGAGTCGCGCATTGCCCAGCCGGCCGGTGGGACCCCGCCACGCCTCCGGCTCCTGGCGGTCGAGCCCGACGGCTTCGGCCGTCACTGCAGGTCTGGGATCTGCAGGCGGAGCTGGAACCCGGCGATCTGCTGGTGGTTAACGACACCCGCGTTCTCAGGCCCGCTTGACAAGCCGCCGGGCAGTTGGGGCGGAGCTGTGGAGCTTCCTTTGCTCGATCCCCTCGAGATGGCTGCTGGGCGGGCCCTTGGCAGACCGGCCAACGCTCAGGCAGGCGAGATCCTGCAACTCGAAGCCCGAGAAATCAACCGCCGTTTTGGCCGTGGAGGTCGTCGGGGTGGACGGCCAAGCGCGGCCGGGTGATCGCTTGCCAGCGAGCGCGACCGGCGGCGGCGAAATGGAAGGCTGTTGCAGCGCTACGGCGAAATCCCGTCTGCCGGCCGTATATTCCACGCAGCACGATCCAGCGACGAACGAGCGCTATCAGACCGCCTACGCAGCAGACCCGGAGCGGTGGCGCCCCACGGGCCGGCTCCATTTCAGCGATGCCTGCTGAAGGCCCCCGCCGATCGGGGCGTCCGAGCTGACCGGATCACGCCTGCATGTGGGCTGGGACTTCCCGCCCGTCGAAGAGAAGACCTCATCGGCGCTTGGAGCTTACAGTGGAATGGGTGGAGGTGAAGCCCGAAGCCGTGGAGGCCGTGGCGGCCTGCGGCGGCGGACGGCGGGTGATCGCGAATCGGCACCACAGCGTGCGCAAGCCTCGAAGGGCGTCGCAGCGCTCCATGGCGGGGTGCTGACCCTTACCAGGGAACCGGTGAAACCTAGTGATCCAGCCCGGTTTTTCCGCTTCCAGGTGGTGGAGGGTCTGCTCACGAACTTCCACCTACCGCGCAGTTCAACTGCTGCTGCTGGTGGCGCTTTGCTCGGTCGCCAGCGCTTGTGGATCTCTATGCGGAAGGATCACGGCGGCTACCGCTTCTTTTCTATGGCGATGCGATGTGGGGATCGCCCCAGCCCGCCGTGCGGCCGCGGCAAGAACCCGCTGCAGCGCCAGCGAAAGCGGCTCCGCAGCGATCAAAAAAAAGCCCCGACGGAGGCGGAGGCCATCAAAACAGGGTTGAAGACGAATGCTTGAAGGAGCACACCGGATCGCTTGTTCTTGGATCAGGCGGCGGCCAGGTTGGCGGCCCCGAAGTCCCAGTTGACCCAGCTTGTCCGAGGAACGGTTGGTCCATGTAATCAGGACGCCGGTTCTGGTAGTCGAGGTAAGTGGTCGTGATCCCAGACATCCATGGGTGAGCAGGCCTTCTGACCATGGGCGAGGGGAAGGTTCGGCGTTGGCGGTCTTGGTGAATCTTCAGGGTGCCCGCCATCGAGCACCAGCGGCCCAGCCGCTACGAACTGGGTGGCACCGGCCGCTTGAACTGGTGGCGAATTCTCGAAGCTGCCGAAATCGGCGGAGATCTTGTCGTGCAAGGGCTCCGTGGGAGCACCGCCGCCAACACGCTTTGATCCCTTGCCAGTATGAGGTGTGGATTCAGACCTGGCCGCGTTGTTGAAATGCCTGCTGCCGGCGTCACCGGCGACCGCCAGGATTTCAACTCTTCAAAGACCCTTGCATCCAAGATCGGTGCCTTCCAACCATCTTGTTGAGGTTGGTGACGTAGCCGGCGTGGTGCTTGCGTGGTGGAACTCAAGGGTTTGGCGGGAGATATGGGGCTCAAGGCGGTGAGTTTCGTAGGGAAGCGCCGGCAGCTGAAAGGTCATGGGGTTCGAAGAGGAAATTCAGGGAAAGCGGCGGGGGCGTTTGAACGCCAGGGCCCGGGCGCCAGGATCGCGATCTGCAGGCAGGCCGACACTGGAAAGAGGTCTGGAAACGGTCACACCGCCCACCTCCATTGTAACAATATGATTCAGGTTGAATGTTTGCCTGGTAGCCGCCCCTAGCCGTTGCGGCCGAGCCGAGGATGGCTCCACTTCGAAGATCAGGTGGCATTGGCCGGAATCACGCCGCCCAGCCACGCTCAGCCGTAGCGCCAGATCGGCGGAATCATCCAAGTTTGCGCTTGCGCCCCTCATGCCAATCAACCAGCCCTCATCCCAGCCCTGATCACACGACCGGCCCCGAGGGGAAAGGAGAAAGGGCTGGTTAGCCATAGCTGCTTGTCAAAATTCGGTGCCATCTCAGAGTTTCCGCGATAAGTTCAGCGACACGGCTGGGCCGCTGCTGCCCCCATCGCCCTCGCCGACTACCAGATCGGTGATCCGCACCCGCTTGCGTGATCCGTTCCTTGCTGCACATCTCGCCACCAAGATTGGCCGCCTGGGCAAGGTCGTTGCTGTCACTGGACATGGTTTTTCAGTGCAACGGATTTTCAGGAGCCATTCGTGAAAAGAGTGGGGTTGGGATCGTCGGGGTCGAGTTCAAGGCTTCAGGGCGTGGCCACCGCCGCTTGAGCTGCGGGTCTTACGGCAGCATGTCTGGACGGCTGCCTGGGGACAACCGCCTGGAGGGCGATTTGGTCGCACCCAGCGTCCGAGCTGGAAGCGTGCAACGCTGCTGGGCGCCAAGAATCTGGATGACCAGGGCCACCATCAGAACAGGCACGCAGACGGTCGTAACTGATCAGGAAATGTCGCGCATCGCACGGGTTCAACCTCAAGGAGAATTGGATTCTGCCAGTTGCCCCTCGCAGCCAGCGAGAGGTCGCTTCAACCATGCGGGGGTTCCGCTCCGCCTGCTTCGCAGCCTGTTGCCTCGCATGGCGGTCGATGCGACCACGCAGCTCATCGATCTCTTCTGGCGGGCAAGCCCACGTCCTGGAGAAAGTGGTCGATGTTGCGGCGTCCAATCTGACGACGGCCTGCTTCTCAGTTCGGGGTTATCGCCCCGCAGCGCTCGCAATCACGTCGTCGACCAAGGTGGTGGCCCTGGGCGGAATTCCAACTGGCCACTGCTGACCAGCCTGGGTCCAACACTGCGCAAGACGTTCTGCCACCAGGAAGCTGGTGCCAGTCCACGGACGCAGAAGCTGTTGCAGCAGGTTGTCCCGGTCATGGCGAAGTTGGTTTGGGCGGTCCTTAATCATGGTCCAACGGTTCGCACCAAAGCCATGGGCGATGACCGGCAACCTGGCTGGGGTGGTCCTCCAACCCGTTGCGGCCTGGCCGGGACCCTCGCTGGACTGAGCGTGGCCCGTTTGGGCCTGGCACCCCTGCTCTTGGCTGGCGTTGGTGCGCTTTGGGGAGGCAGTCACTGCGGGGATTCCGGAGCGCGGGCAAGGAAAGGACTCGGCGCCGGCGTCTGGCGCGGCGGGGCCTGTGGGGGGGCAACGGCTGTGCTGGCGAGCCATCGCTGGCTGTTGTGGCTTGCACCCACTCGATTGGTGGGGATCCCTTGCCGCTTCAAGCGCGCCCGTGTGCCTGGCGCTCTGGGCTGGGTTTTGCGGTTGGCGGCGGCCCATCCTGGTTGGCCGCTCTGGTCGTGCTGGTGCGTTGGCTGGGGCCAAGGCGGTGGGCACGGCTGTGCTGAACGGCGCGATCTGGGGGGCTGGCAGAAGTTCTGGTTTATACTGCGCAGCCCCTGTTTCTGGATCGGGCCTGGGAACCTCCCCCCTGCGGGAGATGGGGCTTGGCGGCCTGGGGGCCTCGGTGGGGCCGCCTTGGTGCTGCGGCCAGCTCTTTGTCGCCTGGCTGCTCTGGCGGGCCCTTGAGGCGTACGGTGCGGCGAGAGTGCGGCAAAGGTGGGGCGACGGCGGAAGCGGCAATCGGAGCTGGTGGCTTGGCCTTTGCCCACCCTGACCGCGGCGTTGCATCTGCTGGGTGGATGTCAGCTGCCCCTGCTCGAGCCGAGCGGGGGGCTTCGGTCGAGGTTCTTCGTGCTGGCGCCGGCGGTGCCGACCGGAGAAGTTCGAACGCGGGGACCGGCAACAGAGCCTGCCTTGAGCAGCTGGCTGCTTGCCCGCCCAGCAGGCGCCAGGGAGGGTCTGGGGCCCTTGCTTGCTGCCGGAAGGGTCGCTGGTGCTGGCAGAATTGCCAGTCAGGAGCGTTGAGGTGCTTCAGCGGCGGTTTTTCGCCACGGAGCGGCGAGGAAACTGCCGCAGCAGCGTGCTGCGCGTTTTGGTCCCGATCAACTGGTGGCCGCAGCTGGATCGACAAGCCACCGACTGGGTTCCGCTCGGTGAGGTGGGTACGCTTGCGCGTACTTGGCGCTGGAGCGGCCCTATCGGCCGTCGGTGGAGTGGAGCCAGGCGCACGCCACGCCTGTTGCCGCGGCCGAGGGCGCAATTGGGGTGGCCATCTGCTAGAGCTCTCCGAATGGTCAGGCCTTGGCAGCAGCGAGCCGGAACGGTGGCCGGCTGGGCTGCTGGCCTCCGCCAACCTCGATCCCTATCCGCTTCCTGCTCCGGCTCAGTTCTCGGCGCTGGCTCCGTTGCGCGGGCGATAGAACAGGCCGCTGGCTGGTGAGTTCCGCCAACACGCGGCCCAGCCAGGTGATGACAGTCCAGGGGAAGGTGCGGCGTCCGGTGCTTGCCGGCAGGCCCGGCAACCGTCCCGTTTTCAAAGCTCGACGTACTGCAGCGGCTCACTCCCTTATGCCGGCTGGCAGGAAAGCCCCCTGCTGGCGCTGGTGATGTGGCGGCAAGGGGCCGCCTACCTGCTGCCTGGCGATCGACCCTGAGCGTTAGGGCAGGCCATCTGCGGCCAATAAAAAACCCCGCCAAAGCGGGGTTTGAGCGGATTACGACAAGAAAACGAAACTATTTCAGGCCAATCTATGAGGTAAACAAAGCCTGAATTCAGAACTCGGTTCCCAATGGCAACCGGGGAATGTCTTGGAACGAATTCAGTAACGGCTGCGGGCCACCGCCGCCGCGCGTAACGCCACCGCCACCGCGTAGCCGCCACCGCCGACAACGGCTTGCCGCGCCGCCGCCGCCACCACGGGGCCTCAGCCTGTTACCCGGATTCATCCTGTTCATACCATGTCGACGTTCTGCAGATCGTCCGATGGCTTCTGTTTCTTCGCATCAATTGGCCAGCTCGACAAAGGCGAAAACACGCTTACGCCGGTTTCCCGTCGAGGGGCCAAGGCTGCACTGGCGAAACCTCTCCCGTACTGACTGAAAAGGTCACTGGAGAATCCTCTTGTTCCGGCGGTCGAACGAAAGTTGCCTATGTAAAATTGTCATGTAACGAAAAAAACTTGAACTGATCCGTCGAGGGCTCTAGCCAGTTTGTGAGCTACGCCAAGGTCTATGAACCCAATCACACCTACACTCGCCAGCGACTTTTGGCATTTCGCAGGTCCTTTGAACTTGCGATCTTCACTGACCTTTACCATCCAGGCCCGATGCTGTCAGCAAACCGTGATCAATGCCTGCAGGCTGGCCACTCCAGGCCAGGTGCACCGACCGCAGAATGGAACAAGCTCATAGAGGCATTAAGGAGCAGAGGAACCACGCGATCTCGCGATAGCCGCGCTCCGCTGGCAGGGGTCCCTGGGAGCTGCGCTGGAAGCAGCCGCAGCCTCCTTATCTAATGGTGGCGCCTGGCTGGAAAATTCTGCAGGTGCTGCGGGCCCGAGCTGCCGTGGCATGAATCTGTTGCGGCCGGCCGGTCCTCTCGCTGGTCTGACGGCGATCGGCGTCGAGCAAGCCTTGAGGTGGTGGGTAACCAGCGGGTCAACGTGTCCTTCCAGAAGGGGGCTGGCTTGGTTTCCACGCCTCGGTGATCAGCGCCTGCCAAACCTGTTCCGCGAGTGCAGCAGAGCACTCCCGCCTGGCTCGACATGACCAGTGCTGGATCAGGAGCTGCCGGGTTTTGCCGGGGCAACGCCGGCACCCTGTTCGCCCTGAAGCGGCGCCCGATCTCCGCAGCGAAGACTTTCTGGCCTGATCTTAAGGACCCGAAAGGTGGCTCAGCCTTGTGCTGGTCGCCTTCTGGCTTGTGCGTGGCACCCTGTGGCGCATGAGCCGGTTCCCAGACTTTGCTCCCGGGGGAAAAAAAAAAAGGGGTTTTTTTGGGGGGGGGTTTTTTTGATGAACCGCTGCGTTTCGAAGAACGTCCTCGATGCCGTTCATTGCGGTGCGTGAGCGCAAACGGTGCTGCTCAATCTCGGTTCCAATGTCTGCCGAGGAGCCCCAGCGCTCCGCGGACTTCGTGGCCGGCTGCGTCTACGCCTGAATGGCGCATCAAGAACGACTGAGCGAACTGGTTTCCTGTTCGCTCCGTTCGGAGTGACGTCACCCGCGATGACAGTGAAATTATTCGATCCTTGAGCGTGGCTTTAGTCCTTGGGCCTTATATTGCTAAATAAAGCTGGACCGGCTCAATCGGGGCGCACCATGCCGAAGTGACGCAGACCTTCGAATGATTCTGCGCAGCATTGGTCTTGGAGCCAGGTAGATGTTTCTTGAGTTCGGGATGGAGGGCGCGGAGTTTGGCTCGCCAATTTCCCACCATGACCCCCTTGAGATCCGGTTTTCCGAACATCGAGAAGATGTTGAGTGTGTCACCGGCTGTGACCACACGCTCGGGGAAGGTCGCAGCAGCTGGAGCAAGCGCATCAAGGTGGAGCCTTGGTTCACTCCAGCCGGAAGAAGGGTCGAGAAATTGATATGCGGAGAGCAGGCAATCCACCCCCAGGCTTCTCCAGGCTTGGCGAGAATGGACGGGATCAAACGTTTCCGGTTCGTAGTTGAAGGCGTAACGGCGCTCGGGGGGCTGGGCTGGGGCTTGAAGCCGGCGACCCGCCAGGCAACCATCGACCAAAGGGGCCACAACCTTCCATGCGGCCTGATCGATCGACGGCATCGCACGGTTTCCAGGCTGAGGCCAAGGCCACCGTGCAAGCCACATCCCCGATCACCAGATGGGGCGCTGGGCGGCGGCGGCTGAACTCCACCATCCAGCAATGGCGCGACGGCCGAACGGGTCCCGACCGGTACAGAAAATATGCAACACTCTGGCGTTGATCCGCCAACCAGCCATAGAAGCTTGGCGGCGGCTTTTAGGTGAACCGCCAACAGGGTTTCCATCGAGATCGGTGACGAGCACCAAGGCTGGGGTCGCCGCGGCAGCAACGCTTGAAATCTCAGCCTAAATTGCTGACGCTAGCGTTTGGAGAATAGGTATGGAATAATGCGAAGATAATTTATTTTATCATAATCCTAAATTTCTGTCAAAACTTCAGGATGTTACTTCATGGGTCAGCCTAAGTTCACGACACAGAGTTTTTAGCAAAAAAACCTGTGATTACCAGCCCAAAGCCTAGTTTAATCACTGACAAGTTGCTTTTTACTGAGCTCACAAAGGCTCTGTGGAAGCCTCTTCGCAGGGGTGTCCATACTCTAGTTCCATGTGCTGCCTCCATCATCCAAATGGCGCCGTTCAATCAATCCATCCTATCGAGAGGTTCTGGCAGGCCAGTCCGTCGGTTTGCCAGCCCCAATCGGCAAAGGATTTGAAGCAGACTTATGTCTTAGCAGCTCGCATGTCCCGCGAAACAGGAAATCCTTTTTCGTATTCCACGCGCCGGCTGGGAGGTGGCTCCCTCTGGCGGGCTTTGCACGTCGATCTCAGCCAACGGCGGTGCTTAGGTGGTGGTTGAGTTCAATCTCCGAGTCACGTCGTGGGTTGTCACCTATGCCGATTACAAGGCCCTGTCCCGCCCTTGCGCACCGAGC